>Ga0209066_10001318_pt1 | contig 33204 bp, 34 predicted proteins | sample All_14_2_FD_187198 | JGI IMG/M metagenome (GOLD analysis project Ga0209066, IMG submission 187198) | Freshwater microbial communities in response to fracking from Pennsylvania, USA - Allegheny Zone_MetaG_DW_15 (SPAdes) (version 2) ... | reverse complement strand
GGCATCCACCAGCCGCACCACACCCGCCCCGCCAAGCATCATTTTCGCTTGGCCGCCGGCCTTGCCGCGCCCGTCTGGGGCCAGAAAGGTGCGATGAATTCCAACGGGAAGACCCGTCAGCGGATCATCCATGCGGGCAACCATCGCGGGCAACCGTTCACCCTTCCCGCGCGGGCAATCCGGATGAAACTTCACGACCTCGCAGTCCGGGGGCAGGCGCACACCCCGAAATGTCAAATACGTTTCAACCAAACTGCCACCGGCCGGGATGGCATCGCGCCACAGGCGCCGCGCCAGCTCCATGGTTCCGGGATTTGGTGCAGCCCGCGCCCGCGTCGCAGACGGTCGCACAGCCGGCGATACTGGCTCACGGGGGACACCCAGCCAGGCCCGCGCCCATGCCAGCGCATCGCGCATGCTTCCGCCGCGACAATGAACGACCAGGGCCAGCAGATCACCGCCCTTTCCGGCTTCGTGATCGAACCAGCAACCCGCATCCTGCCCAGTAATCCGAATTGCCAGCGATCCGCGCGCACGGAAGCGCAATTCGCCCTTGCCGCGCGCGGTCGGGGCCGCCCCTAATAATTCCGCTGCCAGATCCTCAACACGATCCAGCAACCCGGCTTTGAGTTCCGAAATATGCATGTGCCACCTGGGCGAAATTCTGACACGCGCGCGGTTGAAAACCCGGCATCTGGCGTGTAGGGTTTCGCTGCTTTTCGATTCCGTGCCCCGGATGCGGTCGCCGCCGCGCCGGGGCGCTTTTTTGATCAGGCGACTTTCGCCGGCGGGCCGCGCTCCGCCTGCGCATCAATCCAGGCATTGACGGCAGATCGTCGCCAGAAGCGCCGCCGCCCGACATAGACCGGGCAGGGAAAACCATCCTGTTTCTTGACGAGCCGCCAAAGCGTCATATCGGAAATGCCGCCCAACAGCTGGCAAACAGCGTTGGCGGGCATCAAAGCGCTTTCGTCGTTGTCAGACATTGTTATCTTCCGTGATGTGGTGAAGCTCACGGAATTAAAAGCCGGGCCGGGATTTTCGGCTAACCCCCAAAAACTCAACGCGCGGGCCAGTCTGCCCCCGACGAAATCAAATGGATGCAGCAGGCATCGCCGCGTGCGAATTCTCGCGCGCGAATAACAGGCGCCCACCACGCAGCGCGGGTCATGGCCGGAACCAGCCAATCAGAATTCAAGGCAAACCAGGACAGGCGGGAAATCTTGCGGATTTCGATCTCTAGCAAAAGGGCCAAGGCTAGGTGAAAGACCGGGCTGGTAGGGTTCCATGTCCTTTCCCGGCCATGATCCACGGCTTTCTTCTCCGAGAAATGTTCAATCCTTCGCCCGGTTCTATGTTCCATCCGGAAGCGTTCGGCGCGGATCAGCAGTTCTGCAACAGTGGGCTTTCTGACCCGAAGCCCAGGACGGCCGGCAATCAGCGCCAGCATTGGACCATAGCCGGGAAAATGCCACCGTATCCGCTCCCGCAACATCTGGGCAGCCGGCAAGCGATGATATTGAATAACCCGGATCGCGCGGCGTACGGTTCCGTCAATTTGCTGGTTTGGTAGATGGAAATGGTCAGGCGGAATATCGGCCCTCCGTTCGGGGCGAACCTTCGCCAGGCCCTTGGCATACGCGGCATGGCATGCCTTACAGAACGCCGCGCGCTTATGCCTATCGTCGGGATAAGCCAGCACAGCCAGAAACGCCCATGCCCCAAATATCGCGCGCGGGCCTTCTGTTGGAATACCCGTAATTTCCGGCTTCATCGCTTCGGACCGCGCCGAACCGGCAGGGGCAGCACATTTCCCGACACCCCGCCCGCCAAGGCCTCGACATGGCGCCCCCATGCATCAAGAGCCGTCCGCTGTTCCGCCAGATAACCATGCCGCTGATATACACCCAGCAAGCCTGCAGTGGCGCCGATATGTCCAAGGCTTGCCTCCACCACCTCCCGCGCCACCCCAAGACGCTGCAGGCCGGTTGCGGCGGTGCGGCGAAAATCATGCAGGCGCCATGGGTCCAGGGGCGCCGCATCCGTCAGCGGCGCGCCATTCGGCCCCAGCCCGGCTGCATAGGCATCAAGGCGCGACTTGGCCCGCGATACACCCGAAACGCTGGTTTCGCCCGTGACCGTGAACACGAAGCCGGGCGCGCCCGCTATCCGGGGAAGCGACGTCAGGATGTGCACCGACTGCGGCGCAAGCGGTATTTCCCGGCCCTGCCCATTCTTGGACCGCACGGCAGGCAAAAGGATGGAAGCCCCTTCCAGATCGATTTCCGACCATTTCAAGGCAAGGATTTCCTCCCGCCGCGCCCCGGTCAGGATCAGCAGGCGAAATGCCGGGCCGAAGGGCCAGCCCAGCCGCTCGCAGGCATGCCACACACGAGACATATCCCCATCCGAAAGGACCCTGTCCCGCCGAACCTCCCGCCCCGGCTTGGGGGCATCGGCAAGGGGGTTCGCATCGATCACGCCGCGCCCGACAGCCCAGCGGAAAAGCCGATGCAAATGGGCATGCGCCCGCCGCGCCATGGTCTGGGCTCCGCGATCCGCAATACCGTCGATCAAGTCCAACGCATCGCGCCGGGTGATCGCTGAAACTCCCCGGCCCTGCCATGCCGGAAGGATATCGCGCTCGAATAGTCGCTTCACCTCAGGGGCAGATCGATTTTCCGCCTGATCTCGCCGGAACCAGTCAGCAAAGACCGTGGCGAAATCATCTCGCGCCTGGGCAGCTTCAGCCGCTTTCGCCCGCGCCAGATCCTCCGCGCGCGCGGCCTTCGGATTCACCCCGCCGGCCATGCGCTGCGCAAGGCGATCCGCTTCCGCCCGCGCCGCCGCCAAGGTCAGCCCCGGCCCGTCCGGGTGTATCTTTGCCCGGCCGATGGTGACGCGCGTCAACTTCCCATTGACCCGTTTCGTAAGGAAGAAGGACCGCACGCCACTTGACCCGATGCGCAAGCCGAAGCCCGGCAGCGCTGCATCGAAGTAATCCACCTGTCCGGATGCGGGGGCCTTCAACCGTTCTACGGCCGGGGCGGTCAGCGTAAGTTTCGGCATGGCATGGGCTCCGAAAAGCAGCCTGGAAGAAGCGCGCAAGGTAACAATAGGTAACAAACAGGGCTGATATGCAGCGTTATGAAATGATACTAACAGGACATATCAGAACATACCATGTCTTTGTTTTTAATGATGATATGCCGGGCATCTTGTTCGGTTGTGATAGGTAAAGAATGGTGGTGATGCATAACTCTTAATCAGCGGGTCCGAGGTTCGAGCCCTCGTGCGCCCACCACAACATCCAAGGGTTTTCGGGAATTTCTGAAACCCTTGCAAGGAAGCAAACCGGAAAAAGGTATCATGCGGCGCTTGGCCCGGCTTTGCCGATATTGAGCCGCCTCCCTAATGGCCTCGACGATCCATTCATTCAGGCTTTTCCCCGCTGCGGCCGCAGCAATGACCGCTGCGGCATGGTCATCGGGGGTGAGACCTACATTGAATTTGCCGGAGAACTTTCGGCGCGGTTCGATGCCCTTTTCCCGGCACATTTCAAGATAGACGGCCAGTGACTTTCGGCCTTCCTCGATCAGTTCGCGAACGCTTCCGGCATAGAAGTCGGCCCCACCATTCAGACCGACAAACTCGCCACGCAGCATCTGAATATAGTACCATTTTCAAACATGATTTCGGTTCCAGAAATCTGGATGAATTTGCAGGCGGCCCGGGATGTTTCCCAAATTGCCCATGAGCACGGCGTCGACATCGACCGTCAGGTTCAAACCGTCGCCGCCATCGCCTGACGGATTCAGTTGGGTTTCAAATCCTTTTGTACCCGAAACAGCAAGCCCCGCCCCTCACGGCCAGTCGGAAAAACGCGGCGGGGTGAAGCCGCCCGGGCCGGCACCTGACCCGCCGGGGCCGGGACGCGACGCCATGCTACGAAACCGCCTGGGCGTCAGCCCCGTCATCCGCTTGAAGAAATGGCTGAAATGGCCAGGCTCGCGAAAGCCCAGCGCGTGGCTGAGCTGGGCGATGGACAGGCTGGAGCGTTCCAGTCCTTGCGCCGCTTCGCGTGCCAGACGTTCCGCAACCAGCGCCTTGGGCGTCCTGCCCAACCGGCGCTGACAGATCGCATGCAGCCGGTCGGGGCTGAGGCCCAGCTGGTCGGCATAGCGCCCGACCGGCCAGTGGGCGCGGAAATGCGCCTCCAGCAATTGGCGGAAGCGTTGCAGATGCCGGGCATCGCCGCCTGCCCCGCCCCGGTCAATCTCCCCCAGCCCGCGGGCGCGGGCCAGCGCCACCAGCAGCAGGCCAAGCTCGGCCGCCAGCACCAGCTCCACCCCGAACTGCGGGGCCATCAGCTCCGTCCGCATCGCCTCCAGCGCGCGCGCCACGGGGCCTAGGCAACCTTCGGTCTCGGCAGGTCCGAGCGATCCATCCCGCTCCAGCATTGCCAGCAGGGCCGGAGCCTCCACCTGGCCGGACAGGGCGCGTACCGGAAAATCCGGGCGGATCAGAGCCAGCGTGCCCACCGTGCCCGCCTCCAGCACCAGCCGCTCCCCCAGGGCGGGGCGGAACCAGTGGATGGAGGGGGAAGGCAGCGGCCGATCCTCCTGCCCCGGAATGCGCAGCAAGGCCCCGCCATCCTGCAAAACCAGCAGGGCATGGCCCGGCTCCCGCCCTGTGATGGGCAGCGGCAGATGGCGCGGCTGCAAGGCGCTGCGCAACGGCTGGATGGCGATGGGCGGGCTGGTTCCGAGATCGGGCATCCTGCTATCCGGGCCGGTTCGGGGTACTGACGAAAGACAGCACCAGTTTTATACAAGAATAGACCTGATTTCTGCATTTTCTTTATGGCAGGCTAGGATACCTTATTGCCTGTCATGAGCCTTCCCGCCCGCCATGGGGTCTGGGTCGAGAGAGGGCCAGGCAGCAATGGCGAAGGCGCTCCCTAGATGCGTCCGCCGGCGCAGGGGAGGAGCGATGTTCACGGCCGCGCTGTTGATCGATGGCACCGCCATGCCCGCCAGGGGTGAGGCGATCTTCGAGAGAATCGATCCCGTATCGCGGGAGGTGGCAACGCGTGCCGCCGCCGCCGGGATCGAGGATGCGCGCCATGCCGCCAATGTCGCCGCACGCGCCTTTCCCGTTTGGTCCGCTATGCCACCCGCCGCGCGCTGCGCCTGCCTGGAGCAGGGAGCCGCCGCGATCCTGGCCCGCGAGGACGACTTCGTCGAAGCGATGGTGACCGAAACCGGCGGCACGGAGGGCTGGGCGCGGTTCAACTGTGCGCTGGCTGCCCGGCATCTGCGCGAAGCAGCCGCGATCATCGACCAAATTCAGGGCGAGGAACTGCCCTGCGACAATCCCGATATCCGGTCCATCAGCCTGCGCCAGCCCTGCGGCGTGGTGTTTTCGCTTGCCCCCTGGAACGCTCCCATCGTGCTGGCGGTGCGTGGTCTGGCTTTGCCGCTGGCCTGCGGCAACACGGTGGTGCTGAAGGCCTCCGAACTGTGCCCGCGCACCCATTCGCTGCTGGCCGAGACCTTGCAGGAGGCCGGGCTGCCGCATGGCGTGCTGAACCTGCTGCATTCCAGCCCCGAGACCACTGCCGAGGTGGTCGAAACCGTGATCGCCCATCCGGCCGTGCGCCGCGTCACCTTCACCGGCTCCACCCGGATCGGACGGCGCATCGCGGAGGTCGCTGCCCGCCATCTGAAACGCTGCGTGTTGGAGCTGAGCGGAAAATGCCCGCTTCTGGTGCTGGAGGATGCCGATCTGGACGCCGCGGTCGACGCCGCGGTGTTCGGTTCCTTCTACCATCAGGGCCAAATTTGCATGGCGACCGAGCGGGTGATCGTCGATGCCGGCATTGCCGATGCCTTCCTGCTGGCCTTCAAGGCCAGGGCGGAGGCTATTCCGGCCGGCGATCCGCGCGAACCGGGCCGGGCCATTGGCGCCATGATCACGGAAGAGGCGGCGCGCCGCGTCAAAGGGCTGATCGATGATGCGGTGCTGAAGGGCGCCAGGCTGATCGCCGGTGGCCGACAGGACGGCCCCTTCCTGGACCCGACCATCCTGGAAGGGGTGACCCCCGCCATGCGGATCTATGCGGAGGAAAGCTTCGGCCCAGTCGCCTGCGTCATCCGTGTGATTGATGAGGAAGAGGCGATCTTCGTCGCCAATGACACGGAGTATGGCCTATCGGCGGCGGTGTTCAGCCGCGACACACAGCGCGCCATGGCGGTCGCCCGGCGGCTGGAAACCGGCATCTGCCATATCAACGGGGCCACCATCGATGACGAGCCCCAGGCCCCCTTCGGCGGGGTCAAGGCATCCGGCTATGGCCGTTTCGGCGGCAAGGCGGGGATCGACGAATTTACCGAGCTGAGATGGCTCACCATGGCTACGGGGGCAAGGCGCTACCCGATCTGACCGCCCGGACAACACGGGACGGCACAACCAAGGAAGGACAGGAGGAAGACATGGAACGTCGCAGCATATTGAAGGCAGCCGCCGCGCTGGCCGTGGCCGGCATGGTCGGAACGATGGGCGGTGCCCAGGCCCAGGATGTGATCCGCATCGGCGCCAGCGCGCCCAAGACCGGCCCGCTGGCCGGCGGTTCGGCGGTGTCCTATTGGCCCGCGATCCAGCTTTGGGTGCACGACGTCAATGCCCGTGGCGGCATCGAGGTCGGCGCAAAGAAGATGAAGGTCGAGCTGATCGAATATGACGACCGCACCTCCAATGAGGAAGCGATCAAGAACGTCCAGCGTCTGGCGACGGTCGACAAGGTGGATTTCATCCTGCCGCCCTATGGCACCGGCATCAACCTCGCGACCGCGCCGATCATCGCGCGCTATGGCTATCCGCATATCGCGGTAACGGCCGTCACCGATGGCGTGGATGAATTCGCCAAGCGCTGGCCGAACAGTTTCTGGACACTCGGCACCTCGTCGGCCTTCGCCATCACCCTGGCGGACGTGCTGAAGGAGATGCGCGACAAGGGCCAGATCGGCAGCCGGGTGGCCGTGGTCAATGTGGCCGACGCCTTTGGCATCGAGCTTGCCGGCGCGGGGAAGCCCGCCCTGCAGAAGGCCGGGTTCGAACTGGTCTATGACAGCTCCTACCCGCTGGGCACGCAGGATTTCGCGACCATCATGGCGGCCGCCCAGGGTGCCAAGCCCGATGCCTTCGTGGCCTTCTCCTACCCGCCGGATACCTTCGCCCTGACCAAGCAGGCCGCGATTTCGGACCTTCAGGTCAAGGCCTTCTATGTCGGCGTGGCGACCGCCTTCCCGGCCTTCGCCAAGGCGAACGGCCCGGCGGCCGAAGGCGTGCTGGGCGCGGGCGGGGTCAATGCCGCCTCCCCCGCATTTCAGGATTTCTTCAAGCGTCATGTCGAAGTGACCGGCAAGGAACCCGATTATTGGGCAAGCGCCGTGCAGTATTCCAGCCTGGAAGTGCTGGAACAGGCGATCAAGGCGGCGGGCTCGCTCGACAAGGCGGCCGTGATCGACAAGGTCAAATCCGGCAGCTTCGACACGGTGATGGGCAAATGGATCTTTGAAGGCAATGTGATCCGCAAGTTCTGGACGGTCGGCCAGTGGCAGAAAGGCGTCTTCCACGGCGTGGCTTCCACCGGCACGGGCGGCGAAAGCGCCGTCATCACCAAGCAGGGCTGGAAGTAACACCGGCTTTGGCTGGGCAAGGCGGCCATTACAGGGCCGTCTTGCCCGCCTTCGGGGATGGTATGATGGAAATCCTGATCAACGGCGTCGTGCTGGGCGGCACCTATGCGCTGATCGCGGTGGGGCTGACCCTGCAATACGGCGTCGCGCGGATCATGAATCTAGCCAATGGTGAAAACCTGGTGCTGGCCTGTTTCGGCGCCTTCTGGCTGTTCAGCGCCTTTGCGATCAATCCGATCCTGGCCATCGCGCTGATTGCGCCCGCGGCCTTCGCGCTGAACTGGGCGATCTATCGCCATGCGCTGCAGCCCCTGGTGCGCCGGGCGAAGAACCGGGGCCAGCTGGAGGTGGACAGCATCCTGGCGACCTTCGGCCTGATGTTCATTCTGCAAGGGGTGATGCTGCTGGGCTTCGGCGGGGCCTATTTCAACTACTCCTTCCTATCGGAACCGGTAGCGATCCTGGGGGCCAATTACGGGCTGAACCGCATCGTAGCCCTGGGGGCTGCGCTCGCGATCTGCGGCTCGCTCTATGCGTTTCTGAATTTCACCCGGCCGGGAACGGCGATCCGCGCCGTCGCGGTCAATCCGCAGGCAGCCGGGCTGGTGGCGATTGATGTCGCCAAGGCGTCCGCCTTCGCCTTCGCCCTGGGCGGGGCGCTGACGGCGGCCAGCGGCGCGCTGCTGTCGACCTTCTATACGTTCAACGCGGCGATGGGCGTTGTCTTCACCATGAAGGCCCTGATCATCGTCATCATGGGGGGCGTGGGCGATGTGCGCGGGGCCATCGTGGCCGCCCTGCTGCTGGGTCTGGCGGAAACGATGGTGGCCGCCCTGATCGATCCGGGCCTGACGCTGGCCGCCACCTATCTTCTGTTCGTACTGGTTCTGCTGTTCCGGCCGCAGGGCATTTTCGGGAGACATGCGGCATGACCCGCCCGACGCAATCGGAATGGAGACTGGCGGGGCTGGCCATTCTGGGCCTGGGCACTGCGGCCCTGCTACCGCTGGTGGATGAGGGCTATTACCTGTCCATCGCGCTCAACATGGCGCTCTACGCCGTGCTGTGCACGGCCTGGACGCTGTTTTCCGGCCCGACGCATTACATCTCGCTCGCCACGGCGGCCTTCTTCGGCATCGGCACCTATGCCGTGGCGCTGGGCATTGATGCCCTGCCCTTCCCTGTGTTGGTGGGATTGGGCGCGCTGGGCGCGGCCCTGCTGGCGGGGCTGGTGGGCGCGGCCACGCTGCGCCTGTCGGGGGTGTATTTCGTGATCTTCACCCTGGGCCTGGCGGAGCTGGTGCGCCAGATCGTCACCTGGGCGCAGACCACATTCACCACCTCGGTCGGGCTGTATGTCTTCACTGATTTCACCGAAAAGCACATCTTCTGGATGCTGCTGGCCCTGGCCGGTGCGGTCTATCTGACCGGCTGGGCCGTCAACCGCTCGCGCCTGGGCTTTGCCATGCGCATCATCGGCAATGACGAGACGGTGGCCCGCCATGTCGGCATCGATACCGCACGGGCGAAGGTTGCGCTGTTCATGCTGTCGGGCGCCTTCATCGGGGCCACGGGCGCGGTGCTGGCGCCGCGCTTCGCCTATGTCGAACCGACATCGGCCTTCAACCCGATGATTTCCTTCCAGGTCGTGATCATGGCGCTTTTGGGCGGGACCGGGCGGCTATGGGCGCCGCTGTTGGGCGTGATCCCCTTCACCATACTGTTCGACTGGGTGACGGCGCGCTTCCCCAACCATACCAGCCTGGTGATCGGCTTTGCCTTCATGGCCATCGTCTATCTGGTGCCGCGCGGCGTATCGGGGCTGCTGGCCGATATCCGGCGGCTGTCGGGCCGGCTGCGCATCGCTTTTGCCGAGGAGGCGGGGCCGCGATGAACAGGGGCAATATCCTGACGGTGGACGGCGCCACCAAGACCTTCGGCGGTCTGGTTGCGGTGCGCGACGTTTCCTTCGATGTGGCCGAGGGCGAGCTGCTGGGGCTGATCGGGCCGAACGGTTCGGGCAAGACCACCATGATGAATCTGATCTCCGGCGCGCTGAAGCCCAGCGCCGGTACGATCCGCCTGGACGGGCGCGTGATTTCCGGCCGCCCGGCCCATGAAATCGCACGGCGCGGCGTTGCCCGCACCTTCCAGCTGGTGCGCGTGCTGCCCGGGCTTTCAGTGCGCGAGAATGTCGTGGCGGGCGCGGTTTTCGGCCATCTGCGACATTGGGGAACGGAAGCGGACACCCTTGCCGAGACGCTGCTGGCGCAGGTCGGGCTGGAAGGCCGGGGCTCCGCCCCCGTGTCCACCCTGACCTATATCGACCAGAAGCGGTTGGAACTGGCCCGCGCGCTGGCCTGCAACCCCCGGCTTCTGCTGCTGGATGAATGGCTGGCGGGCTTGAACCCGTCGGAACTGCGGATCGGCATGTCCTTGATCCGCGATCTGCGCAACGAGGGACGCACCATCGTGATGGTGGAACATGTGATGGACGCCATCCGCTCGCTCTGTGATCGCTGCGTGGTGATGTCGAGCGGATCGAAAATCGCCGAGGGGGAGGTGCACGCGGTGCTGTCCCAGCCCGATGTGATCGAAGCCTATCTGGGGGTCGAGGATGCTTGAGATCACAGCCCTTTCAGTAAGTTACGGTGCCCATCGCGCGCTGGAGGATGTGGCGATCCGCATCGGGCGCGGTGAAATCCGCGTCATCCTGGGGGCCAATGGGGCGGGTAAAAGCTCGCTCCTGAAGGCCATCGGCGGGTTGATCGCAACCAAGGCCGGGGCGCGTATCGCCATCGACGGCACCGATGTGTCCCATGCCAAACCGCATGAGATCGTGGAGGCGGGCATCGCCCTGGTACCGGAAGGGCGCGGCATTTTCGGCGATCTGACGGTGGCGGAAAACCTGACGCTGGGCGCTTGGGCCAAGCGTGCCAGGGCGGGCGAGGCCGCCATGCGTGAGGCGATCCTGAAACTGTTCCCCCGGCTGGCGGAGCGGCAGGACCAGATCGCGCGCACCATGAGCGGGGGCGAGCAGCAGATGGTGGCCATCGGCCGGGCGCTGATGTCCAATCCGAAAATCCTGATGCTGGACGAGCCCTCCCTCGGCCTATCGCCTTTGCTGACGAAGGAGCTGTTCCGGGGGCTGGAGCGGGTGCGCGAAACGGGCGTCGGCATTCTGCTGGTGGAACAGAATGCCCGCCAGAGCCTGGCCATCGCCGATCACGGCTATCTCCTGGAAAACGGCCATATCACCGGCGAAGGCCCGGCGGACCGGCTGGCGAAGGACCCGGCCGTGCAGGCGGCCTATCTGGGCGGCGCGGTGGCGAAGGGGACAATGGGCACGATGGGACAGAACAGCCTGCCCATGCCGTCCCCCCCCCTTCGGGCAGCAGCTTCGTCCGGCGTCGGGCTGGATGCGGCCGCGCTGGCCATGCGGGCATCGGCCATCCAGCGCGCCCATATCGCCCACAAGGCCGGGCGCAATGCCCCTGCCATCCCCGGCCTGCCCGCAGCGGCGCGCTCCACCCTGCCCGCCTTGTCCACGGGGCAGGCAGGCACGCTCTCCCGCAATGCGGCGGAGATGGCGGCGCGGGCCGACCGCATCCTGAAAGCCCATGTCATCGCCCTGCGCCCGGCAGAGCTTCCGGCCTTGCCGAAACCGCAAGAGCGGATCTATCTGCCCGCCCTGGTTGCGACGGAAGGCGACAAGGCGGACAAGGAAAAGCCGGCCAGGAAGGCGAAGGCGAAAACCAAGGGCAAGGACAAGCCGGGAGCCAAACGCCCGGCCAAAAGCTAACGGAAGCATCAGGAGAGACCAATGGCCAGAATTACCGACGGCATGTTCATCGATGGCGGCTGGACCGCCACCGTGCGCACCTTCCCGGACTATAACCCATCGGACGGGTCGGTCTGGGCCAATATCCCCGATGCCGATGCCGGGGATGCTAGGCGGGCGATTGAAGCCGCCCATGCGGCCTTCGAAGGTTGGGCGGCGCTGCCCTTCACCAAGCGTTCGCATATCCTGATCAAGGCGGGCGAGATTTTCGAGAAGCGCCGCGAGGAAATCGCCCAGGCCATCATGGCCGAAGGGGGCGGCTGGTTCGGCAAGGCGATGTTCGAGACGGGCTATACCGCCGAAATCTTCCCGGCGGCGGCGGCGGCCAATTACGGCTCGATCGGTGAGGTGCTGCCGTCGGAATATGGCAAGCTGTCCATGGCGATCCGCCGCCCGATGGGGGTCGTCTCGGTCATCAGCCCGTGGAACTTCCCGCTGATCCTGACGGCGCGCGGCATGCTGTTCCCGCTGGTGGCGGGCAATACCATCGTGCTGAAGCCGTCGGAAGACACGCCCTATATCGGCGGGCTGCTATTCGCCGAAATTTTCGAGGAGGCGGGCCTGCCCAAGGGCGTGCTCAATGTCGTCACCTGCTCACGCGATCACGTGGCGGAAGTGGGCGACGAGTTGATCGAGAATCCGCTGGTCAAAGGCGTGTCCTTCACCGGATCGACGGCGGTGGGCCGCCAGATCGCGGCCAAGGCCGGCGCGCATCTGAAGAAATGCTGCGTCGAGCTGGGCGGCAAGAATTCCATGATCATCTGCGAGGATGCCGATCTGGACCGCGCGGCGCAGGCGGCCAATTTCGGCGCCTTCATGCATCAGGGCCAGATCTGCATGTCGGTCGAACGTGTGATCGTGCGCGAGGAAATCCATGACGATTTCGTCAAGCGCTTCCTGGCCCGGGTGAAGAAGCTGTCGGTCGGCCCGACCGACAACAAGGCCAATGTGCTGGGTCCGGTGATCAATGACCGCGCGGTCGAGCGTATCCGCCGCCATTTCGACGACGCCCGCGCCAAGGGCGCGCGCATCCTGGCGGGTGGCGAGATCAATGGCCGTTTCATCAGCCCGACCGTGTTCGCCGGGGTCACGCCGGATATGCTGATCTATCAGGAAGAAAGCTTCGGCCCGGTCTGTTCCATCTTCAAGGTGCGCAGCGACGAGGACGCGGTTAGGCTGGCTAATGACACCGAATACGGGCTGACCGCCGGCGTGATGACGGCTGACGAGGAGCGCGGCCTATCCATCGTCAACCGGCTGGATACCGGCAATTGCCATGTCAACTGCTCGCCAGTGAATGACGAGCCGCATGTGCCCTTCGGCGGCATCAAGGCGTCGGGCCTTGGCAAGCATGGCGGGCGCTGGTCGATGGAAACCTTCACCGAAACCCGCTGGATCACGCTGGAACGCGGCGGACGGCAATTCCCGCCGATGTTCTGACGGGCTGAAAGCCGGCCCCGTTCCGCCTGCATGGCGTAAAGGGGCCGGCTGGCCCGGTTGCCGATCAGGCCGACACCGCCTCCTTCATCGGGCGGGACGGGTCGGACAGCACGGCCGCATCAAGCCGGGCAGTCGCCGCCAGCCAACGCCGTGCCATGGCAAAATCGCGCGCCGCGTCGACAGCGATTACGGCCTCCAACTCCCCTTCCCTGCCCAGGAAGAACCAGCTGCGTCCGCCTGCAGCGGCGGCGCGTTCCACCATCGTGCTGGCGTCGCGGATGCTGCCCTGCATCTGCAGCAGCAACCCACCCTGATTCGACCAGAACCAGAGCGGATCGGTCGCGGGCACATCCCGCCCCAGAATGGCGGCGGCCGCGCGCTGGGCCGACGCATTGGCATAGGCCCAACTCTCCACCCGTCCCAGACCGGCCTGCACGGCGCAGTCACCAATGGCATAGATGCCAGGCAGGCTGCTGCGCTGCATGCCATCCACCAGGATGCCGCCATCGCAGGCAATGCCTGCAGCTTTGGCCAATTCATCGTTCACGACCATGCCGATGCAGGCGACCGTCAGATCATGGGTCGCCCGGATGGCCTCGACATCCGGTGCGCTGCCGAGACGGAAGCGGATGCCGTCGGCGCCATGGCGTGCTTCCAGATGGGCCGATACGCAGGGCGGCAGGACGCGGGCGCAGACCCGCCCCGCCAGTTCATGCACATCCACCTCCATACCGGCCGCCCTTGCGGTCGCGGCCAGTTCCAGCCCCAGCCAGCCCGCACCGATCACCGCCAGACGACCAGCCGGTTGAAGCCTCTGCCGTAGCGCATCGGCATCCTCGCGACAACGCAGGGCAAGGCAGCCTGGCAGAGCGCGGGCCCGCCCGCCGGTAGCCAGGATCAGCCGGTCATAGGGCAGCAATTGGCCATCCTGCAGGCGCAGCGCGCCGGCCTCAACATCGATCCCCTCGACCCTCTCCCCCAGGCGCAGCGCAATCCCCAGGCTTTCCGCCGTGCCAGCATCCAGACAGACCAGCTTCTCGAACGCCATGGTGCCGGTCAGATAGGATTTGGACAGTTCCGGGCGTTCGTAAGGCGGGTTCGTCTCGTCTCCCACCAGGGTGATCTGCCCCAGATGGCCCATGGTGCGCAGGGCGCGGGCGGCAGCCCCCCCGGATTGCCCTGCCCCCAGAATCACGATTTTTTCCCGCATCGACATACCTTTCCTCCGCCTCACAGTGCTATATGGTACGGACCATGATCGAGAGCACGCCCCCCACCCGAACCAAGCAGACCCGCGCGCCCACGCGCCGCCACAAGGACAGCCCCCTGACCGAGGCGGATTGGGTGGAAGCCGCGACCGACATTCTGGTCCGCGAAAATGTGCGCGGTATCCGGATTGACGCCCTGTGCCAGAAGCTGGGCGTCACCAAGGGCAGCTTCTACTGGCATTTCAAGACCAGGGCGGAGCTGCTGCGCGCCATGCTGCGCAACTGGCAGCGCCGTATGACCTTGAATGTCATCCATAATCTCAGCCGCTCGGATGTGTCCTCGGCGGAAAAGCTGCGCTCGCTGATCAGCCTGCCGCGCCGCCCGAAATCCCCCGCCTTCGCGCAGATCGAACAGTCGATCCGCGACTGGGGCCGCCGGGATCAGGGCGCCAACGAGACGGTGAGCGAGGTCGACCTGATCCGGATGGAGTATTTCAGCCAGCTGTTCCGCGACCAGGGCTTCGACGAGACGACCGCGCGCCGACGGGCCTATCTGGCCTATACGATCATGATGGGCGACTCGATTCTGCATCGCACGCTGGGTTCCGTCTCGTCGGAGGAGATGGTGGAGGAGGCCGTCGGCATCCTCTTGACCGGCATCCCCGACAAAGGTTGAGCGCGGCAGGCCGGGATCAGCCGGCCGCCTCCCGCGCCTTGACCAGATCGAGCGCCACATCGACGATCATGTCTTCCTGCCCGCCGACCATGCGGCGGCGGCCCAGCTCAACCAGGATGGCGCGCGTATCGATGCCGTAATCCCGGCTGGCCTTTTCGGCGTGGCGCAGGAAGCTGGAATAGACCCCGGCATAGCCCAGGGTCAGCGTTTCGCGATCCACCTGCACCGGGCGATCCTGCAGCGGGCGCACCAGATCATCGGCCGCATCCTGCAGCTTGAACAGATCGCAGCCATGCTTCCAGCCCATCTTGTTGGCAACCGCGATGAAGGCTTCGATGGGGGTATTGCCCGCCCCTGCCCCCATGCCGGCCAGTGAACAATCGATGCGCGTCGCGCCATGTTCGACTGCCACCACGGAATTGGCGACCGACAGGCTCAGATTCTGATGGGCATGCACGCCGCGCTGGGTTTCCGGCTTCAGCACGGCATCATAGGCATCCAGACGCGCGGCGTAATCGGCCATGGTCATCGCCCCGCCGCTATCGGTGCAATAGACGCAATGCGCACCATAGCTTTCCATCTTCTTCGCCTCCACCGCTAGCACATCGGGCGGGGTCATATGCGACATCATCAGGAAACCGACGACGTCCAGCCCCAATTCACGCGCCGCGGCGATATGCTGGGCGGACACGTCGGCTTCGGTCGAATGGGTAGCGATGCGGACCGAGGTGACACCCAGATCGACCGCCCGGCGCAGATCCTCGATCGTGCCGATGCCCGGCAGCAGCAGCGTGGCCAGCTTCGCGCGCTTGATGACCTTGGCCGCTTCGGCGATCCAGCGATCATCCGTTTCCCGCCCGAAGCCATAGGTGAAGGTCGACCCGTTCAGCCCATCGCCATGCGCGACGGAGATGGCATCCACCCCCGCCTCGTCCAACGCCTGGGCGATGGCGCGCACCTGGCCCAGATCATATTGATGGCGGATGGCATGCATGCCGTCGCGCAGGGTCACGTCGTGGATGAAGAGCGTCTTGGTCACGCCGCTGCTCCCAGTTTCTTGCGTTCGACCAGGGCTTCCGCCGTCTTCAGCGCGGCCGAGGTCATGATGTCCAGATTGCCCGCATAGGCCGGCAGGTAATGGGCCGCGCCTTCGACCTCCAGGAAGATGGAGACCTTGAGCCCGCTCAGGCTCTCGCCCAGATCGGGAATGAACAGCGGGGCATTGTTGCCGATACGCTCGAACTGCACGGCCTGTTTCAGCCGATAGCCTGGGACATAAGCCTGCACGTCGCGCACCATCGCCTCGACACTGGCGCGGATCGCCTCCTGGTCGGCGTCGTCGCACAGACAGAACACCGTATCGCGCATGATCAGCGGCGGATCGGCCGGATTCAGGATGATCACAGCCTTACCCCGTCTGGCCCCGCCCACCGTCTCGATCGCGCGCGCGGTGGTATGGGTGAACTCGTCGATATTGGCGCGCGTGCCCGGCCCGGCCGAGCGGGAGGAGATGGAGGCCACGATCTCCCCCCAATGCACCTTGGCGACCCGGTTGACGGCGGCCACCATGGGGATGGTCGCCTGCCCGCCGCAGGTCACCATATTGACATTGGCCGCATCCAGCGCGGCATCAAGATTGACCGGCGGCACCACGAATGGGCCGATGGCGGCCGGGGTCAGATCGATCACGCGCTTGCCATCTGCCACCAGCGCCTCGGAATGGCGCTTATGGGCACCGGCCGACGTGGCGTCGAAGACGATGCGGATATCGCTATAGGACGGCAGGGCGCGCAGCCCCTCCAGCCCCTGATGCGTCACCGCCACGCCAAGACGCGCCGCGCGTTTCAGCCCGTCACTGTCCGGATCGATGCCGACCAGGGCCGCGCATTCCAAGGTTTTGGACAGGCGCATGACCTTGATCATCAGATCGGTGCCGATATTGCCGGAACCGATGATGGCGACTTTCACCTTGCTCATGCTGCTTCTCCAAACCGGATGGCGGTCTCGCCGAAGCCCTCGATATGCGCGCGGAAGACGGCGCCGGGGGCGGCCGCAACCATCGGCCCCAACGCGCCGGACAGCACCACATCACCGGCCCGCAAAGGCGTGCCATCCGCCGCCATGGTCCGGGCCAGCCACCGCACCGCATTCAGCGGGCTGGACAGGCAGGCCCGTCCCCTGCCCTGGGACACGCGCTCCTCGCCCCGGAACAGCTCCATCCCGCAATCGAGCAGGTCGATCTCGCGCAGCAGGCGCGGCGCGGGCGACAGGGTGAAAAAGGCCGAGGAGCCGTTATCGGCCACGGTATCGCGGAAGCGGATATTCCAGTCGGCAATGCGCGAACCGACGATTTCCAGGGCAGCGACCGCGCAGTCGATCGCGGCGATCACCTCACCCATGCCGATATCGGCCTGGGGCAGGTCGCGGCCAAGGATGAAGGCGATTTCCGCCTCCACCTTCATCTGCGCGCCGGCGATCCAGGGGATCACCCCGTCATGATCGATATCCATATCGGCGAACAGCGTGCCGTAATCGGGCTGATCGACACCCAGCTGGGCCTGCACGGCCGGGTTGGTCAGGCCAATCTTGCGCCCGACGATGCGTCCGCCTTGGGCCAGCCTGTGCCGGGTATTGATCTTCTGAATGCCATAGGCATCGGCGTCCAATGCGATGCGCTCGCGAATCGGACCAATGGGCCGGCCGGTCCGCTCCGCCTGACGCAGTTCGGCGGCAATCGCTTCCAGCGCAGTCATGCGACATTCCTTTCTTTCGCTTGGGTAAGATAGGGGCTGCCGGCCATCTGCCGGGTCACCGCGGCCTGATATTCCTGGGCGAGCCTGTCCACGATCTCGGCCACGCTTTCCGGCCCAATCACGCCGCCCACGCCCTGGCCCGCGCTCCAGACATGTTTCCAGGCCTTGGCGCCGGAATGCATGTCGCCGGAAAAATCGATCCTGGCTTCGGTCTTCATGGAGTCGAGCGGGATTCCGGCAGCCTCGACACTCGCGCGCATCCAGTTGCCGAGCGCCCCGGTAATGGCGCGCGAGGCGATCAGGTCTTCCATCCCGCTCTGCCAGACCATCTGGCGGTACTCATCGGAAATCATGGTCTCGCGCGCGGCCAGGAAGCGCGTGCCCAGATAGGCGAAATCCACCCCCAGATTTTCGACCGCGCGCACCGCCGCGCCGGTGCCGATGCCGCCGCCCACGATCAGCGGACCGTCGAAGAAGCGGCGCACCTCCTCAATGAAGGGCAGAATGGCATATTCCCCGGTGTGACCGCCCGCGCCGGAACAGACGAGGACGAGACCATCGGCCCCCTTCTCCACCGCCTTCCTGGCATAGGCCGGGGAATTCACATCGGCGAATACCAGCCCGCCATAGCCATGCACCGCATCCGTCACCCGGTGCGGCCCGCCCAGCGCGGTGATAACCAGGCCCGGCCGGAACTCCCGCACCAGATCCAGCTCGGCATCGAAACGGCCATAGCTGGTATGGGTGATCATGTTGAAGGCCCAGGGTGCATCCTTGGCCCCGACACCTGCCGCGATCCGTCCGAACCAATCGCGCAGATCCTCCACCATGCGGGCATTGGGGCCGGGAATCGTCGCCATGACGCCGGCCTTGCAGGCCGCGATCACCAGCTCCGGACCGGAAACCAGAAACATCGGGGCCGCGATCACAGGCAGGCGCATGCGCGCCTTCAAGGCATTCAGACTAATGCTCATTGCTGTTCCTTCCTGCGGCGTCCGCCGCCGCGCACATCAAGCCCACCATCGGATCGGATGATCTCCGCCGTGACGAAGCGGCTTTCGGTTCGGCTGGCCAGCGTGACATACAAACCGGCATGGTCTTCCGGCTCGGACAGGAAGCCGAGCGGCACGGTCTTCGCCACCATCTCCTCAAAGCGGGGCAGATCGGCCAAAGCCCGCCCATCGCCCTGCCCGCCACCAAGGCCGGTTCGGGTCCCGCCGGGGGCAACCGCATTCACCCGGATATCCGGCGCCAGTTCGAAGGCCAGCTGGCGCACGGTTCCGGCCAGGGCATGCTTGGAGCTGACATACAGCACCCCGCCTCCACCCGCGTAGAAGGAGGAGGAGGACAGCGTGAAGATCACCGATCCCCTGGCCGCGCGCAACGCATCCAGCCCAGCCCGCACGGCCAGCAGATAGCCCTTCACGTTGACGTCGAAAATCTCGTGATAGCGGCGTTCCAGCTCCGCGCCCGGGATATCCTCGAACCGGTCGGAGAAGTCGTAGACCCCCGCATTCGGGACCAGCACGTCGAGCCCGCCGAAGGCATCGACCACGGCTTCTACGGCCCGGCAATTGTCGGACCAGCTGCGCACATCGCCTATGGTGGCAACCACCCGATCACCATGGGCGTCGGACAGGGCCTGCGCGTCCGCTTCGGTGCGAACGAGCACGCCGACGCGCGCGCCTTCCGCCACGAAACGGTCAACCACGGCCCGCCCGATCCCCTTGCCGCCCCCGGTCACCAGGGCGGCATAGCCCGCCAAACGCCCGCTCATAGAAAGGTGTTCAGGTTCTTGGTCAGAAGCACGTTCTGAACCGTGAAAACACGCCGGCGCACCAGTTTCAGACCGCTGTCGGATCGGCGCAGCACATCCTCGCGCCGGCCATGCAACACATCCTGATCCGTTTCATTGCGGTTGCGCACATTCATCCAAGCGCAGAAGGCCGCAACCAGCCCGCTACGCCCGGTTTCATAGGCTTCCACATTGGAAATCAGATGCAGATGCCGGGTCGCGGGATTGTCGGCCCAGGCCGAAGGCTGGGCAAAGCGCTTCACCCGGGTGGACAGCTCGGCATAGCTGTCGTCGAAATAGGCGGCTTCGCCATGGGCATAGGTGCCGCGCGGATCATCGCGTCGGCGCGTATCCATATCGGGCATCCAGTAATGGATGTCGCGATCGACACAATGGTCGAGCCAGTCCTGGTAACGCTCGGCATCAAGCAGCCTGGCTTCGCGGTAATAGAAGCGCTCGACCTCCGCCTGGACATCGGCACCAGCCGGGCGATCCTCCAGTGCGAAGGGTTCGGTGATGGCGGGCAAGGCGCTCATTCCGCGGCCTCCTGATGCTGGGGTGGAGCCGTCTCGGCCGCTTGCAGATCGCCCCAATTGTCGTGGCGCATGAATTCCGACCAGCGCCGATAGAACTGGCGCTGATTGGCATCGTTGAGGGAGCCGCGGCAGACATGACCCGGCAGGCCCTTCTCCGGCGCCTCCGTCCCCAGCCCCAGCGCGTAGTGCAGCGGCTGATGGCGCGTCACGAAACCGCGATTGGTGCGGGTGGCGTATTCCCAGTTCTCGCCATCATCCATTTCGAACACGCCGCCCGGCGAGAAGGTCATCATCACGCCCTTGCGGTACAGTTCCTTGATGTGTTCGGGCATGGCGCGGTTGACCACGGTCCAACTCACCAGCTCGATCTGGTGGGGACCACGCGGATGCCAGACCCGCACCGTATTCTGGCCCGGCAGGAAGGACAGGTTGGGGAAGATTGTGCAGGAACCGATGGCGCCCACCATCCGGGCCCGCGTCTCGCCCAGCCGCTCCACCATGGCCGGGTAGCGGTCAAACACATATTGCACCAGCTCCGGATAGCCCAGCGTGCGGGTATTGCCGACCTTGTCCAGATTGGTTTCGATGCCATGTCCAAAGACCGAGGCCTGGAAGGCCCGTTCGGCATAGTGCGGACCAAGATCGACGCCCCCGCCCAGGATCGCCGCCGCCCCGGCCTGATGGGTCCAGAAAGCGTGCAGGATGTCGCCTACGAAATTCTCCGCCGGGAATTTCCAATTGCAGTCGACCAGATTGCGCGTCGCCCCGCCGATGAATTCCGTTCCGCCCTCGTCATTGTCTAGGAAAGCATCCAGATAGAAGGTGAAGGGACCGAAAAACTCCGTCAGCGGCGGCGCGTCGGGATCGAAGGTGGCGAAAATCCAGCCCCGATAGCTTTCGATCTGGGCCACGGGGGTCAGATTGATCTGCGCCTTTTCGAAATGGGCGTCGGTGTCATAGACCTTGCCATCCGTGCCACGCAGCGCCCCATCAATGCCGAAGGACCAACCGTGATAATTGCAGATGAAGCCGCGCGCCTTCTTGCCGGCATCGACCATGCACACGCGGTTGCCGCGATGCGGACAGGCATTCAGGAATGCCTGCACGGAGCGGTCGCGCTGACGCACGACGATCACGTCATCCTCGCCCATCGTGGTGCGGATGAAATCGCCGGGATCGGGAATCTGGCTTTCATGCGCCACGAACAACCAGGCGCGGGCGAAAATCTGTTGCTGCTCCGCCTTGTAGACCTCCTCATCCCAGAAGATGCGACGATCAACCTGGGCCCGTTCGGACCGGATGAGATCGGCCAGATGGGGATAGGAGGACGCCTGGGGATAGACCGGCGCCATATCGGGCTTGCACATCACGCGGCCTCCGCTTTCGACAAATCGGCATAGACGGCGCCGTCTTTCAGTTCGACGGGGAATTTCACCAGATCGGGACAGCCGACCGGCCGGTTGACCACCTCGTCATCGGCCAGGCCGAATTCGGCGAAATGCACGCCGCAGACCACCCGGCCATCCTCCACCCAGCCTTTCGACAGGCTCTCCGCCGCATGCGGGCAGGTATCGGGAAAGACATAGACCCGCCCATCCAGCAGCGTGGCGGCCAGCGGCCTGTAGCCGGATAATTCCACCCGCAGTATTTCGCCGTCGGGCACGGCGGCAAGATCACAGATGCGTTCCATCATGCAGCCCTCAGCTCTGCGAAGCCCATGCCGGTCACCCATTCGGTGATCGGCGCATAGGCCAGGGTTTCGCCACCGGCGGCGCGCGTCGCCGCCATCGCGCAGGCATAGGTACGGATTTCCATCGCCCCATTGCCGCCGTCACGCAGGATTTCCTCATCGCTCAGCGCCAGCATCGCGTCGCGGTCCCCGCGCTCCAGAATGCCCAGGATCCTGCGGTCGAACTGCGGATTGACCTCGCCCATGCGTTCATCGCCGACATGGTGGGAAATGCCGCCCGACCCGATCACCACCACGCGTTCGTCTCCGGGGAAGCTGGCGACCGCCTGCGCGATCTGTTCGCCAAGCGCCCAGGCCCGCGCCATCGGCAGATAGGGGTCGACGCCGCAGGCCAGCATGACCGCCACACTGCGCATGCCCGTATTCGGGCGGATCATGAAGTGATGGGGAATGGCAACCGAATGGTCGACCGTCATATAGCGCCCGACAGCCCAGTCGAACCCTTTGGCGAAACCATCCTCGCTGATATGCCGGCCAAGCGCGCCATGCCCCGCGATGGGTGCGCGGCGCAGGCCGGGCAGCTGGTCGATCGGCCCTTCGATCTCGCCCGTCGAAATCACATAGCGAGGAAGGCATTCAGTACCAAAGAGTATGTAGTGGTCACAGCCAATGATGATCGCCGTGTCGGCCCGCAACGCCGCGATGCGCGCGGCAATGCCGGCATAGGCGTCCTGGACCAGTTGGCGGGTCTCGGCCGGCGGTGCATCGGGATGAAAGAACATCACCGGGTTATGGGGAACACAGAATCCCCCGACAATCCGTGCCATCTCAGGCCTCCTCGCGGCGCATCCGCCGCAGATAATCGCCATTCGACTTGCCGGCCTGCAGCCAGAAGCCCCAGGTCAGCATGGTGTTGACGCCCAGATCGGCCAGTTCGCGCACGCGGTAGTCGCGCACCAGGACCCGCTCCTCCTCGCTCAGCTGATAACGGCCCAGGAACTTCGCGCAATCCTCCGCGAAGGCCTTCTTGTTCGCCCCGCTGGTCGACAGGTCGTACAGGACTTTCTCCAGCGCATCGCGGCTCATTGGTCGGCTCCCAGAAAGCCGATCACCTGGCGCAGGAAATCGGGCTCGCGCTCGATCTGGACCCAATGGCCACAGCGCCCGAAGCTGACCAGATCGGAATTCTGCAGCCAGGCATGCATGTTCTCCGCACAGAAATGCGGCACCACGCGATCCTCGCGCCCGTGCAGGATCAGGGCCTTATGCTGCACCGAGCGCAGCATCTTCTCCGGAATGCCGCGCACTTCCGGCGCATCGCCCTGGGGGGCCGGCATCAGCTTGCGGAAGGCTTCCAGCGCACCGTCGCGCGTGGCCGCCTCGAACCGGCGCTGGATCAGCGTCTCGGTGATGATCGCCGGATCATAGGGGAAAAAGGATACCGCGCGGCGCATCCCGTCCAACGTGCCGTCGAATTCCAGCTGGGCACGCAATCCGTCGGTCATGGGAAAGCGTCCGCAGGGCGTGCCCAGCAGCACCAGCCGGTCGATCCGGTCGGGATGGTTGATCGCGGTCATCAGCCCCAGCGCGCCGCCGAAGGAATTGCCGACCACGCTGATCTTCTCGATGCCAAGCGCATCCAGGATGCCAACGAAATGCGAAACCCACAGCCCGATGCCATATTCGGTGTCCGGTTTCAGCTCGGTCTGGCCGAAGCCCGCGATATCCGGGGCGATCACGTCGAAATACTGGGCAAGCGGGCCGATCACCGGCGCGAAATTGGCCCAGGCGGACACCCCCGCACCCGATCCGTGCAGCAGCGCCACCGGGCTGCCTTCGCCGGCGCGGTACAGATTGGTGCGGTGGTCGGCAGCGGTAATGGTCAGGGTATCGGGAGGAATGAAGCTCATCGGAACACTCTCCTGTCAGTTCATCAGGCGCGGCAATGTCAGCGACAGCGCCGGAATGAAGATCACCAGGGCCAGCCGGATCACATCGGCGGCGATGAAGGGGGCCACGCCCCGGAAGATCGTGCCCAGATGCACGCCCGGCAGCATGGATTTCAGGACGAAGACATTCAGGCCGACCGGCGGGGTAATCAGGCTGATTTCCACCACCACGACCACGACAATGCCAAACCAGACCAGGTCGTAACCCAGGGCCTGAACCAGCGGATAGAAGACGGGCACCGTCAGCAGCATCATGGAAATGCTTTCCAGCACGCAGCCCAGCACCAGATAGATCGCGATGATCGCCAGGATGACCAGGATCGGCGCCAGCCCCATGCCTTCGATCACGCCCAGCAGCAACTGCGGCAGGCGCGCGGCATTGACCATATTGGCGAACAGGAAGGAACCGACCAGGATCAGCATCAGCCCGACCGTGGTTTCCAGCACATCGGCCAGCGCCGCCTTGATCATAGCCCAACTGGCCCGGCCACGCAGGGCCGACAGGATCAGCGCGCCTGCCGCCCCGACACCCGCACTTTCGGTGGGGGAGAAGAAACCGCCATAGATACCGCCCATCACAATGATGAACAGCAGCACGGTAGCCCAGACGCCCTGCAACGCCCGCATGCGCTGCGCGAAACTCAACCGTTCCCCGGCCGGTCCCGATTTCGGATCGAAGCCCACGACCCAGAGCACCGCCAGCGCGTAAAGGGCGATGCCGACCAAGCCTGGCACCAACCCCGCCATGAACAGCGCGCCGATATCCGTCTCGGTCAGAATACCGAAGAAAACCAGTGCGATGGATGGCGGGATCAGAATGCCCAGCGTACCGCCCGCCGCGATAGAACCGGAAGCCAGCGCATCGGAATAGCCGACCTTCTTCATCGCGGGATATGCGATCCGGCTCATGGTCGCGGCCGTAGCAAGCGACGAGCCGGACACCGCGCCGAAACCGCCGCAGGCAAAGACGGTCGCCATGGCCAACCCGCCCCGCATATGCCCCACCACCGCATAGAAGGCGCCGAACAGCTCATCGGCGATGCCGGACCGCGCGATGAAGGCTCCCATGGCGATGAAGAGCGGGATTACCGCGAATTCATAGGTCAGCACGCCTTCGGTGGCGATGATGCCGAATTGGCTGAAGGCCGCGTTCCAGCCCTGCAACATCGCCAGCCCAACCAGCCCGACCAGGCCGGTCGCGACCGCGATGGGGATGCGGATGAACAGAAGCGCCAGAAGAACGACAATGGCGATGGCGGCGATCATGCCCGTTCCCCCGCCCGGATACGCACCAGATGCAACAGGAAGGCACCCGTCGCCACGACCAGGGCCACGCCGTAGACGGCCATCGGCATCCATTTCTCCATCGGCATGAAATAGAAGCGCTCGGCCCAGAGGGCGACCTTCCCACTCTGGCGGATCACCATGATGGTCATCAGCAGGCAGAAAGCCGCTTCCATCAGCCAGGACAGGACATCACCTATCCGCGCAACCAGGGGGAAGCGCGCCAGCGCGTCCTCCAGCAGGTCGATGCGGATATGCTGACGACGCCAATTGGCGCCAAACAGCCCGAAATAGAGCGCGATTCCCAACAGAACGCCGGCCAGTTCGAAGGTGAAGCCAAGCGGTGCCGCGAAGGCGACCCGTCCGACCACATCAATGGCCGTAACGCCAACCAGCAGAAAGAGCGCCGCCATCGCCACGCCACGCGTCAGGCGATCGATACTGGCAGCCATGGCTTTGACGGCGCGTATCATCCTACTTGCCCCCCAGCGCCTGGATCTGCTGGTTGTAGAAGGCCAGCGCCGCTTCAGGGTCCACGCCCAGTTCCTTGGCCTTGGCGAAGATGGCTGCTTCATCCTCGGCGAAGGCGGTCCGCAGGCCGGCCATCAGGGCTTCCGGCGCGGCGACGTATTTATCGCCCAGCCGCTGCTGGAACATGCTGCGGGCTTCGGTGTCGTTCTGCTGCCAGAGCGCGCCCATCTTGCGGCTGATCGCCTCGCCGGAAATGGCCAGGATCGCCTGCTGGTCCTTCGGCGCGATCTCGCCCCAGATTTTCGCATTCACGATGATGAAGGCGGAATTGGAATAGATGCCGCCCGGAATCTGGGTGATGGCATGGACTTCCTTGTCCACTTTGAAACCCACGACCAGCTCGTCGGTGATGGCCGTGCCGTCAACCGCGCCACGGCTCAGCATCTCGCGCAGCTCATTCAGGGAGCCTGACACCGGTACCGCGCCCAGCTTGGCCAGCACGCGCCCCACAACCGGGGTCGGTACCCGCAGGCGCTTGGCCTTCAGATCCTCCACGCTCAGAACCGGTGCCTCGCGCATATGGATATTGCCGCCGGCGGTCACATGCATGCCCAGCGTCACCACATCGCCCTGCATGCCGGTCGGCTTCAGCATCGCCTCCCACAGGCGCCAATAGGCGACGGAAGACACACCGGCATCCTCGGTCTTGAAGGGCAGTTCGACCAACTCGGTCAACGGAAACAGGCCGGGCGTATAGCCATGCGGCCCCCAGGCCATGTCGGCAATCCCGTCCACCACGGCCTGATAGTTGCGCGTCGGCGGGGCCAGCGGCGAGTTGGAGGATTGCACGACCACGCGCCCCTCCGTCACCTTCGCAATTTCCTCGAACCAGGGAAACAGCCCATCCTTCTGCGACCAGTGCGCGCTGGGGAACCACTGGTTGAAACGCAGCGTCACGCTGTCCGCCGCCATGGCGGCACCACCGAACCCGATGGCAAGGGCCGCTGCCAGCGCCGTCCCAGCCAGTACCTTACGGTATGTCATTATCACGAATCCTCCCTTTGCGGCTTACGCCGGTTTGCGATGTTGTTCGCTTTACTTATTCCTTGGCACGCGCGCGCAGCGCCATGCGGTCGAGCTTGCCTGCCGCCGTCAGCGGCAATGCTGCTTCGATCCGGATGATGCCGGGCACCTTGTAGGCGACGAGATTCTCCTGGCAGTGGGCCAGCAGCGCCTGTTCGTCACACCTACCCGCCGCCGTCACATAGGCAACGGCGATCTCTCCCGCCCGCCCGTCGGGTCGCCCCACCACACAGGCCTGGGCCACCGCCGGATGGGTCAGAAGTACTTCTTCAATCTCCCGGGGGAACACATTGAATCCCTTATAGAAGATGACGTCCTTCTTGCGATCGGTCAGGGTCAGGAATCCATCCATGTCGATCACGCCGATATCACCGGTGTAGACCCAGCCATCGCGCAGAATGATCGCGGTTTCCTTCCGGTCATCGGCGTAGCCCGCCATCATATGCGGGCCGCGCACGCGCACCTCGCCCGCCACGCCGGGGGGCAGCACCTTCTGCCCGGAATCCAGATCCACGATCTCCACCTCGGTGTCGGGAACAGGCCTGCCAGCCGCGCCGGGCTTGGTTCCGGCCAATTCGGTATTGACCGCGATGGGGGCGATCTCCGTCATGCCATAGCCTTCATGGATGGTAAGGCCGGTCGCCTCCTTCCAGCGCCGATGCACCTCCACCGGGAAAGGCGCGCCGCCGCCGGGACAGATCCGCAGATCGGGAAACCGTGTTCCGGCGAAATCCTTCGCCGCCATGATGCCCTGATAGATCGCGGGCGGACCGCCGCCGAACACCGTCACCTTTTCCGATACCAGCATGTGCAGGATCAAATCGGGCTGGAAGCGTTCGGGGATCACCACCGTGCCGGACCGAAACAGCGGGTTCACCACCCCCATCAGGAAGCCATAGACATGGGTGAACGGTGCCACTGGCAGCCAGACCTCGCCCGCCCGGGTCGGCCAGCCCCATTCCATCCGCTCAATCGCGGCCATCATGGCGCGATGGCTGTGCGGAACGCGCTTCGGCAGCCCCGTCGTCCCGCCGGAGAACAGGATCGCCGCCACATCTTCGGGTCCAGCCCCGGCAGGCGCAGGCCAGGGATCATCCCGCAGATCCGCCACCTGGGCCAGCAATGCCTCGTCGTTTACGACGAAGGTTGCGATGGACCCATGCTCCTCCGGCGCGATCAGCAGGGCCGGCGCCACGTCAGCCAGCAATTTCTGCAGGCTCGCCTCCGGCAGGCCACGGTTGAGAAGATGAGGCTTCCCGCCCGCACGCAATACCGCTTGGTATGTTAGAAGGAAAGAAAGGGAGTTGGGCAGCAACAGGGCCACCGACCGGTTCCTGACCTGGGGCGAAAGCTCCTCGGCCAGGAGTGCGACCAGCCTTGCCGCCTCCCCATAACGCAAGGTGCCAGCGGTGGATTTGCAATAGATGGAGTCGGGAGAAGCCGCCGCCGCGCGCTCAAACAGCGCGGTCACGGTATTGCAGTCACACGTCCAGAATGGCGCGCCAAGATGGCCGTCGGCCGGCATCCTATTCCTCCCTGTCAGCTATGAAAGCTTGTTCTATTTGACGCGAGCCTAGCCGCAGCCAATTCACCTGTCAATACTTTATGGTATTGATAATTTTTGAATGCCGGGCCGGAGATCAACCTATCCTCGCAAGCTGGCTTCAAGGCCGATCACATCTGAAATTTCAGTGGTTTGATCGATCCGGTGTGGCCCATGCGAATAGCCGCGCGGGTGAACCCGCGCGGCTTGTCATCATCACGTCAACATGCAGCGGCAGTCGGCCAGACCAATCCGGCACAGGCCGGATGCGTTGATATTACTGTCCCGTGCCCGGATGCGCCTTCTGCCAGGCGCGGCCTTCCGCCCGACGCTCTTTCAGCACGGCAAGCGACACCCCCATGCGCTTGACGCTGGCGACAACCCGGCCGTCCAGCGCCCCATCACAGCCCATATGCGTGGTCGACAGGAAATACTCGGCTGCCGGCCAGGCCTTGGTGATGCGGAAGGCAGGCGGCAGCAGATGGGCGATCTGAAACCCCTCCGCACACAGGGCCAGCGGGATGGAGCCGGGCGCGGCATGCGCCACCTCCGGCAATTTGGCCAGCCGCTCCGCCAGGGGTTTGATCGCGCTCGACCAGTAATCCGTTTCCCACCCCCTGGCAGCACCCGGCAACCAGCCAAGAAGCGCATTATAGCCGGCATAGCCATAGGGATGCAGGAGCGCGAGCGGAACGGCGCCGAGCGCCAGCAGCCCTGCCAGCACCGGTCCGCGCCAGCGCGCCGGCCGCAGCCCTTCACCCGCCCATTTCCAGCCCTGCGCCAGCCCCAGCGCGGCAAGAACCGCCAATGGCGGTGTCACGAACAGGAAATGGCGCATGCCGTTATACAGTGGCGGATCGCTGATCAACGCATAGGCCACCGGAAAGAAGGCCGCCAGCACCAGGGCAAGGCCGGCGGCATCGATGGAGCGCGGCCGCCGGAATGCGGCAAAGCCTGCCCATAGCGCCAGACCAGCCAGGGCCAGCTCCGGCAGTTTCGCCCCGATATACATCGGCAGATACAGATTGGGCAGCGAGGCCATCGAATAGTCCACGCCGGCACAACGCGTCTTCAGATCAAAGGAGAAGTGAGAGAACTGGGACAGGGCCGACGGCACATTGCCCCAACCCTGCACCGACCAGGGCCACAGAACCGCCATCAGCACCAGCGCAAGCGCAGCAGCCGCGCCCATGCGCAGGGCCAACGCGCCAAGCCAGCCGATGATGGGACGCCCCGCCCGCAGCCGGACAGTCAGCATCAGCGCGATCCCCGCCAGCGCATAGAAGCCGATCAGCACCGCCCCGACCCGCAGGCCAAGCGCCAGCCCCGTACAGGCCCCGAACAGCAGCGCGTCGCGCCAGACGGGAACCCCCTGCCCCTGCTCGGCCGTGCGCAGAACCCGCATCAGGAAATACAGCGCCCAGGCCATGCAGGTCGCGAAGGGTATATCCTTGGTATGGGTGAACATCGCACCCGACCACATGCCCGTCAGGCAAAGCACCGCCCAGGTAAAAAGCCCAGCCAGTACCCCGGCCCGTTCCGTGGCGATCCGACCCGCCGCAATCATGCCGGCCAGTCCGAACAGGGCCGACAGAAGGTGGCGCAGATCCCAGACCGCGCCCTGCGGCAACAGCTTGGCCAGCGGAGCCGCGATCATGTCGAACAGCCCGCCATAGAGATAAAGATTGATGTAGGAGAAGACCGACCGGTCCTGAAAGCCGGAGAGATAATAGCTCCAGATCAGTTCGCCATAGTGATGCTGCACCAGTTCGTCATTGCTGACGCCATGCTGGCGGAAGGTCAGCAGGATGAAGGCCAGCACCAGCCAGGGCGCATAGCCAAGCGCCCTGCGGGCGATGGCATCGGCCACCGTTTCCAGCGGTGCCAGGGGACGCAGCATCATGATACGGCATCCCCACCCGGCCCGCGTGCTTCCGGCACGGATTCGATCCGCTCCGACAGGATGAAGAAAGGCCGGCGCTTCACTTCGTTGAAGATGCGCCCGATATACTCACCCAACACGCCCAGGCTGATCAACTGCACCCCCGACAGCATCAGGGTCGCGACCATCAGCGAGGCATAGCCCGGCACATCTACGCCGATGAACAGTACTTCAAACACGATCCAGGCGCCGTAGAGCACGGAAATCAGGGCCAACATCACGCCCAGCAGGGACCAGACGCGCAGAGGTACGGTCGAAAAGGCCGTAATCCCATCCCAGGCATAGCGGAACAACGACCGGAAGGACCAGGCGGACCGGCCGGCATGTCGTTCCGCCGGGTCGAAGGGCAACAGCTCCTGGCGGAATCCGACCCAGGCGGTAATGCCCTTCATGAAGCGGCTGCGCTCCGGCATTGCCAGAATGGCATCCACCACCTGCCGATCCATCAGCCGGAAATCTCCGGCCCCGCGCGGCAGTTCAACTTCCGTCATCCAGTGGAACAACAGATAGAAACAGCGACTGACCAGCTTGCGCGGCAGGGAATCCGTATCGCGGGAGCGGCGCACGGCCGTCACCATGCGTGCCCCTTCGCGCCAGCGTTCCAGCATGTCCGGGATCAGGGATGGGGGATGCTGCAGATCGGAATCCATCAGCACGACCACGTTACCCCGCGCCGCCTCCAACCCAGCCAGCATGCCCGCCTCCTTGCCGAAATTGCGGGCAAAGCGCAGCGCGCGCACATGGCTGGGGTCCTGCATGCTGAGCGCACGGATCCGCTCGAAACTCTCGTCGCGGGAACCGTCATCAATGAAGACCATCTCCCAATCCGGCCGTCCCGGCAGGGCCGCCAACATCTCCGTCAACAGTTGATGCAGACGCATCAGGCTGCCCGCCTCGTTATAGACCGGCAGCACCACGCTGATCAGCTTCGGTCCGGACCCTGCGGCCGGGCTGGCGGAGGTCGCCGAGTTCGTGGCAAGAACGGGTTGCAGGTTGTCGGTCACGATGATGGACTCTTGAGGGGGCGGAGATGGGAGAAGAACAGGCCGGTTCGCCGGTCCGCTTTGTGCTCGCGGCCGATGACTACGCCTTGTCGCATGGCGTATGTGACGGAATTGAGAAACTGATCGCCGCGCACCGCCTGTCGGCTACGGGCGCGATGACGATCTTTCCGGAATGGCTGGAACGTGCATCGGGTCTGAAGGCCCTGGCCGAGGCGCACGCGGCAGAGGTCGGGCTGCATCTGACCCTGACCGACCAGACCCTGCTGACCGCCCCGTTCGGATCGCAGCGACCGGGTATCGGCGCACTGCTGCAGCGCAGCCATCTGGGCGCGCTGAACCGGCACGGGTTGGAAAGGGAGATCGCCGCCCAACTCGACCGGTTCGAGGATGCGTATGGCGAGATGCCGGCCTTCATCGACGGACACCAACATGTACACCTGCTGCCGGGCGTCCGCGGGGCGCTGATCGGCGTATTGCTGCATCGTTACCCCGACCGGCCCAAACCCTGGATCAGAAGCTGTGCCGATCCGGCCGGCGCGATACTGCATCGGCCCCGGGCGCGCGGCAAGGGGCTGCTCCTGTCCTGGCTGGACCGGGGCTTGGCACGCATGGCGCGGACATATGGATTGAAACAGAACCATGGATTTCGCGGGGTCTATGATTTCGCCCAGCATGCGGACTATGCCGCGATCTTTCCGACTTTCCTGAAACCTTCACGGGAAGGGCTGCTGGTGCATTGCCATCCCGGTATACCCGATACAAGGTTAACGGAACGTGATGGCCTGATTAATTCGCGCGCCAGCGAGCTGGCCTATTTCGCCTCCGACGCCTTCCCGGAGCTTCTGGAGCGCAAGGGCATGCGTCTGGCCCGGTTGGGGGAGTGCCGCTTGTAGCGGCTCTGAGCACGACGGGTTCAGGCAGCCATGTCGTCCAGGACCAGAGTCCGCCCAAGCAGTCGCAGGGCTGCATCGACTTTGCCGATCTGGGAGCGATGGTCAGGATTCAGCAATTTGCGCACGGCCGCCTCCGACAGGCCCAGGCGCTCCGCCAGGGCGACCTTCGTCACGCCCTGCGCGCGCATGGCGGTATAGAGCGCCAATTTGGCCGCCACGACCGGGGGCAGCGGAACCAATTCCTGCCCCGGCTCAAGCTTGCCGGGCTGCGGAATGTCCCGGCCGAGATGCACATACCCCGCCAAAGCCACGGCCAGCGCGTCTTCCGCCATAACCAGGGCCTCCTCGCGCGTAGCCCCTTCCGTCAGGGCCTCCGGCACCTCGGGAAAGCCGACCAGGAACCCGCCACCTTCCGGCGTAAGCACGCAAGGGTAAGCATAGCGCATTCAGAAATCCTCCTTCCTGATGTTCAACTGCTTCAGCATCGCGCCCAACAGGCCCGGCTGGATTTCGCTGCGCTTCACCGTCGTGAAATGCTCGCCGACAAAAAGCCGACCATGGCTCCCTTTGCCATGGGTCGCTTCAAACCCGCCGATACAAATCGTAGTAGTGCGAGGAACAGGAATTCCACTACAAAATAAATCAACAAATGCCATCTTATAACGATAATTGAAATATCTTCACCTTAGATTATCAATTATTGACTTAGACTCTTTCGCAAGCACTGCGTACTTCTCTGCATCACTCCAGCTTGGATGAAAAGAATTGTCGTAAAAATTGTATCGTTCTGCCATGCTCCAGGTATTAATAATTTTTTCCTTTTTGATTTTAGAGTTCTTGAAATATTCTTCCAAAATTACATTCAATTGTTTAGCGGTAACGTATTGTACATTTTCTTCTATTTTATATTCTCTCTTTAAGAAAGAAATTGTAGATTTCTTCAATTCATCAAAAATTGATGCAATCATTTCTCTTGGACTTGAGTATATAATTAAATTATTTATATTTTCTTTCGCTATGTAATTTACAGAATCTCTGATATTTTCATTCACTTCTTTAGCAAATCTAGCCTCCCGATCTCCCCATTTTAGATTCTCAAGCCTGTTAATTAGATTAATTATTGAAGCTCTGAACATGAAAAGAATAATTAATAGTGAAACCGGCCAAGCAAAAGAATCGGCCAAGGATGTTACTAAAAATGTCCAGTTCATTCTTGGGGCCTCGATCTCTCCGGGCATATTCAAAACTACGTAATGCGGCCAACCGAGAGAGCCTGCATGTTCTTCCATGCATGTTGCTCGCAATTGTGTCATCAAACAACTGCTTCAATAGCAGAATCTGAATTGGGTACAGTGAAATAATATTTCTACAGCCCCAGCGGATGCATCGTCCCGAA
>Ga0209066_10001317_pt1 | contig 33260 bp, 22 predicted proteins | sample All_14_2_FD_187198 | JGI IMG/M metagenome (GOLD analysis project Ga0209066, IMG submission 187198) | Freshwater microbial communities in response to fracking from Pennsylvania, USA - Allegheny Zone_MetaG_DW_15 (SPAdes) (version 2) ... | reverse complement strand
GTATATTATTGATTTATTATTAACTTATTAATAAGATGTATGTCAAACCATTTATTAGTATTTAATGAATCATTATAATGATCGTTTTCGTCTAATATTCTGATTGTCGATAAATTACGGAAATGTAATAATGAATCAGTCGAGGATGCTGCTTTGCTGAAGCGAGAAGCACAAGATGAACTGCGAGACTCATGAGCACCAAATGAAGATTAGAGCCCATCACAATTCAGATATACCACCTCTGTGTCAATGTGGGTTCGGGCAGTCCGTCACTCGTAACAAGATCACGAGAGAATGGAACAAGTACCTGCATGGACACAATTCGAAGTCAGCATCAAATAGCGCGAAATTCAAACCTGGCAATACATTCGGAAAGGGTAGACCAGAGGGGTCAAGAAACAGACGGCGACAATACGTGGAGAATTCAACGGTCGTTGAGATGCTCGACCGGCATCCAGCCGGTGATCTCCACGATCACCTTCCTGAATTCCGACACCTTGATCCGCTGGCTCATGCACTCCAGCAGCGGGCCGGCCAGGGACTCGTTGTCGGAGGCATCGGCGGCGATGACCTCGTTTACCGCCTTCTCCCTGGCGATTACGACCAAGTCATCGCTGTTCTCCAGACGCTGCAGCAGGTTGTAGGACAGGCCGCCGTTGCCGCCTGAGTCATAGCCGACCGCCTCAGTCTGCAGAGAGGTACTCGTAGCCCTTGACGCCTTGAAAAAATCACTCTTGCATCAAGCCATAACCGACCAACGTAGAACTGCTTGACAGAAATATTGACTTATACTTGACACTCGAATAGGTTTTTCCCCATGATCTATACAACCCAATTCAACATCACCCCCAATCTGCTTGCTGAAGTTGAACAGGTGGCAGCGTTGCGGGAGAGGATCCAGAGCGCCGTCGTGGATTTTGTCTGGGTGCCGGCTCTGCAGAAAGACACCCGTACCCGCAACGTCCATGCCTCGACAGCTATCGAGGGGAACCCGCTGACCCTTGAGCAGGTCCGGGCCTTGGAGGAAGGGCGTGAGCTCTCATCCTCTGATGCCAGACACAAAAGGGAAGTCCTCAATTATTTTGCCGGGCTCCGCTACGTCGAAAAAAGTGCGGCAAAAACACATATCCGCCATGAGGACATTCTCGAGTTGCACCGGATCCTGGCCGGAGAGGTGATGGACCAGGGCAAGGCCGGGACCTACCGGACTATCTCCGTAAGGGTCGGGCAGTACATTCCGCCACCCCCGGATGCAGTGTCGGGCCTTATGTTTGAACTGCTGGAATGGTGGAACAAGGAGGCACAACAGCTCTCGCCGGTTCTCAGTTCAGCCATCCTCCATTACCGTTTTGAGGCTATTCACCCTTTTGCCGACGGTAACGGCCGCACGGGTCGGGCCCTGGCCTTGTGGGAATTGTATCGGCGAGGCTTTGACGCGCATCATATTTTTTCGGTGGATGAATATTACTGGGAGGATCGACCACGTTATTATGCCGCCCTGAGCGGGGTACGGCAGGCTGGAGAAGACCTGACGGCCTGGCTCGAATACTGTGCGGAGGGACTGCGAAAAACCCTTGAACAGGCCTGGCTGCGAATCCAATCCCTGCAGATGGCGTCTACGGAAAAGCTGGTTCTGCGTCCACGTCAGGAACAACTCCTTCATCTGCTTCGCGACCACGGCAGCATGGCACCAAAAGAGATATGGCAGGCGCTGGGTGTGTCCCGGCAAGGGGCAATGGATGTGTTGCGACCGCTGCTTGATACTGGATTGGTCGAGAAGATCGGCGGGAAAAAAACTGGCCGATACACTCTGAGAAATCAATAACCGCAGCCAATGCCCAACACATCCCGGGGTGCCTATCTCCCATCAATTATGACTGTTGCAACATGGCCCAGTGTATTGAGTTGAACCGCTACGAATCGATCTTCGGATCTAGCTTTACTTAATCTTTCCTCCACCCTCTCTGAAATGCTTTCGAAGTATCTCTTGGTGCCATCAACAAATCGTAAAGTGAAACCGATGAACTCGCCTCTGTCATTGTAAGAAAGGCTATGGATCTTGCCTTCAAAACCAATCCTTTCTGATTCAGCCGGAACTTCCGGTTTCTTTCCAGGTATGTTCCACAGACCTTTTCCGAAAAAGCCTACTTCAATACCTCCAATTTCGGCATCATCTATGGTTAACGCCAATAACAGAGAGTTCAGCTTTAACCGACCACCCGGTCCTTTCGCCAATCGTAAGGCTTCCCGTCGAGGAATGAAGATCCTCAACTCGGCTACTCGCTTCTGCTTGGCCACCAACGGGACCAGGTAGACGTTTTTCGGCAGATGGCGTGGCTTCTCAGGCATTTCTTGCAGTGGTATTTTTTCGTCTCCAAAGAGCCGCAAACCATATTTCATCGAAGCGGGAAGAGTAGATCGCACATGGATCATAGCCCATACGGCTCTTGGAAATGGATTTGCAATCAAGAATTTCCAGACCCCATCCCCGTCCGAATCGGGCACGGTATCGACATTGGTGAAGTTATGCTGGCAGCTGTTGTCACAAGGATAGACCTCATCCGGATGAACAACTTCCACCCTCATGCAGAAATGATCAAAGTCCTCTATAGGGTGAGGCCAAACTCCGCCGAAGTCGTCCGCTAAATCGGTCAGATCCCAACTCACCTCGGCCACCACATCGGATCCATCAGCGGGCACATCAATCGTATCGCTTCCGATAAGCTTAAAATCCTCATGACGATAACCCATGCCGAAGGGTGAAAAAGAAAAATTCACCGTTGTGCCGTTAGCGGCTGCGCTTCCTTGATTGCGAACAACGGCAATCAGCCGATTGATTTGATTCTTCTTCGGTTCGACAACAGTGTCCGATTCGTTTAGGCAATAGACATCCGGGGACTGGAAATGCGGGGGTTGACCATTCTTGGCTCCCCACGGCGTGATATTGAGATCGACACCCGCTGGAAGTGCCGTAACCCCGCCAACCGCGTCATCATAGAGACCCACCGCGTCGAACGCACGCTTGACGCACCACTCCTTGCAGGTGTCACCAGGATAAAGATCAAGGCAGGACTGAATGATCTTGTCGCGAAAATCCTGCAGCGTATCCTGTGCCACTGCATGGTGGGTAAGATATCGATATACGATGTTCTCAACAAATTCGACGCCCTCACCTATGACGGAAATCTCGTCATATCCGGGCATTCCGACCGGGTTTCTGCCACCCATCGCCATCAAGTAAAAGGCATGGCTGAGGATAGTACTATTCGAGTAGGAAGTTATGTCTTGCCACCCAGATCCGGCTCTATCGGCCGCCGCCTCCATGTGATCGGAATCGCCGTAGGCTGAAGGATTCTCGAGGCTTCTGAGCGCTCCTGCGAAATAGATCGATGCTTCAAACTCCTCACGCATATGCCAGCCTGCATCGACAATGCATCCAATCGTGTCCGCAGTTGCTTCCTTAATGGCAAATGGCGCTGGTAAGCTGCCGTCAAAACCAGGGCTAGCGCCGGCTGCTGGAGCAGCAATCTCAGCAAATTGCACGCCATGGGTCCATTCATGAGCACTACAATCGAGTGCCGGCTTGTAGGTGACGGTAGATCCATCTCCGTCGCCGTGATACACGCGCAGGCCATGGGTGGCATTGCGTGACCAAAATGAGATGTTGTAGTCGGCGCCGGCTACCGCGCGGTAATGCACAACCGTACGCCAATCTCCTCCCGCGTCATCCCAACCATTGCGGTTGAAAAGGTGAACGCCGTTTACGACCTTGTCCCTGGTGAAATAGTCGACAATTCGATGGAGGGCCCAGAAGCCTTCGGCTTCCGGACGCTGGTTGTCCACCCGGCTGGCATTGTTACTATCATCCCATTGCCCATCGGGGTCCATCGACAGATTGTCCCGACCCGCGTACCCGTCATGTTCGCCACTTCCAGCGATATCACAAAGGTGGATTTCAGGGGTATATTCCGTGTCCCGCAAGTAGTAGTTGCCATCGTCATCATGCAATACACGGAAATTGCGCACGGGACTGGCGGCTGTTTCATCCAGATTGATGCCGATTCCGCTGCCATTGACCATTGCGGCGAAATCGATGCTGTTATAGCGGTGGATTATTTGTCCCGTAAACGCATCGACGAAGTAAACCCAATCCGCGGGATTCTCACCCTCGGATCCGCTCACTTCGACGTGATATGCCAGCCGGTATCTACCCTCATGAGGATAGATGAGCAGGAAAGGCTTGCCTTGCGTGCGCCCTCCGCTATGTTTTTTGGCGATATCGAGCGCCTTATTGGGAGGGATCAGTTTCTTTTCATAGTCTTTTTGGCTAACAACTTCCGTACTCTCGCGAGCTAACTTGATGTCAATTTCAGTGTGGTATTTCGCTTCAAAGGCAGTTACCACACCGTGAGGATCCGTGAAAACCGCAACGTAGCCGCCCCACACCGGAAGGTCATTAAACAGCTGATGGTAGTAGGAGCGTGAGTTACCTTTATTATCGAGCTTCACCCGATCGAGTTTCAGTAGACGCTGCGGATCTTGAATCTTGAACAACGCCTTGTGAGACTGCAGAAAAAGGCTGGCGATCTCCTTGGGTTCTTCCGCGCTGGGAGTTGTCAGTTTGCCTCTAATCGCACTCGGGTAATTGAGGGCGTGATCCCAACGAACCTTAACCTTTGGATCCATGGCAGCAAAGGTGCGCCTGACTTGAGTTTCAAATTCGTTGGTTTGCATTGTCAATCCTCCTTGGTGATAGATTTCTTGGTAAGCCGTCGCAGCAGGAACGCCAGTTACCCGACGTCCCCTGGACAGATTCAGGGAAACGGGATGCCCGGAGTAGAGAGTATTATCCCATCAATTACGTCATCCAATTGCTTGTTAAGCTGTTCCACAACACTGCTACATTTCGCTAATCAGTGCTGTACTCAGGCAGACAATAACGGCACCCGTTGTAGCCATGTTTCAGTGCCCGCTCGACGCTATCGTATGCCACTTTGTTCCGCCCGTTGGTCTTTTCTGCCCATTCACAGGAAGGTACGTGGACCTCAAACGTCCGCCGGTTCCCCATAAAAGGATAGGTGCCCACGGCGAGCATCCGGGTTACCCTTCCCATCTCCTTTCCGTCAACCAGTTGGGCGACAGATAGGCGGTAATTCCCGTCCTTAGCAGTATCCGGGATCGTGATCTCAAGATAAGCTTGGCATGTGTCGGAGGGTTTCAGGTTCATTCCCCTGAGAACAGCCTGCTTTCCAGGCACCAGTCTGAACTGCTGGTAGAGCGAAGACTCCGTAATAAGCGTCGCATTCTCGGTTTTTGCAGAAGAACTGAGGCGTTTTATGATCCGGAGTTTCGCGGTCATGTACTCCGGGAGATTGGTAAGGTCGATTGCCAGGTCGGCTGACAGTTTTATTTTCGGCCATCCCTGGATAGCAAATTCCAGGCTTGTAACTGAATTTGCAAATACATTATCGACATCAAAGTTCTTCCAAGTAGCGTTGTTGCTTACGCGGATAAAATTGTAGTAGTCATCGACGGTATGGATCGTCGATTTGTCCGGCGCGGGGTCATCACCGCTGTTGATCAAACCGATAAAGCAATAGTGGCCTTTTACGGGAATATCTCCCTTTTTCCATGTAATCGGCCCGATAATCTTCATCTCCCCCGGGTTAACGGAAGGGATCGGTTCAGGGTTTGCCGGATCGGTGATCTCGTGCCAGGAATTCGGCGTCGGCAATACGGACGGCAGCGCCCAAAATACGCGGGCCGTCCCGCTGGTGGGTTGGGTACCGCGGTTCTGGACCCGCAGGTAGATGTAATTATCCTGTCCGATCTCAATAACCTCGGACAGCGTATCGCTGTTCTGCGCCGCTGGCGAACCGAGGGTTGTATCCGGGTCAAGGAGCTTATTCCGGAAGATCACAATATCGGGACTGCAGCTGATGCCACCGTTTATTAACGGTTCGCGGCCGTGGTCCTGCAGGTTGTCGCGCAGATAGAGGTCGTGGGCAGGAAGGCCAATAAAGATATAGGCGCCGCATCCTGCGGGAGACTCGCCGGATATCGGGGTGTCACCCAACCGGAGATCATGGCCACCCGTGCCACCACAGCTCTGGCATGTGCCCACACCGGGCGTCGGGCATGTATTATAGACTCCTCCGTTGAAATGGCGGACAGCATTTGCATAGGAGAATACTTCAGCTGCCGATATACGACCGTCGTTGTTGTTATCGACTGCCTGGGCAAGTCCGGTTCCATCGGCGTATTGTCCATGGAGACCAGCGATCCAATCTTCCGCAAAGGGATCAAAATCAGCCCCAGCGAGAGAGTAATCGTTTGCCACAACAGCGGATGCAACGTGGGTCCAGGTGGCCGGACTGTTGTTGACAATAGGATTAATAAAACCTCCTCCCCGGCATTGTTCCATCATCACTATCAGGACTTCGAACTGGGGCAGGACACTCATGTCGGCAACGAAGTCGTTCACATAATAAGCTGTATGGCCATGCTGTATCATGCAATAATCATTGACACCGTCACAGGGTCCTGCCCCGTGATTGTTGGTATGGATGAACAGCATATCTTCAGGTCGGATGACGGCTGCAATTGCATTAAACGCAACCTGGAACCCTGCTCGCGTTCCCGCCCCGGTCACATTCATCCGGTATGCGGTGTTGTCACCAGGCCAGTTACCAATCGGGTTTGGCGCACCGTAATAACTGAGGGTTCCATCAAAGTTCAAGACATGGATATTTCCCGCGGTAAACCCGTAATCATCGATAAGAGTACGGTACAGGAATTCCAGGTCATTAGTATGCCTGTTTTCTGCTGCACCGGCGAAAAGAATAGCGTAACGTTCACCGGGAGCTGTGCTCAATGCATTGACAACAGGCTTCGCGCGTTTCTTCCATGCAGTGCGTAGTTTCTTAGTGTCCATCAGCTTAACTGGCGTATGGACGGCCGTCATGGTCTTTGCAGGAGGGAAAAAGTCCAAAGGCGGCAGATATGCCTTGACCTTCTTATACAATTCCCCGGTTTTTGCATCGTACAGGTGATACTCGCATGGATGCGCCCAGTTGGCTTGAGGGACAAGATCGACAAACACGAATGCAGTGTCGCGTTCAATGGGCACCTTTAATTCAGCAGCTTTCAGGAGCACCCCTTTGGTAAGCACCTTGTCATGGAGATGAATGTTGGAGCGTTTTTCGACCTTCAATGTCCGAAGACTCCGCATTACGTTTTCCGTAATCTGCGCCCTTATTTTTTCATTCAGTTTCATTTCTATCTCCTTTCTTTAATTTCTTATCCCGATCGAATACGGCAAAATACCGTTCATGTGGGGGAAACTCTCCGAAACGGAGAAGGATTACATAATTTTCGTCCGGTGTGCCAAAGAATGGCGGGAACGATGCTTTCATTAGCTGTGTCTTTTTCGCGGTGCTGTCAATGAAGATATACAGGCAAGGATGGGCCCAATTATAGGTCGGAGCCAGATCAACGAAAACAACCGTTCCTTTATATGGCAGCAGAAAAGTCTGCGGGCCGGCCTTGATGGACGTACCATCTGGAAGAAGTCTCTTGTCCCAATAGATAATTGATTGTTCTACTTGCTCTGGTGTAAGACTCCTACGAACTACCTCCAGTATTTCATTGTTGTTTAAGTCCATTGTTTTCTCCGGCCCGATTCATTACAGAAGCTAAAATCTATAACTGGATTCAGCCTAACGAGGCTGTAGAAAAACCCTCCGAATAAAATTGCTTACGTAAGGTTAAAATGCAATCATAGCCACCCTCCTTTCTGGTTCATAAAAGACGCCCAACAAACACTTCTGCTGATCTGTCTATCATCCCGACTCGTACGGAGTGTTGGATGTATTCCTGACCAGGTCATACGAATTCCTCACCAAACAGCAACAACCATGCATTCTTGTACGCCACTCGATGCTGCGTTTCGGTCGGGAGTTGCTTTAGGAAGTTCCTGTGGTTCTGATCATATTCGGCAATCCGTTCGATGCGATCTTGCCCGAGATCCAGGGCTGACAAAAATCGGACCGGATGGGCAACTATAAGGTCGCGCCATTCGGATTTGAGGCCGCCAAAAGTAGCCCATACGCGTGAATGTCGCTGGTTGCTGGGAGGGTACACCGAGGCTGCGTCGGCAAAAGCGGTGTCAAAATACAGATTGGGGAAGCGCTTGATCAGCCCGTCGATATATGCCGGCGTATAGCGGGATGCGCGCTCGAGGTAGCGAATCTGAGCCAGGTGGCACCATATCACTTTGGCCTTCGGATACTGTTCCAGCATTTTTTCGAGCGGCGCCAGTAGTTCATCCTCCACTTCGTAGTGGATCTGAAATGATAGTCCCGTCTTTTCGCTCAAACTGAACAGACGATGACCTATCGGACCGTCGATCGGAACGTGGACATCGCGATCCGTCTCACCGCGCTTGACTTGTCTCGGCGACGGGTAGTGACGGAATTCGTATTCCCCGAAAAGAAATATCTTCTTGTTACGGGCTGCAGTTTCCTGCGCATCGAAAAATTCGCTTGAGGCCTCAGTCATGGTCGGGGGTTGCCCGCCGTTTCCGACGGGGATGAAACGATCCGGATAGCTGGCAATCAGCCGCTCCGAGAGACTGTCGAAACGGACACCTTTCGTGAATTGCCCTTTACCGATATCTGCTGACAACGCCATCAACCCAATGTTGAGCCGAGCCATATTCTGCGCAACAGCATCTATATCAACTTTCGAAGAGCTGCATGAACTTTCGATGTCGATGTACGGCAGAGTTCCCGTTGCGAGGATGTTTTTCAGCCGTTGTGCGTATCCAGCTTTTAATTCCAAAATATCAGGCATCTCCCTGGACCACCCGATCCCGGGAAGGTAGGCAAGGAGTGGAGCGGAACAGATTGCCCTAATAAAACGGCGCCGAGTTATGCCTTTCATGGATGCGCCTCCTTTCGGTTAAATCGCAATGCGCGTACCCTATGCAGGTATTCATCTCTTTAATCAAAGACTATTAGAAGGGCAGCCCGTTTGCCATACCCAGATTTGAGTATTTTTTACTTTCAAGGAGAGACGAAAACGCGCAACCTCGGCCAGAAATTCACAAAGGTTTTCAGCTGTGGATATATTCGGAAAGAAAAAATCAAACGTCAGTCGAAGACTGCGTCGAGGAAGAAGATGGGGGGCGGATCTGATCTTGTGATGTTTATCTCCTGGCCGCCAACAATATGCGGGAAGGAGGATTTCCCACCGGGATGGCAGGGAACGGTCGCTATGACAGGGGCGGATGAAATATTAGGGATTTCGACCACGTCCTGCATGAAAGTGACGCTTTATAGACGAAGCACATTCTCTAATATCGGATTCTGCGATAGCCATCCTTACCCCACTTTCTTAAAATCAATAAATCCGCGCTCCACATTCGTGCTGACCAACTGCACCTGGAGCTCGTCGCCGACATCCATGCCTTCAAAACCGCTCTCCAATCTTCCTTCGATGGGTGGCTTGAGAAGACGGACCCAGGTGCCTTTGCCTGACGCGCCGGTGACGATAGCAGCGAACTGCTCTCCGATCCTCGATTCCAGCAGCATGGCCGCGGCGGATTTTATGACCTGCCGTTCAACCTTTCGTACCGAGTCTTCCTCTTCGGTGCAGTGCCTCGCCAGCGCCGCCAATTCGTTTATCTCGTAAGGCAGGGGATTTCCAGCCATGGCGGCTTTCAGCAACCGCTGGGTAATCAGGTCGGGGAAGCGGCGGTTCGGGGCGGTGGAGTGGGTGTAATCCTTGACCGCCAGGCCGAAGTGCCCGGAGACATCGCTTCCCGGAACTTCGACGGCGTATTCGCCCGCACCCATCAGCTTGATAACACTCAATGAGAGATCGGCAAAACGGAGGGGATCAGCGGCCTTCGCCGATATCAGGAATTCCTCCAGGGCGACTGCGTCAGGCTGCGCGGGCAAGGCTCCGCCCCGTGCCGCGGCAAGCTCGACAATCCGTTCCCAGCGGTCGGGACTGCGGACCACCCGCCGCAGCGACGGAAACTTTTTGGTCTCGAGGTATCGTGCGGTGACGCCGTTGGCGGCGATCATGAAATCCTCAATGATCTCCTTGGCCCTGTTCTTTGTATCGGCTTTCAGGTCCTTGAGGTTATCGCCGTCGAATACCGGCCGTGCCTCGATGGTTTCGAGATCAAGGGCGCCGTTCAGGTGCCGGAGGGTCTTGAGTTTCTGGGCCGTGCGGTCCTGGAGCCGCAGGTTCTCCTCGAGACCGTTGACCGTATCGATCCCTTGCGGCATCGGGCCGTTGCCCTCGAGCCAGGAAGCGACGCTGTTATAGGCGAGCTTGGCATGATTGCGGACTGTCGCGCCATAGATGTCCGAGTCCTGAATCGATCCGTCATCGGCGACGACCATCTCGACCACGATGGCCATGCGGTCCGAGGCAAAGTTGAGGGAGGTAAAATCTGTGGAGAGTTTCTCGGGCAGCATCGGAAAAATCCCAGCAGCCGTGTAGACCGAGGTGGTGTTCTGCCGGGCATGGTCGTCAAGCGCCGTTTGCTTTTTGACGAGCGCATCAACATCGGCAATGGCGACCAGGATCTTGGTGCGACCGTCGGGCATGGCTTCGGCAACTGTAAGCTGGTCCAGGTCACGCGAATCATCGTTGTCGATGGAGCACCAGGACAGGTTCCTGAGATCGCGCGTGGAGTTCGCAACCGGCGTCGCCGGCCCGTGGATTCGGTCGAGCTCGGCGAGTGCCCGGGCCGTAAATTCCGGCGCAAGCCCTTTATCCAGCATCGCCTGATGGGCAATGTTCTGGAGGATCGAACGGTGCGGCCTTTTGTTTGCCTTCGTCATACTGTCACCTGCCTGGAAGGTTTGTAGATTCTGCCACGACTCGAGTCGCCACGGGGCCCGGCATCACCGGCAGGAATGGGCTGCAGGCTCTGCAGCCCATCCGTCACCGGCCGGCCCATGCGGCTGGTGGTTCAGGTCAGTTTTGAGGTCAGTTTTGCCAGCAGCGCCTTGGCCGCCGGCTCGGAGGAGGTGGGGTTCTGCCCGGTGATCAGCAGGCCGTCGGTCACCACATGGGCCTGCCAGTCCGCCGCTTTCGAATATCTGGCCCCGTTGTCCCTGAGCATGTCCTCAACCAGAAAGGGCACGACCTCGGTCAGCCCGACCGCCTGTTCCTCGGAGTTGGCGAAGCCGGTTACTGCCCTGCCCCGGACCACGGGAGAGCCGTCGGCTGTTTTTGGATGCCGCAGCACACCCGGGGCATGGCAGACGGCGGCCACCGGCTTGCCGGCCGCCAGCATCGTCTCGATCAGGGCGATGGACGAGGCGTCTTCGGCCAGATCCCACAGCGGACCGTGACCGCCGGGGTAAAACACCGCGTCGAAATCGCCGGCGGAAACCTCCGCCAGCCTGCGCGTACCGGCCAGATCGGCCTGTGCCGCGGTATCTGCCTTGAAGCGGCGGGTGGCATCGGTCTGGGAGGCCGGATCGTCGCTTTTGGGATCAAGCGGTGGCTGGCCGCCACGCGGCGAGGCCAGGGTGATCTCCGCGCCTGCATCCTTGAAAACGTAGTAGGGGGCCGCGAATTCCTCCAGCCAGAAGCCGGTCTTTTCACCGGTATTGCCGAGTTTGTCGTGCGAGGTCAGAACCATAAGTATTTTCATCGTATATCTCCTGTTTATAACAATTTCAGTCGCCCGCGACGCGAATGACCAGTTTGCCGAAGTTTCTGCCTTCGAGCAGGCCGATGAAGGCCTCGGGGGCGTTCTCGAGTCCGTCGACGATGTCTTCCCGGAACTTGATCCTGCCCTCCTTGAGCCAGGTGTTCATCTGGCTCTGGAACTCGCCGTAGCGAGGACCGTAATCGTCGAAGATGATGAAGCCCTGCATCTTGATGCGTTTGACAAGCATGTGGCGGGTCAGCAGCCCCAGGCGGTCCGGACCTTCCGGCAGGCCGGTCTCGTTGTAGAGGGCGATCAGGCCGCACAACGGTACGCGGGCCTTGACATTGAGCAGGGGCAGGACTGCGGCGAAGACCCGGCCGCCGACGCTCTCGAAATAGACGTCGATGCCTTTCGGGCAGGCAGCGGCCAGCTCCTGCTTGAAATCGCTGCTGCGGTGATCGACGCAGGCATCGAAACCCAGCTCATCAACCACGAAGCGGCACTTCTCGGCGCCGCCGGCGATACCGACCGCCCGGCAGCCATTGATTTTGGCGATCTGACCGACCACGGAACCGACCGCCCCGCTGGCGGCGGCGACCACCACCGTCTCCCCGGCCTGCGGCTGACCGATGTCGAGCAGGCCCATGTAAGCAGTAAAGCCCGGCATGCCGAGAACGCCGAGTGCGGTCGAGGGGCGGGACATCCGGGCATCGAGCCTGACGAGGTCGGTGCCGTCGGAAAGGGCATATTCCTGCCAGCCGCTGGAGCCCAGGACCAGATCGCCCGGCTGGTAATCCGGGTGCCGGGAGACTGCCACCTGCGACACGGTGCCGCCGACCATGACCTCACCGATCGCCACCGCCGGGGCGTAGGACCGTGCATCGCTCATGCGGCCGCGCATATACGGGTCAAGCGACAGATACAGGGTGCGCAGCAGGACCTGCCCGGGACCGGGTTCCGGTACGGGGCCCTCCTCGAGACGGAAGTTGTCGGCAATCGGTGCGCCGACGGGACGTGAGTTCAGGACGATCCTGCGGTTGATGGTACTGTTTGCGGCCATGGTATTTCCCTCTTCTGTAGTGGATACTCCGGGTGGCTTCTTGGTAATCGTCGGATGTGCCTGCCTCATTGAGAAGCAATCATGATACAGGCCGATGGCAGGCCGGATCTGATCCCGTGACATAATTTCTGCACCCGGGTACAGAGGTTCTTTCTCAACGGTGCCAAATGCCTGACTATTTACGGGATATCCTGTTGATCAGGACGACCAGCAGGACTATCACCACCACGCCGATCAACACCCAGATCCACATTCCGCCGCCAGACCATCCAGCCATTCCCCCGCCCATCCATCCGCTTGTATGCGTCATTATAATGCTCCTTTGTCTTTACTGCGACCGGTCTACCGCCGGAAAATCAAGAACACGAACGGCGGCAGCCGGGATCGGCCCCTGAGAAACGCCATCAGGTCGGCGTTGAGCTGAACTTTGTGCGTATACGTGAGGCCATGCGGTGCGCCTGGGTACACCTTCAGGGTCGTATTCCCGACCAGCCTCGAGGAACGAAGAACCGCAGTTTCTGCCCTACTCCCGTTTCAATTCCAGTGCCAGGTTTTAACCACTCAAGTTTATAGCATCCATCCCAATGATATTTATGCATTATTATCCGAAAATACGATTTCAGGAATGGCTTGAACAGGCAAGTACTCATGGTTTTATTTAACCAATGGTCATTAAAGGATGAAAAAGGGGCATTGACCAGAAGAGCTAACCTTTTGCGTTGATTACAACGGCGTTCAGGGTGTGGGAGATGCGAACATTCACAGCATAAGGGAAATCTGAAATGGGCCTGAGTTGTCTGGAATCAGAAAGAACTTTGGCGAATTCGACTATAGCGGGTTCCCTACCTTCCAGTGTTGCGATTGGGTGCACAGGCGGTAGACGAATATCGAGTAGGGAAATGCGGAGACTCCTGCTGTCAATGAACGAAGCTGAACGGTGCGATTTTCTGCTTCTCTTCATGAAGAGCCCCATCACTTGCCCTCCTCCCATCGGGTGACCATCATGCCGAGCATGAAGACGATCGCCGCAAAGGCACCGATGATTGCAGCGTAGATGAATGCGGTCAGGTTGTCATGAAACACCATCGCCGCCCGAAGGCCCTCATTGATATAGTACAGCGGCAGGACCCTGGCGAAGGCCTGCAGAAAGTCCGGCATCATCTCGAGCGGGAAAAAGCTCCCCGAGAGGAACATCATCGGGAACATGATGGCGTTGGCTGCCGCCGAAGCGCTCTGCGCCTCCTGGACGATGCGGGTGAGCACCATGCCGATCCCGACAAATGAAAAGACGTCAAGGACGATGAAAACCGGCAGCCAGGCATTGATGTTCAAGGAAATGTCAAACACAGCGTAGCTTACCACCAGCATTACCGTGGTGGATATGACCGCGAGGATGATCTGGTGCAGGATATTCGACAGTATCCAGTCGGCACGGGTGATAGGCGTGGTGGACAGCTTTCTGATGATGCCTTTCTGCCGCAGCTCCGTATTTACGTTCACCGTGCCGAACAGGCTCTCGGTCATTATCGCCATCGCGATGATACCGGGGATGAAGAACTCGATGAACCGGTATTTCCGGGTATGGATCGATACCTCTGCGGTCCGGATGAACGGCGGCATTGCCGACAGCCCCTGGTTCATCCTGGCGAACACCATGTCCAGGATCTGCATCTTGTCGCTCACCGAGCTGGAACTGGGGTCGTAGATATACCGTAGGGTAGCGAAGGCGCTGAGGTCGTCGAATTGCAGGTATTGCGTGTAGGCTTTTTCATAGTCCCCGGGAATGACGAGGACAAGGTTCACCTTGTTGTCTTTGGCGTACTGCGCGGCGTCCACGGCGGGATCGACCCTGGTGATGTTGAACTTACCAGTGGATTCGAGGGCCTGGGCGATCTCCGCCGAGGTTTCGGTCTGGTCGAGATCCTGCAGGTAAAGGTTGAAATTCAACTTGTCATCGTCCATGAAAATGGTGCCGAATACCAGGATCAGCAGGATCGGGAACATGATCGTGAAGAACATGGCAGTCTTCTCGCGGTAAAAGCTCTTGATGCTGACGACGAGATTTGCGCCGACGACGCGAAGATTCATTGTGCCCCCTTCTCTCCGTTAACGCCGTCATCGGGCGCCTCGCCGGTGAGCTTCAGGAAAACCTGTTCAAGGTTGGGTTTGCGAACGTCCATGCCGAGAAACGACGCCCCGGCGTTGTTCATGGCGTTCAGTATTTTCCGGATATCATCCATGTGCGCCACCCGCAGCTGGATGGTCCCATCGTCGTTGTGCTCCGGCTCAAGGCCCATCCCGCCGACGATTGCAAGGGCTTTTTCATCGACGGACTGGAGGGTGAGGATCAGGTAATCCGCGTTGTCTTCGATGAGGTGGGCGGGAGAGCCCATGGCGATGATCCTGCCGCTCGAGATAATGGCGACGGTGTCGGCAAGGAGCTCGGCTTCTTCCATGTAGTGGGTGGTGAGAAACACCGTCTTCCCCGCCCTCTTCAAGCCCAGCAGGACCTCCCACACCTCGCGCCTGGCACGAGGGTCGAGCCCTGTCGTCGGCTCATCGAGAAACACGATCTCGGGGTCGTTCACCAGCGCGATCGCGATGCCGAGGCGCTGCTTCAGGCCTCCGGAGAGGGTGGCGTATTGCTCTTTGGCCTTGTCCTCGAGGTTGACGAGCGCAATCAAGGCGTCGATATCGACCTTCTTACGGTGACCGAAAAGCCGCGAGTAGTACTGCATGGTCTCCCGGACCGTTATCCTGTCAAAGGAACTGAAGCCCTGCGGGAGAACCCCGATGCAGGGGGCGATGTCGCGTTTGTCCCTGGCGACGTCCATGCCGAGCAGGTGCACCTTCCCCGAGGTGGGCCTGCGGATGGTCTCGATTATCTCGACGGTGGTGGTCTTGCCGGCCCCGTTCGGCCCCAGCAGGGCGAAAACCTCACCCTGCCTGACCTTGAACGAGATGTCATTCACCGCCGTCAGGTCCCCGTACCGCTTCGTCAGCCTTTCAACTTCAATGGCATACTCAGTCACTTGCATTCCCTATAGACACCCGGCCTCCGTAGAACCTTGCTGTGAAAATTCCCGTCATTCCTTCATTGCGACTGCCACACCAGGAGGGCGATGGAAAGCCACATCTTCTCGTCGGCAAACGAACGCACCCGGATGGGCCGGCCGGAGCCTGCGGGATATCGCCGCAGGGCCTTCCCCGTCAGGCACACCTCGAACGTGTACCCTTCTTCCCCGCCAATCGCCGGAGAGACGAGAACCTGCCGCGGCGCCACCAGGTGGAACGCACAGCCCAGGGCCTTGACCGCCGCCTCCTTGATCGACCAGAGCAGGGCCGAGGCCCCTGCCGCATCCCCCCCGGTCAGCCGCAGGGCATGGTGCAGCTCCCGGTCATGAAAAACCCGCTGCGCCGGGTATTCTCCATGGAATTCACCGGCCGAGGCCGCATCGATGCCGACCTCGGAGCCATCCCCGCAGAGAGCGGCCCAGACTGTCCCGCCGGCCTCGCTGAAGGAGATGGCCGGGCCCCGAGCTTCTCCCAACAGGAGAAGGGGTCTGCCCAGCGGACCGTGGGTCACGCGCATGGGGAAAGCGGCCCTGTCGCACAAATGCCGGTACTGCCAAAGGGGATTCGCCATCGCCGCAACGTGATCCAACAGGGTGGAGACCAGGTGCTTCTTGGCTACCACCCTGTTCGCCCCGCATCCTTTGAGGGTTTCGCCGTCACCTGGCAGGGCTGCATAAAATACCGCCCCCCGCTGGTGCCCGAAACGCACGGCATGGACGCGTATTCCCTGGCAATCTCTCGCCATTTCCATTCCCATCACTCCCGACCAGGCAGGCTCAGTCTGCAACCCAGTGCATTCGCAAATTGGCAACCTGCATGATGGTGCGGCCTTGCTCGTCAACTCCTCTGGCGTCCCAGCTGAAGCCGTGCTCGTTCTCTGCACGCATGCGGGCCTCCAGGGTGATCCGTTCCCCCACCCGACATTTTCGGCAAAACCGCATCTCCCCGATCTCCATGGGGATCATTGATCGTTGCTCCGGCATCTTCATGGCAACGCAGTAGAGGCCAGTCAACTGCAGAAGGGCTTCGAACAGGTAGGGCGAGTATTGGTACTGGGCATCGGCCAGATCGGCGAAATCATCTGTCTGCCTGTAGAGGGTTTGCCCCCGCACCACTCCCGGACCAGCACCGTCCAAGCGCTCCAGCACACGATACCTGCCGGTGAGGCCGCTGTGGTCTTTGTACCATTTAAGCACCGTTTTGTTCTCCATGGGCCCGGTCCGCAGTTCGTCGAGACGGATCGGAAAATCCGGGAATTCCTCCCCGGGGCATCCCTCCCCTTCTCCGCCGGCAAGGATCACCCGGCCCTCGCAGTGCGGGGTGAAGCGGTCGGTCAATCTGCCGGCGGGTGAGATCTGCCGAGTTGCAAGAGCGACCTCGCACACCACCTCCCGAAGACCGGAGCCGACCAGGCGGCAGGAGATCCTGGAAGGCCGTGGAACGCCGGAAGGACATTGGATCATGTCGATAAACCGCACCAAACGAACGCCTCGTACCTGCAGGTAAGGATAGAGGAGCCGGGCGGCCTCCATGAAGGTCTCAATAAACATCGCGGCCGAGACCAGGGGGTGCTTGACGAACGGCAAAGGCCGGTGATCCTCGAGCCAGAGGTCCTTCTCCTGGGAGAAGGTCCTGAAGGCCTCGATGTGCTGCGGGCGGAGGTCCAGGCCGGCGATCCCCTCGATCATCGGAAATTCGGCCGGGCTGAAGACCCCGGCAGCTCCATCCAGGTCGCCATTGGCAGAAGGGCGGATCGTGAAGTTGAGTCGGGCCGTCTTCACGGCGGGGAGTGTCCGCATGAACAGCACCCAATCGTCATCTTCCGGGGATACGAAGAGCTCTCGGCAGAAAAGGCCGGCAAGCTCATCGACATGGATATAGGCTACACCTTTTATCCGCATGAGCTCCCGCAGATCCGTGTCCTCGGCCATGCCCGCCCCCTCGACGGGAGGCAGCATCAGGGCCTTGAACCGGATGCCGCCGTTTTTTTGCCGGAGGCTTCTGAGCAGGGCGGACATCATCCGGTTGCCTGCCGCGTAGTTGGTTTGGCCGGGATTCCCCTGGATCGCGGCCACCGAAGAAAGTCCCACGAAAAACCGCAGGTCGGTCTTCTCAACAGCCTGGAAAAGATTCCACGCCCCGAGGAATTTGATGTCCGTGACCAGGGAGAAATCATCCGCCGTCATTTGGCTGAGGAAATTGTCCCTGAGGACTCCGGCGCCGTGGATGATCCCGCGGATCTTGCCATACCGATTGGCCACCTCGCCCAAGACGGCACGAACCGCCTCGGGGTCGGCGACATCGCAGGTATGGTAGGATGCCTCGATCCCTGAGGAGTGGAGATCCGCCAGGGTCCGGGTAATTTCCAGGGCTTTGTTATCGTCTGTAAAAGAGTCTGCAGGTGGCTCCGTGGGACGGGGTTGTCCGCTCTTCATCCCTGATTGAAGAGACGTCCTCCCCAGAAAGACCAGGCGAGGCTGAAAAGGCACGAGACTGCGGGCCAGGTGGGCGCCGATCCCGGTTGCGCCTCCGGACAGGACGACCACATCGCCAGGGTGCAGGTCAAGACGTGCCGGATCCTTGAAGAGCAACGGAGCGATGTACCCCTCCGAGGTAAAAACCCTGCCGGCACGATGCGCCATTTCCACCATGGTGTATCCTCTGTCCAGGGCTGCGCGCAAGGCAGCGCGAAGGTCGGTGTCCTTCTCGATCTCCAATGTGCGAAACTGGACCGATGAATACTCCTGCGCTGCGCTCAGGAACATTCCGAGCATCCCTTCCGCCACCAGCCGGTCGAGAGTTTCAGCATCATCGTTGCAATGAACAAGCAGCACGAATTTCTTGGCCGGTGATTGAAGAAAGGCCTGCAGCGGTAAAAAGAGGCCTCGCAAAAACCGCGAAACATCGGCCATGTTGCTGAATCTTTCCGACCAGCCTCGAGGTAAGGTGATGACCATCCCGACCAGGGAGGCCAGACTCGATATTTTCTCTGATACCTTACAGGATCCTTCATCCGTCAAAATAGTATAACCTTCTTGTCCAGCACCTTCTGCCCGCATACAGAGCAAGGAGGGCGTGTCAACCCCGTGATCCTGTCGGAATATCTCACTGACATCTTTAACAATATCATCATCGCCGTCCGGCGAGAGAAAAAGCACTGCCTCGCCTGGGCTTATTTTTATGGGAGCCGATGCCGAAAGTTCCACAGGAACGCTCTTGAATACGAGCCGCTTCAGGCTCGCCTCATTCTCTGAGGTCTCCAGGATTTCATCCCGCACCGGGTTGAGGTCAGCCGCCTTGACGGCCGATGGCAGGCTGATGCCTTCCTGCCTGGCGATAACCGTGGAGATCCTCTGGGCGATGTCCTCCACGGTACGAGCGCCTATAAAATCCTCCAATTCGACAGTGATCCCGAATCGGCGTTCCGCCGCATCCATGATGATGGGAAGGCGGCTGGAGCGGATGGAGAGGTCCTTCCTGAGATCCATCTCGGGTTGGATTTCGTCCCTGTTGTATCCGGTTGCATCCATGATGATTTGAATAAGACTCTCCATAAGATCCTGGTCCTCAGAGGCTTCATCCTCTGGAGGCTGTAGAATCTCATCCCGCACCGGGCCACTGCCATCTGACGTGGTGGCCGGCTGGCGGTCGGAACCTTCCTGGTCGGCGATTACCTTGGCGATCCTCTCGGCAATATCCTTCACCGTGCGAACACCGATAAAATCCTCCAGTTCGATGGTAATCGCGAATTGGCGTTCCGCTGCATCCATGATGATGGGGAGGCGGCTGGAGCGGATGGAGAGGTCCTTCCTCAGATCCATATCGGGTTGGATTTCGTCCCTGTTGAATCCGGTCGCATCCATGATGATCTGAATGAGCATTTCCATAAGATCCTGGTGCTCAGACACCGCAGCGAGGGGTGGCGAGGCCTGCTCCGGAATCGCAGAGGGCGGATTGAGAGGCGGGGGCGAGGCTGCCGGTTGGACGGGAGAGAACTGCCTGGGTTGTTCAACGAGCCCGGAAGCCCCGAGCATGGAATTGAGAGCAGAGGAGAGATCGCCTTCCTGGAATTTCGGGTGCAGTTCCTGGCGAATGGCTTCCAGGATGTTCGGTTTGAGGAAGCGGCCGAAGGTCTCCAGCACAAATCGGTTGATTTCTCTTTGAATGATTTTTTCCACCGGCTGGGCACCAACACGCCCGGATTGCGACGGTGGTAGCGCGGGTGTCGGGGCGACCTGGTGAGATTCTTCGGCAGCCTTCCTGAATGCAGGGAGTGAAACAAACCTCGGTTCTTCTTGAACCTTCAGCGATCCTTGCACGAAGAGCCGGGCTACGGCGGTCTTGTACGTCAGGCTTTCGGCTTCAGGCAGGCAGGTCTGGATGCATGGTGGATTGGGGAGCGTGTCGGTGATGAGACCGCTCAATATATCACCGGGGCCCACCTCCACGAAAAGCCTGACTCCGTAGTCATGCCACAGGGTCTGGACGTTCTGCAGCCAATGGACGGGAGATTCCAGGTGGGCCATCAGGATACGCCTGATCTCCCCGGGATCTGAGGGATACGGCGCCATGGTGGTGTTGGAGATGACCGGGATCCGGGGGGAATGAAAGGGGATGGCGGCAACGTACGCCTCCAGCTCATCATGGATGACTCGCATGATCGGCGAGTGGAAGGCCATGCTGACTCGCAATAGAGTGGCCCTATACCCCATCTCCTTGATTCTGCCACAAAATTTCTTGACAACCTCGGTCTTGCCACTCACCACGATCTGGAGCGGTGAATTGATATTGCTGATGTGGACATCTTCCGCCTCTTTCCGGATCAGCTCTTTCAGCAGGTCCAGAGGGGCATCCACCGCCGCCATGACGCCGGGATCTATGGACATGGCAGCTGCCTTGTCCATGCACAGCGCCCTCTTGTTCACGATGCCAAACCCATCCTCCGGGGAATAGACACCGGCCAGGCACAAGGCGGTCAGTTCGCCCAGGCTATGGCCCGCCATGGCTACCGGGTGGATGCCGAGAATGGCGAGGTATCGAGCCATGGCGTATTCCAGGACGAACAGGGCCGGCTGCTGCCACCTGGTCTTCAGCAGATTCTCTTCCTGGTCGTGGAACAGTAAGTGTAAAAGGTCGAAGTCCGCCACTGCCGCAACCCGATCCATCTCCGCCTTGATGACGGGAAAAGACTCGTAGAGTTCCCGGCCCATTCCTGCATAATGGGTTCCCTGTCCCGGAAACACCAAGGCCAGCGGTGGCGCCGGCAGGTCCTCCACGCCCATGAAGATCCCGTGCTGCGCCAGGGATCTCAAGGCCTTGGGGGTGACTCCATCCTCGATCAGATGGTGTGACCTCTCGATGCCGGCGAGCGCCTCCTGTTCGGATTGCGCCACGACTGCCATCCGTGCGTTGCGACCGTCCATCCTGGCTCGGAAGAAAGAAACACCCTGCAGTTCAGTCGGCCCACCACGTGCCTCTCCAGTGGAACCCGGCGCTCCCGGCACATCCAGAGTGCCGGTCTTGTCTCGAGCGAGACCGGGCCCACTGCCCGGCACTACTAGGATCACACCCGCTTCATCCCTGCCCTGCTCCAACTGCACGACGTAATTCGATCCTCCAAATCCGAAAGCGTTTACCTGCAGCCTTCTGAGCCGGCCGGCTGCGCACTTCCAGTCCAGCGGTTCGGGGGCGATGACAAGGCCCGATCCTTTCAGGTCTATCGCCGGGTCCGGATAAAGATAATTGAGGGTGGGGGGGAAGACCCCTGCCTTCATGGCCATGACACCGCGAATGAGGCTGTTGATACCCGAGGCGCCAAGCGTATGCCCGATCTGGGATTTGAATGAGGTGAGAACGGTACGCTCAGAGGCCTTGAAGAAGGACTTGAGGGCATGGACCTCCTCGACGTCGCCTTGCCGGGTACTCGTACCATGGCATTCCACCAGGTCCACTGCATCTGGTCCATAGGGAGTCTGGTGGAAAGAGGCGCGGATGGCGATCTCCTGGACGATACTTGATGACTCCACCATGCCCAGATTGTTGTTGCTCGCGCCCATGCCCGTGATGACGGCGTGGACACGCGCTCCTCTTTCGCGGGCCGAACCCTCCCGCTCAATGACAATCATGCCCCCGCCTTCACCCAGGACCATCCCGTCTCTTTGGGCATCGAAGGGGCGGGAGGTCTCGTGAGCGGGCCTTTCATGCCCGGACAGCCCGTACAGGGCGCCCAGGGCGGAGAATTCCAGAAAATGCATGTGGGTGAGAGTTTCCTCGCCTCCCCCGACGATAGCGGCATCGAGGATGCCGTTGTTGATCATCTGGATGGCGCTGTAGAGTGCAACCAGTGAGGTAGCACAGGCTGCGGAGACCGCGTAGCTTGGCCCCATGAACCCATACCGGTTACAGATGAAGCCGGCCGCTGCGCAGTTGAGCCTGCCCAGGAGTGTGGTGTCATCCGGGGCCATGCGTCCGGACTTCACCTCTTCTTCGATGGCGCTCTGCTGATCCGACGTGAGCTGAACGGCCCTTTTTATAGAGCCGACGATATCATGAACATGCCCCCTGATGATCATATTGATGAGGGTTCCCGCCGTCTCGCCCGAGTTTTGGGAGATGAGAACCCCGATCCGTTCGCGCGGGATGTTCGAATCCAGGATACCGGATTCCCGGATGGCCTTGTCCGCAAGCCACATGGTAATTCTTGTGGCTTCGGTCATTGTCCGGAAATCATGGGGAGGAATCCCGAGTTCCTTGCGGGAGATCGGGAAGTCCATGAAGGCTCCCACCTTGCAGTAGGTCCTGTCTTGAACCTGCGGCCGGGGATCATAATACAGCGTGTGGTCCCAACGCGAAGGCGGAACCAGGGTAATCCCGCTCTGCATGGCGAGACTTGCAGCCCAGACCTCCTCCGGACTGCTTCCCAGGGAATTGACAATGCTCATCCCGGTGATGGCGATCCGTGCACCACCGTCTCGGTCGGGGGCGACTCGCCGCCGTCCATGACCGATCCCGGCGGATGGAATACCCGTGGCTTTCTCTGTCGACCCCGCAAACGGTTGATGCAGCACAAGCGTGCCTTCGGCCAGTTTACGATGGAAGGACTGCAGCTGCAGGGGTGTCCTGATGAGGCCGGCGCAGGCCCCGCTCATGAATTGCCCGCGTTCCAGACAGACCCGTTCATCAAGCGGCGCCCCGCCTGGCCGGTCCAGGCCGCGGGCTGCAGCGAAGAGGCTCCCTGCTGTCATCTCTTCCATTCTCGTGCGGAAGGCGTGATCGTCCTCTCGACTCGCTGCAAACTCCCTCTCCAGGGATGCAACTGCGGCCATTCTCGGGGTCCGCAGGGATCGTACCCGCAGTCCGGTGTCCTGGCCTGATACGATCGTTCCCCCCGGAGATGATTCAAGGATCATACGCTGATAGAGCGCTGTCAGGGCGCCCGTTTCGACAATCTCCCGGGTGGCCAGATATGCGGTACCCATCTGGATGGCATCCGCTCCGAGCATGGCGGCTATGAATGCAGTCTCGCGATTGAAGACGCCTCCGGCGAGAACAAGGCGGCAGTTTTGAAAGAGGGAGGGCTGCAGCCGTTTCAGATCCAACACCCTTTGCGCCAGGGTGAGGGTGCTATGGCGTCCCACGTGCCCGCCGGCCTCGCATCCCTCGCAGATCACGTAGCGAACCCCTGCTTCAAGGGCGAGCCGCAACAGGGCCTCATCAGGGGCGATATACATGACCTCGATGCCGCATTCCAGCAATTCCCTTAACGGTGAGAGGTCGCCGCCTGCGATCACTACAAAACGGGGCAGGTGTTTCTTTATCCAGGCCAGCTGGGTCACCCTGAAAGGGTTCTCCGCCAGAGAGATTATATTCACGGCATAAGGGTGTCCACCCATGATCCTCGGCAGGTTTCCCAGCCGCTGGTCAAGGGTCTGTGCGTCCATCAAACCAAGGGCGATCGTGGGCAATCCGCCGGCCTCGGCAATGCTCAAGGCGAACTCAGGGACATCCGTGATCCAGGACATGGCCCCCTGGATAAAGGGATATCGGATTCCCATCTCCTTGGCGACAGGGTTATCCACAAAGAAATCCTTTTTCCCTTCAGCCAGGCGGCAGAGGGTGTGAATCTCGTCCATGAAGGATTGAACGGCATCCTCGGTTCCTCTCCCAAAACGCTCGGCGAAGGAGGCGGCAAAGGCGGTTTCCACCCCCAGAGGGATGATCTCGCCTGGAGTGAAGCGGCTGTCAAGAGGGTGGATGGCCCCGGTACTCACCCGATCCGCAAAAAAACGACGGCTTTCCTCCGTGATTTCTGCTCCGCACAGCGAACTCTCGTACTGTTTAATCTCCTTGAACGCGATCGAGTTCCCCTTGTTGAAAAGGCGACACGGAACCTGCACGTCGAGGCCGACCAGATCGGTGGAATCGAGACGGAGGTTGTCAATCCGCTGGCGTTGGACATCATCAACGGAAACCAGGTCGGTCAGCCAATGGACGCTCTCAAAGACGATCCCCATGGCCCCGGTGGCCAGTAACGCGGCTGCCGCCTCGGCGGTGGAGATGCCGCCCCAGACAAGGATATCCATTGCTTGCGATGAGTTGCACAGCATCTCCTTGACTGCCGCATAGAGCGTCAGAGTTGTTTCATTGCCCACGAATCCGGAGGCCTCGGAACCTTTGATGACAATACGCCCGATGCCCTGGCTCTGATTCAAAATCGTTGCCAGAAATTGCACATCCCCGAAGATCGGGAAACAATGGCAGGCAATTGACACATCCCTTAATCTCTGGAGCAAGGCCGCAGGATCCCCCTGGAAAAACGAGGGGTGGCATTCGACCCAGATGTTTTGAACCTCAGTTTCCTGCAGCAACGGCTGCCATGACGGATCCATTAAGGCTGGGGCGGAAATCTTGATATCCCGGACAGGACCGGCGGAGCCTGCCTTTGCCAAGGCCGTGGAAAGCGCCTCCACCTCGAGCAGAGAAAAATCGAAGATGGCCCTGCTCCCCGTTCGGTGCGCCATTTGGGTCACCTGCGGGATCATCTCTTCAAGCCGCCAGACGAAAGCAATGATTGGAATCCGATGTTCAAGCAAAATAGCCATGCCTCCGTTGCAATGCGATACCCTCGCTACCAGACATCATAAAGACTTCCTGTATATGCAATATTTTTTGTGTATTCTAGCACCGGATTCCTCTACCAAAGAGTTTATCGACTCGTTGTCCTCCAAGGTCCAGCCCAGCTCCAGAGATCGATAATTCCCTTTCTTCCTCACAACCTCAAACAGATGGCGGAAGGCCAGCAGGGGAAATCCCAATTGCCGGTACTTCTCCTTGACGCCGAAGAGTAATCCCCGCAATCCGGTAATCTCCCGCCGATAGAGGAGGAACTTCAGCACACCCGACAGACCGATGCTCCCGTTAAGGCGCTTGAGCATCGGGTTGATGTCGGGCAAAACCACGCAGACCCCAACGGGTTCATCCTCATAATAGATGAAAAAAGCCAGGTCCTGATCCGCAATTTCCACCATGGTTTTCCCTAACTCCCGTATCTCATGATCGCTCAAGGGGACGTAACCCCAGTTGTCGGACCAACAGTCGTTGAAAATCTCTCTGACCAGGGCAAGTTCAGGAGCCGGATCTTTGAGCCGAAAGGCCCTGATGTGGACACCTTTTTTCCTGGCTACCCGCTCAGCAAGGCTCTCCACCCATTCGGGAAGTTGGTAATTCCCATCGACTATAAAAGAAAACAGGTCTTTTTCTTTGGTGAAACCGCACGATTCAATCAATCGCAGATAGTAAGGCGGATTGTAGGTCATCATCAACGCCGGCGGAAAATCAAAGCCGTCAATGAGCAAACCCGCCTCGTAATTGATGGAAGGGTTGAGCGGGCCTCTCACGAAGGTCATCCCCCTCTGGCGAACCCACGTTTCCACGGACGAGAAGAGGGAAGAAGCGGCCTCCGGATCGTCGGCGCATTCGAAGAATCCCCAAATTCCCATCTGTTCGCCGTGGAACTCATTATGATGGCGATCTATGATGCCCGCGATCCTGCCTACGATCTTGGAACCCCGTCGGGCCAGAAAGAGGATGCGCTCGGAAAATTCCCAGAAAGGGTGGATGCCGGGATCCAGCATCCGACGAACATCTTTCTTCAGGGGGGGAACCCATAAGGGGTACTCAGCATAAATTTTCCAAGGCAGGTCAATGAAGTCCTTGATCTCCGATCTGCTTTCCACCGTAATGATCTCAATATCGGCCATGAATGCTCATTTTAAAAGGTTAACACCGAAACAACCAAATATTATCGGTATAGAAATCGCTACAGTCAATTTTCATTTTTGTACCACGCAGTGGTTAATGCAGTTCCCCGAGCAAGAGAAATCCGGGGCTCGTAACAAAGTATCGCCCTGACCTTGGCAATGTCGCAGAGCCAATTCTTACAGAGCGTTTCCTTTACCTTGCCGTGGCTCATGATGGAAGGCTTGCTGGTAACTCTGGAGACACATTCTGCTAAAAACGCCATGTCAAAGAGCATCTGTCTGGGAAGGCAAGGTGTCATTTCTCCTCAAGAACCTGGCGGCAGACAGTGGCGATGTTCAAAGCCGCCGAGTTATTCTGAAGAGGCATCAGGCGGATCAAGGTGTTCATGTCGAAGTCCGAGTACGTATCCTTACCAAGCGCGACGCCGATGAAGGCGGTCGACGAAAATCGAGTAATCAGAGCATCGCAGTTGGCGATCATTTCTTCCGCGCTCCCCGTCGTGAACACCATGGCTGCCGGCGCGTGCGTTTTTATTTCCCGGGTAGCGCGCTCGACATTTTCGTTTGGGTGAAGCTTGAAAAAAAGCCGTCGGCCCCTGGCGATTTCCACCGCCTTTCGGATAAAGGCCTCGCGGTCCTCACGCCGGAATACCTCCCTCAGGTTGGACGTGCAGGCCAGCACATAGTGGCTGTAGGGAAAGTCGTTCGTGCAATATCTCCGGCAGTTATCGAAATTTGGTATTCCCGTAACAACAATTTTCTCGGGACGCGCGCCTCTTTGGATGAAGAAATCACGATATCCTTCGCTGGCGACACAGAAAGCCCGGTATGCATCGCTGAGACCTGTCATTGCCGTATCCGCCATCCAGCGAGGAAGGAATCGGAGGCGTTTGATGAGATGAAACATAATGGAATCCGGGTCGATAATCCCCTCCTGAACCAGCACGATCCTGTTGTCGCGAATGTTTTTCTGGAGATAGACGTCCGTGCAGGTTACCACCAGGTCGTAGGGCCGATTCTTTCCCTGGTAGTCGATGTGAAGGCCATGATCCTGCAGATACGTCCGACAGCGGTCCACCATTTTGTTGCCGGCGATCGTGAATTCGATCAAGCCGAGTCTGCGAAGAAACTCGTCGAACCCGTGGCAGTAGAAAGGCGAGAAGGATTGCTCATAGTCGGAAAGGTGCTTGGAAATCTGGTGCATTTGCGTTGTTTGATTCATCGAACCGCAGATGAAGAAGATCTTTTTTCTCATTCGCACTCTCCGCCATCGTCAAGTAAAGCGCCACACAACAAAGTAATGTCGATTATCGCTATGAAAGCACCACTGGCGTAAATGAGAATTTCTCATGCGATGCTTACTCGCAGATCCATTTGTTCTCTTCGAATTTATCGACCCAGTCAAGCACATCGTAATGCCATTTTAAAAGAACGGTCCGGAAGAAAAATTCATCGAATCCGTAATCGCGCATAAGCGCCTCCTCGATGTCTTTGTGCAGCGCGGCTTTATCGAATCGTTTGCCGCATGCAGTATTGCGTATTGTTAAGGCCGACATAAGCGCACCGGTGCGGTGCGATCCTCTCATGCAGTGAATGTACACCTTGGTCCCCGCCGTCGTATCTTTGACAAGCCGGTCAAACGCTTTCCTGAACACAGGTTTTTTGGCAAAATTGGCAAAAGGTGACGCAAGGATTCTGTATTGCACACAATTCAATCCGTAGGCGGCGCAGGATTTGGCATCGTCATGATTCAGCGCCTGCATACTCATCAGAGTCTTTACACCGAGTTGCGAGAGAAACTTGTAATCGGCGCTGTCGTCGAGAGAGGCGCCTATGAAGACCAAACCTTCAGGCGCCATGCCGGCTTTTTCGCTCCAAAGCGCCACCCCGAATCTTTTTATCCGCGTCATCTTCCGCAATTGTTCCAATACCTCCTGTTTAGAAGGGGTGGAAACTCGTGGCGCGGGCGGATTTGTCGCCGCGACGGAAGCCGGCGCAACAGTTTGAAGATTTTCCAACGCGCTCGTATCGCGCACTGTCCCGCTATCCACGGCAAAAGCCACTCCCGCGATGCACAGCAATGCCGATAGCACTGCAATCGATGAGACAAGACGTTTCATAAGGCCCTCTCTCCATACCAAGCTGTTCATAAAACCTTTATGATAGAGTCCGGACAGCTTGCCGGACAAGCTACAGAGGCCCCAAAGTCTTTATGCCTTTTGACCTGCCCCTGTTTTACGCTGGAGTTGATTTTCAGGCCGCCATACGCTATCCCGAGTCTGGGATTCCACAACCACCGCCGCCGTTGCCGCGATCCTGTTGGCGGCGTGAGAGTGTATCGATCGTCAATCCCAGATCGAGAGAATCACCCGCACTGCCACGGAATCGGCTTGAAACTCCTCCCCCAGATAGTATCGGTCCTCTTCCATCACATGTCTTCAGCAACATATCGCAGGATACTTTCAATCAACACTTCACGCGGAAACGCGTTGTGGCCGACCATACGCCTCCAAAAAGGATGGCCGGAGCGGTTGAAAGCCGTGGCGATGGCCCAATGATCGCCGTTAAGATAACCAAGAAGCGTACTGCCCGGGATCACCGCATCCTGGATCAGCACCTGGCCGTCGTTACGCGGGTCGACCTGCGAGAGAGCCGCGTGAAAGGGCCTTAATGCAGAGGCTGTCCGCTCTGGAGGCACGGATGCCGCCAATGAATAATATCTCACCGATTCGGTCAACCGGTGCCGACTGAGCCAGGCGAATTGCTCCTTCCGGCTCAGACTGCGAACGCCATCCCCATCACCCGGCGGGCACTTACGGTAAGGAGCCTCCTGCAGCAGAGCCTCGTAGGTTCCCGCAAGTTTATCGGCAATCGGAGTGCCTGCCACAACGCCGGCAACACTCACGAGTGCGCGAAGGTTTCGAGGCGCTTCCGGGAATAGCACCAGGGCATGCAGCGTATCCGTCACACCCTTCGAGTAGGCGACCACGACTATATCTCTGCTTGTGGCATTGGCCATCGCCTTCAATTTTTCATAAACAAACCGGCCGTTGGCAGCCGTTGAGGACCGCCCTGGAGTCACGATCACTTCCAGATCATCATAGCCAAGTCTGCGCATGTATGAATAGCCATCGGTTTCGGGCCGATAGCCCTCGAAATATCGTCCATCGCTGAAAGGGAGCAAATGATCGGAAATGCATTCACCAAAAATTCCGGTGACAATCACCACTTTCATCGGTTTCGGTGGGCCGAGCAGGATCGGTCTGCGTGCAAGCGCCGACTCTGGTTCAGCAAAATCTAAAAGGACTTCGGCGCACGGCCTCCAGTCAGGATAAAGGCCTTTCCTGGCCTCAGTCACTGCACAGAAGATCTCCCGGAACCGATCGCGTCGATCGATGATACTTTTAGCTCCTATCGGGGATAGAACCGCAGGCGGATCGTGATCGCCATATTTGATAAGCGGCGCCGAGCAGCAGCTGAGCACACAGGCAATTGCAAAAAGTGCAACACCCCGATACATGCAGTGCAACATCCTTAAAGCCAACACTCCTGATACCATGTGCGATCTCCGGTAAACACGTAAGGAAACAGCCCTGACCAGACTTGACTTGGTGACACAATGCGTGATCTCGCAGTTATATTGTGCGACACTTTTGATCCTCTTGTAAAAGACCAGTTGCAGGCTCTGTCATTTCGACAAGGGAGGTGGCCCGGGGAAAAACCTCCGGACAGAGATTGATTGTCGTTGCCTGCAGAGGGCACATCTACTCGCCGACCCTGACCGGGGAGACAAAACCAGGGGGTTTGACGGCGAGCACAGAGCAGGTCAACTGATCTAAAATCGTCTCCGCAGTGTTGCCGATGATGAATCCCGCGATACCTGTTCGGGCAATCGTTCCCATGACAACCACATCAACCCGCATCTCTTTCGCCAGTCTCACTATGGCCTTATCGGCAGGTCCTTTCGGGAGATGATGCCGGGAGGACAGCTTTTTGTAGGCAGCATCGCCGATCAGCTTGCTGAGTTCCTCGTTCAGCATCATCAATCCATTGGCATGGCGCTTCTGTTCTATCCCCACATAGTCAAACACGCTTTTCTCCGTAGTACTGCCCCTCGACAGCATCGTCGATTCGGCAAACGCGTCCCAGGCATGGACGATGTGCAGGATGGCATTGTCGGAGAGCGCGAGATCACTGGAGAGCTGCAGAATTTCAAGATTGAGGTCCAACTGCGACGCCAGAGGGTTGAAAGGATCGAAATCGACCGCCGCCAGGATGTTGTGATATTCTGGTTTCTCATTCCGATTCAACAGCCATACGGGGCAGGGGCATTTCCGCAGCAGGTGCATGTCGTTGCTGCCGAAAAGACTTTCCAACAGGACCAGATCCTCTGTCGGCTTGATTACCAGATCATAGGCGTTTGTCAGAACTGCCCGGATGACTTCAAGAAAGGTTTTGCCGACGAGGACCTTACACTGAATATCCACGCTTTCCGTGTAAGGGGCTGCCAGTTTCTCCAGTCGGCGGAAGTGTTCAGTTGCCACCGAGATCTGCAGTTCGGAAGATATCGGTCCCCCCGGAGGCAAACCGTAGCCCGGTGTGATGACCGGGATCACATCGACAACAGTCAAGTGTGCATTATTGGTTTGCGCCAGAGAGACGGCCCGGGAAATTGCCGTTTCCTGCCGGTCAACGCTTGGTTCGTTGACGTAGAGTATATTCTTGAAACGTCTCATATCTCACTCACTCCATCTCGGTTTTTCAATTCTTCGGTTATTACCCTCATCTTTCGATACATTGCCCCTGACAGTCGGGATGATCGGTATACGTCAGGGTCACTTTGCCAGGCGTGTCACCCTTCGTGACGACAAACGGACCCAACCTCATGCAGTTGTCATCCTCACCAGGCTGCAGCAGTGAGCCGATGGGCTGGTTCCCTGTGCCCGCCGGTTCCGCCAGGCCGAAAAACCAATGCAATTGCGCAACCGTGCTGTCGGCGCGGAAGTCGAACTGCATCCCGGCCGATAACGGCGGTATAACCGGACAAGCGTCAAAAAGGCAGGTCAGCAGCGGCTTCAAGCGGGTCCGCATGGCGATGAAGACATGGTCGCCGGGCTCGAGGGACGTGCTGCCCCTGGGGATGATGACGTTATCCCGCCGGACGACAAGGGCGACAAGGACGTTATAGGGAAAGGCCAGATCCCGTAAGACCTGCCCGGCCACCTTCGACGTCGGCGTCACGACATACTCCACAATCTCACCGTCCACATGGCGCAGGGCGTTGATTTCCAAAGTCACAGGGGATACCGGGTCCGAAGTCTTTCCCAGTTTCAGCCAGCGGGCGACCAACGGCAGTGACCAGCCCTGGGTCACAGCAGAGACCAGGACAACGAAGAACACGACGTTAAAGAGCAGGCTGCCGCCCTCCATCCCGGCCAGGAGTGGAAAGGTGGCCAGGGTGATAGGGACGGCCCCCTTCAATCCGACCCACCCGAGAAAGACGAGTTCCCGCAGGCGAAAATCGAAGGGAAACACGGAAATCAGGACCGCCAGAGGCCGAGCGACGAAGATCAGCACCAGGGCGATCACCAGGCCTTCGCCGGAAACATCGAGCAAGCGGCTGGGAAAGCTGAGCAATCCCAGCATGACAAAGAGGACGATCTGGCCAAGCCAGGCGCCGGCATCGTGAAAAAGGAAGATCCCGTTCCGGAACACGATGGAGCTGTTGCCGAGCACGATGCCGAACAGGTAAATGGCAAGGAAGCCGCTGCCCCCGAGCACTGCAGCCAGGCCGAAGGAGAGCAGGCCGAGCGACAGGGCCAGGACCGGGTACAGGCCGGGATAGTCGAGGTTGATCCGATTGACCAGCCAGGCGGCGACATAGCCGATCCCGATTCCCACCCCGGCGCCGACGCCGAACTGCAGGGCGAACAGCAGGGTGATGCCGGCAACCGAATCGGCTGTCCCCATGATCACTGCGATAAGGCTGACGGTCAGGAATATCGCCATTGGATCGTTCGACCCGCTTTCGACCTCGAGCGTGGCGGTCAGCCGTGCGGGCAGTTTCAGACCGCTGGTGCGGAGGATCGAAAAAACCGCCGCCGCGTCGGTCGAACCGACGATGCTGCCGAGAAGCATGCCGTGGAGCAGCGGCACGCCCAGCACCCACGCAGCGGCAAAGCCTGTCAGTACGGAGGTCAGCAGCACCCCTAGCGTCGAGAGCGACAGCGCGGGCTTCCAGGTGGAGCGAACCGATGCCAATGACGTCCGAAGACCGCCGTCGAACAGGATCAAGGCCAGGGCGACGCTGCCGATGCTGTTTGCAAGGCGGTAGTCTTCGAAGGCGATGCCGCCCAGTCCCTCCGACCCGGCCAGCATTCCGACACAAAGGAAAAGGACGAGCACCGGCATCCCGATTCGCGCCGAAAACTTGCTTGAAGCGATGCCGATCAGGAGCAGGATGCCGACAAAGAAGACGATGCTGTTGATGGAAAGCATGGGGTATCCGTTCAATCGTCCCGGAAGATTGGACTATTCTGCCGGGACATTTTTTCATTTTTAATCGTAATTACAGGATATAACAATTGGCCTGAGAAGCAAGCCATAATGAGTCGCTGCGGTTTTTAACCGTGCAAGGATGCAATTCGGCATATTCGATGAGGACATGGACAAGGTGCGACCCATGACCTTGCCTCGATCCACCCGCCTCCCGGTCGTCACTCCTTGCCAGATATCGCTGCGTTTGCTATCTGACAGTATGCGGGTTTGTGCCGCATCGAACGCGAAGACAAAATTTTACCATCAAGGGTCCACCGCCATGGAACAACAGCAGCCATCTTCAGGTCTTTCCGGGCTTCAGATTACCGGCATCGTCATTGCCGCCATGCTGGTGACGATGGTCGCAACGCTGTTCATCATCAAAATGTGGTTATTCCCCTCACCGTTCAAACCGACTGTCCTCAGTCCGGCTGAAGAAAAACGGCTCGAGGTCAAACTGGCGAGATTCGAGCAATTCGGCAGTCTTTCTCCTCCTGCTGTCCCGGGACGGCAAAAAGCGTCCGTGCCGGCAGGACCGCTGGAACCGGAGGCCTATTCCGAGGAGGGTGCTTCCCGCGAAATCAAACTGTCGGAACGGGAAGTCAATGCGATGATCGCAAAAAACACCGATCTCGCCAGCAAGGTGGCC
>Ga0209066_10001316_pt1 | contig 33281 bp, 29 predicted proteins | sample All_14_2_FD_187198 | JGI IMG/M metagenome (GOLD analysis project Ga0209066, IMG submission 187198) | Freshwater microbial communities in response to fracking from Pennsylvania, USA - Allegheny Zone_MetaG_DW_15 (SPAdes) (version 2) ... | reverse complement strand
CCCGAGGAGTCGAACTCGGTGTCGAAGGCAAAGGGACGGGAGGGGGCGGACGCGTGGGTCATGTCAGTAGATCAACTCGTCGTCGCCGCCCTGGCCGACCAGCATGATCTCGCCCTTGGCGGCGAGATCCTTGGCCACCTGAACCATGGCCATCTGGGCCGAGTCGACGTCCTTGAGCCGCACCGGCCCCATCGACTCCATGTCCTCACGCATGATCTTGGACGCGCGCTCGGACATGTTGCCGAAGAACAGTTCGCGCAGGGATTCCGAGGCCCCTTTCAGCGCCAACGCCAGCTGGTCCTTTTCCACCGCGCGCAGCAGGGTCTGGATGCCGCCCGGGTCCAGCTTGGCCAGGTCCTCGAACACGAACATCAGGGCGCGGATACGCTCGGCCGCCTCGCGGTTGCGCTCTTCCAGCGCGCCGATGAAGCGGGCCTCGGTCTGGCGATCAAAGCTGTTGAAGATGTCGGCCATCATCTCGTGGCTGTCGCGCTTGGAGGTGCGCGCCAGGTTCGACATGAATTCGGTGCGCAGGGTCTGTTCGATCTTGTCCAGAATCTCGCGCTGCACCGGCTCCATGCGCAGCATCCGCTGGACGCACTCCATGGCAAAGTCTTCGGGCAGGGCGGTCAGCACGCGCGACGCATGGTCCGGCTTGATCTTGGACAGGACCACGGCGACGGTCTGGGGGTATTCGTTCTTCAGATAGTTGGCGAGGACCGCCTCGTTCACATTGCCCAGCTTGTCCCACATGGTGCGGCCGGCGGGACCGCGGATTTCCTCCATCAGGCCTTCGACCCGCTCCGGGGGCATGAAGGAAGACAGCAGTTTCTGCGTTTGCTCGAAACTGCCCATGACCGCGCCCGAACCGGTCATGCCGGCCACGAACTCCAGCAAGAGATCTTCCACCACGGACGCGCTGACCGTTCCCAGCGAGGCCATGGCCTGCGAGATCTCCTTGATCTCTTCGTCATCAAGGCCTTGCCACAGGCGGGTATGATCCTCACCGAGCGACAGCAGCACCACGGCCGCCTTTTCAGGCCCCGTCAGCTTGCGGACATCCTCGACCGCAGGCTTGCGTGCGACCATCCGCGCCATCAGCTTTCATGCACCCAGTTGCGGAGGATTGAGGTCGACTCCTCCGGGTGACGCTCAACGAACTCGGACACCTTCTTGACCGAGGACGCCTTCACCTGGCCCTCGATGCGGGCAATATCCAGCCGCTGCTCCATGTCGCTGGGGCCCGTCAGTTGACCGGCTGCAGCCTGCCCCGAGGCCCCGACCGGCGTGGTCTGCAGCGGGGTGACGCCGTTGCCCCCCGCGAGGGCGGGAACGCCGCCTCCACCGCCGCCCGCCGTCGCCTTCAGCAGCGGACGCAGCACGAACAGAATCAGCAGAATGCCGGTGATCAGCAGCACCAGCAGCTCGATGCCGCGCATCAGGTCGTTCTTGGTGAAGTCGAACAGGCTACCGCCCGCCTCGGTGCCGCCATTCGGGGCCAGCTCGCGGTTGAACTCGACATTGCTGACCCGGACGATGTCGCCCCGCTCGGCACTGAAGCCGACGGCCGCCTTCACCAGTTCCTCGATCTCGGTGATCTGCTCGGGCGTGCGCGGCGCATAGGTCGGCTCGGCGCCATCGGCACCGGGCGTCCAGACGCCGTCGACGGCCACAGCCACAGCCAGCTTCTTGACCTCGCCCGGCTCGCGTACCGTGGTCGTGGTGGTGTTCGAGATTTCGTAGTTGGTGGTTTCCGTCTCATCCGTACGGCTCGAACCCTGGGCCGCGACGCCCGGCGCTTCACCGCCCGGGATGTTCTGATCCGCCCCCACACCGCCAACGGGCTGGCCGGTCGTGTCCTGCGAGTTCGAACCATTGGTGGCCATGGAGCGCACCACCTGCCCGTCCGGGTCAAAGCGCTGCTCCTGGGTGGTCGAACGACTGTGGTCGATCTCGGCCGTCACCTGCACGCGCGCGGCGCCGGGCCCGACAATGCCCTGCACGACATCCATGACCCTCGCCTGAAGCTGGGCCTCGGTCGTCGCCTTCATCCGGTCGGCGCTGGCGCCCGAAAAGCCATCCTCGTCGCCGCCCGCTGCAAGGGTGCGATTGGTGTCGTCCATGACCGTGACGCGCGTCGGCTTCAGGTTCGGCACACTGGAGGCCACCAGCGAGCGAATGCCGCGAATCTGGTCGGCCGTCAGGTCGCGACCGCCCAACCCGACCACGACCGAGGCCGTCGGCTCGGCAGCCTCGGCCTGGAACAGGGCCCGCTCCGGCAAGGCGATCAGCACGCGAGCCATGGTGACCCCACGCAGCGTCATGATGTTGCGGGACAGTTCGCCTTCCAGCGCGCGCTTGGCGTTCAGGTTCTGCTGAAACTCGGTCTGGCCCAGCACCGACTGGTTGTCGAAGATCTCATAGCCCACGGAGCCGCTGGTCACGATCCCCTTGCCGGCCACCAGCATCCGGGCCGTGCCGACTTCATCCCGGCTGACGAAGATGGTCGAGCCATCGCCGCGCGACGAATATTTGATGCCTGCGGTGTCCAGCGCCGCCGTGATCTCGGACGCCTCCTGCAGGTCCAGATTGGAATAGAGCAGGGCGTCAGGCGCCTGCCCGATGCGCAGCATCAGCACCACGAGCACGGCCGCAACCCCGGCAGCGACACCCGCCAGGGTGGCCAGTCGCCCGAGCCCAAATCTCTGCAAAGCCCCGGAAAAGCCGCCCACGCGCGCCCCAACACCCCTACTCACAGGCGACACGCCCGCTAGGCAGAAAGTGCCGCCCGCATGGTAAACGGCGCGTTAAGAGACGGCAGGGATTACCGAATTAGCGGTGGCCGGATTGCGAGATCGAGCCTCAGGCCGCGCGGGCCCTCGCCTTTTCATCGGCCGCCGCCTGAATCCGGGCTTCGGCAATGGCGTCGGCGACTTCATGCGTGGGGCGATTCTCACTGTCGGAGCGCTCGAGGATTTCCTCAAGTGTCTCCATCAGACGGGCCAGCTTGCCCTCAACCCAGGCCGGGTCATAGGCCCCGCCGCTGTTCCGGGCCGCCATTTCCGAGGCCACATTGATAATGCCCCCGCCGTTGACGACATAGTCCGGCGCATACAGCACGCCGCGCTCGAACAGGATGCGGCCGATCTCGGGCGTGGCCAGCTGGTTGTTGGCGGCACCAACAATGGCCTTGGCCGACAGGCGGTCCAGCGTCCCGGGGTTCAGCGTCGCCCCGAGCGCGCAGGGGGCATAGATGTCGGCCTTGACGTCATAGATGGCGTCGGGCGCCACGATCTCGGCGTTGTTGCGGGCGGCGACCTCTTCCAGCAGGGCGGTGTTGACGTCGGTCATCACCAGTTTGGCCCCGGCCTTGTGCAGCTTGTCGGCCAGATAACCACCGACGTGGCCGATGCCCTGCACCGCCACCGTCAGTCCGGTCAGGTCGTCCTGTTTCCAGAGGCGACGGGCAACCGTCAGGGTCGAGCGGAACACGCCCTCGGCGGTCACCGGGCTGGGATCGCCCGAGCCTTCCTTGCCGCCGGACAGGCCGACGACGAACTCGGTTTCCTTGCGTGCCTCGGCGATGTCCTCGACCGACACGCCGACGTCCTCGGCCGCATAATACATGCCGCCCAGCGAGTTGATCGCGCGCCCGAAGGCCCGGAACAGCTCGGGGGTCTTCTGGGTCCGGCTGTCGCCGATGATGACCGACTTGCCGCCGCCCATCTCCAGATCGGCCACGGCATTCTTGTAGCTCATGCCTCGCGACAGGCGCAGCACATCCTCGAGCGCCTCGGCCGCCGTTGCATAGTTCCACATGCGGGTGCCGCCCACGGCCGGACCGCGCGCGGTCGAGTGCACCGCAGCAATTGCCTTGAGGCCAGTCTTTTCGTCATAAAAGGCGTGCACGCCCTCATGGTTCGAGAACGACGGCGAATCGAACAGTGTCATGCCCTTTACGAGCCTTTCCTGGGTATTTTTGTTGCGGGGGCTGATACGCGGGTTACCGACCCGGAGCAAGCTTGGCCTTACGCAAGGTCACCCGGGCTATTGCACCGGGATCGGTCCGGCCCCGGAGGGCAGCACGGCGGCCTCATTTCTCAGCCAGGCCTCGACATCGGCAAACACCCGCACCGCCTGAAGATCGCGGTTCAGCAGGTGATAGCCGTCCTCATAAAACACCGTGCGAAGTCCCGGCCTCGGCCCGGACCGCTCCAGCGCCTGATGCACCGCCCGATCCGGCACCAGATCGTCCCGGGCGCCGTACAGGAACAGGGTGGGCACGTCGACATCGCCAAGCCCCTGCCCGGCCGCCTCCATCAGATCGACAAGGCCATACAGAACGTCAAACCGGGTCGAGAGCGTCTGATCCGGATCACGACCGCTGCGGATCAACTCCATGAGGTGGTCCGAGGGCAGCACCTGATCGGCCGCCCAGGCCGGCGGCTCCAGCGCCACATCGCCAAAGGTCCGGGCCGCAGCGAACAGGCTCAGGCGATACAACAGCGGCTGGCTGGACCAGCCCCAGACCGCCGGCGCCAGCAGGATCAGCCGATCCGCAACAGGCGGCACATCGGAGGCGAAGGCCGTGATCGCCACCGCCCCGCCCATGCTTTCCCCGGCCACCGCGATCAGAGCCTGCGGGTGCCGCGCCCGCACCAGCGCCACGACCTGATCCAGATCATCCGCCATCAGGCCTCCGGGCCACAGGCCCCGCCCCGGCGCATCGCCAAAGCCGCGCTGGTCATAGGCATAGGTGGCAATTCCCCGCTCGGCCCACCAGGGCCCTGCCAGCCGGAAGGCCGCACGGCTGTCATTGATCCCGTGCAGGGCCACGATCACCGCCCAGGGCTCGGCCTCGCCGGGGGACCAGTGGAGATAGGGCAGGACCGCCCCATCGCGCATGACGAAGCCCGCGTCGTCCATGCGGGACGTCAGCTGGCGCTCGGGCGGCAACAGCGGCGCCTGAACATAGGGCGCCGCGCACCCTGCCAGCGCCAGAACGAGGGTCAGAACCGCGCAAACTCGTGTCATGGGCACAGAATGCCCCGTACACGCTCGCGAAGATATGGCACGACCTCAGCTTCAAACCACGGATGTCGCTTGAGCCAGGCGGTGTTGCGCCAGGACGGGTGCGGAAGCGGCAGAACCTGAGGCGGGAAATCGCGCCAGCTTTGCACGGTCGCGGTCATGCCGCGATACCGCCCTGCCAGTGCCCAGGACTGGGCATGGCTACCAACCAGCAGGGTCAGCTCGACCCTGTCCAGTGCCTCAAGAAGCGGCGCGCGCCAGAGCTCGGCACAGCGTTTCGGTGGAGGATAGTCGCCCCCGGCCGGACTCGTACCCGGAAAGCAGAAGGCCTGGGCCGCTACCCCGATCCGGTCGTCGCCATAGAAGGTGGCGGAGTCGATCCCCAGCCAGTCGCGTAGCCGGTCCCCTGACGGATCCGTGAAAGGCCGACCGCTTTCATGCACAAGTCGGCCCGGCGCCTGCCCACAGATCAGCAACCGCGTGCGGGGAGACACCATAACGACCGGCCGGGGCTCATGACCGAAGTCCCCGGCGCAGGCCCGACAGGCCCCGATCCGCGTCAGCCGCGCGTCCAGATCAGTCGGCATCGTCCGGCGCAGCGGTCCGGGCCTGAATCAACTGTTCGGACTCCTCCGCCGTCGGCAGCCGCAGGCGGATTACGCCCTTGAAGCTGGACGGATCGACCGGCTTGCCCTTCTTGGTGATCATCAGCCGCCCCTGTCGCATCAGGCCGAGGGCCGTCGTGCGCACACGCGGCAGCATCCGCTGCCACTGTTCGGGCTGCACGGCCTTGGCCACGTCGGCCGGCTCAATGCTCTTGCCCGGGCCGAGAGCCTCGAGTTTTTCGTAGATAGTGTCTTCGATGGGATCGCTCATTGCCCCTATATGCTGCATTGCGGGGCCAAGAAGAAGGCTGAGGATCACCATGGTCGAAAAGATCACCGTCACCGAGGGCGAATTCACGGGCTGGCAGACCTATGACCTGCACGGCACCTTCGATCAGGTGGTCGGACCCTTCTACTTCCGGCCTGACGCGGACGGGCGGATGCGCTGTGCTTTCCGCGCCGAGCCCAAGCACATGAACGCCGGGGGCCGCATGCACGGCGGCTGCCTGATGACCTTTGCCGACATCGCCCTGTTCCAGGCCGCCTATCAGGAGATGGAAGGCGCCTCGGGCGTGACCGTGCAACTCGACTCCACCTTCATCGACGGGGCCTGGGTGGGGGAATTGGTCGAGGCCACCGGCGAAGTGATCCGCGCGGGCAAAAGCCTCATCTTCGTGCGCGGACAGATCAATGCCGGTGAGCGGGTGCTGATGACCTTCTCGGGCGTCATCCGCAAATTCCGCAAGCGCGACTAGCCTGGTCTAGGCGCCCGCGCTGGCCGCCGGGCGGGCCCGACAGACGTCCAGCCAGCGATTCAGGTTTTCCAGTTCGGCCGGCGGGCGGTATTTGATCAGGCGCGCGAAATCCAGCCCGACCACAGCGACGATGTCGGCAATCGTGAAACGGTCCAGCGCCAGGAATTCCCGCCCGTCCAGATGGCGGTCCAGCGTCTTCATGAATCGCTCGGCGGCGACGCGGTTGTAGTCCGCCACCTGCGGCTGGGGGGTAGCCTCCAGCACAGCCAGCGCCGGATGGGTGAAGCGCACGGTCAGCATCACAGGATTGGCCAGATAGAATTCGCAGCGCCGCGTCCACATCTCGACGATCGCCTGTTCGCGCGCGTCGACCCCGAACAGATTCGGCTCGGGATAGATGGACTCCAGATAGCGGCAGATGGCCACCGACTCCGAGATACAGGTCCCGTCATCCAGCTCCAGCGCCGGAACATGCGGCACACCCACCTTGGCCCGGTACTCCGGCGTGCGGTGCTCCCCGGCCAGCAGATCGACCTGCACGACCTCAATGTCTGTGATGCCCTTTTCTGCCATGACCCAGCGCACACGGCGGGGGTTGGGTGCGCGGTGACTGTCAAAGAGCTTCATGGGTCCGTCCCTCGGTTGCTTATCGAAACCTAGGGAAGGCCGCCCCGCCGGGCAAGCGCGGAGAGGTGCCTGTCGAGCGATGGCCTAGCCGAAGACCGCCGCAGGCATCAGCCCGACCACCGACGCCGTCATCAGGGTGGCCATGAAGCCGGCGGCCAGCGCTTTCCATACCAGACCCAGAACCTCGGTCCGGCGCTCGGGCATCAGGACCGACAGGCCGGTCACCGTGATGCCTACCGAGCCGATGTTGGCAAAGCCGCACAGGGCATAGGTCATCAGCATGCGGGTGCGCTCGCTGATCGCCTCGGGCGGGACCCGGCCCAGTTCGATGAAGGCCACGAACTCGGTCAGGGTCAGCTTGACGCCCAGCAGGCGCCCGGCCTCTCCCGCGTCGGCCCAGGCAACGCCCGTCAGCCAGGCCACCGGCATGAACAGCCAGCCCAGAACCCGCTCGACCGAGACCGGATCCCCGAACAGCCAGAAGCCGCCGATCATCACATTGACCAGCGCGACCAGCGCCACGAACACGATCAGCACCGCCGAGATATTCAGCACCACCATCAGCCCGTCGGACGTGCCCTTGACGATGGCGTCGATCGACGAGTCGTACTTGAGCGAGGCGGAATAGACGGCGACCGCCCCTCCCTGCCCCGGGATTTCGGGAATCATGATGCGCGCCAGCAGCACCCCGGCGGGGGCCGAGACGATCGAGGCTACCAGCACGTGTCCGGCGGCATTCGACAGCACCGGTGCCAGGATCGCGGCATAGGCCACCATGGTCGACCCGGCGACAGTCGCCAGTCCCACCACCATCATCAGGAACAGTTCGGACCGGGTCAGCTTGTCCAGATAGGCGCGGATGACGATCGGGCTTTCGATCATGCCGAGGAAGATGTTGGCGGCCACGGCCAGCGCCGACGCTCCGCCCAGACCCATGGTCCGCTGGAACAGCAGGCCAAAGCCGTAGGTGATCGCCTTCAGGATCTTCCAGTGCCACAGCAGCGCCGACAGGGCCGAGATCACCAGGATCAGCGGAAGCACCTGAAAGGCAAAGGTGAACAGGGCCGGCTCGCTGGTGACGGCATAGGGCTGGTCGCCCCCTGCCAGATAGCCGAACACGAATTTCGCCCCCTCATTGGTCGCCCGACCCAGGGCGTCGACGGCCCCGGTGATAGCGGCCAGCACGCCCCGCGATCCCGGCAGGGCGAACAGGGCCAGCACCAGCGCCGCCTGCACCGCCACCGCGCCCAGCGCCAGGCGCCAGGGAAACCGCTTGCGGTCCTCGGACAGCAGCCAGCAGACCGCAACGATGATGATCAGACCCAGGGCGCTCTGGGCATTCAGCGTGGTGAACATGGGCTCTCCCCCGGCCGCATCGCATCGCAGCCCTCCCCCGGCTTGAACGCCACGGCGGGCGAACTGGCAAGAGGAAGCTGCATCCGGACTCCGTCGTCAGGTTCAGACAGGCTTGCGGGGCCGCATACCGTTGATAGGGTGGCCGTAATCCTGGGGGAGGCCTGCGCCATGTTCCGTTCAATCCGATCTGTCGGCGAGGCCCGCACGGGCCTCAGGTCACTGGCCGTTGGCGTGGTCGTGGCTCTTGCAGGACTGACGGGGCTCGCCTCTCCGGCCGCAGCCCAGGACTCGATCCGGCCGGGCGGCGAAGTTCAGGGCCGGTTCCAGGACGGCGATGCCCAGCTGACGTCCGGCGAATATGTCGACGTCTATGTCTTCGAAGGGCGCGCCGGTCAGCAGGTGACAGTCCAGATGTCGTCTGCCGACGTCGATTCCTACGTTATGATCCGGGGGCCCTCGGGCTTTGCCGAGTTCAACGACGACCGCGACGACGGCGATGTCGATTCCCAGCTGACCGTGCGACTGCCGGCCAATGGTCAGTACCGCATCCAGGCCACCACCTTCGCCCCCGGGGAAAGCGGTCGCTATACCCTGAGCCTGCTGGAGGGTGCCGGCCCCGCGATCTCCGCCCAGGGCGGCGGCCGCGCGCAGGATGGCACTGCCAATGCCGGCCAGCTCAACACCTCGGATGACGCGATTTCCAGCGGGGAATACGCCGACAGCTGGTCGTTCACCGGCACGCCCGGCCAGACCTATGTCGTGCGCCTGAACTCGGCCGAGTTCGACCCCTATCTGATGGTCCGGGGCGACGGTGTCGAAGAGGACAATGACGACGACCAGACCGGCCGCGGCAGCCGCAACAGCCGCATCGAATTCGTCATGCCGGACGCCGGTGAGGTCTCGATCATCACCACCAGCTATGAGGTCGGCGAAACGGGCGCCTACACCCTTGTTCTCGAAGAAGCCGGCGGCACAACAGCCGTAGCCTCGACGAGCGGTTCCACCGTACGCCCGGGTCAGGCCGTCACGGGGACGCTGGATGTCGGCAACGACACCCTGCGGTCCGGCGAATATATGACCGTCTATACGCTGAGCGGCGAGGCGGGTGACCACATTGAGGTCACCCTGCGCTCGGACCAGTTCGACCCCTATCTGTTCGTACAAGGGCCGGGTGACTTCGCGGTCGCCAATGACGACGACGACACCGGCGAGGACGGCGTCAACAGCCGTCTGGTCCTGACCCTTCCGGCCAGTGGCGAGTACCAGATCGTCGCTACCAGCTATGAGCCGGGCGAAACCGGAACCTACCGCCTGAGCGTGTCGAACAGCGACGCCGGCTCCGTCCAGACCGCGGTCTCTCCGCGCGCCGGAAACAGCTTTGCCGACGGGGTCTCCCTGTCCGGCATGCTCTCGGCCAGCGATGAGCAGTTGACCAGCGGCGAATACGCCGACCGCTATGTCATCTCGGGCAGACGCGGCGACCGGGTGGCGCTGGACCTGCAGTCTGACGTCTTCGACACCTATCTGTTCCTGCGCGGGCCGGATGACCTGACCGCCGACAACGACGACGGCCCGGACGGCACCAACAGCCGCATTGACATGACCCTGCCGGCCGACGGCGACTATACCGTCTCGGTGACCAGCTATGGTCCCGGCGAGGTCGGCCCCTACAGCCTGACAGCGGGGCTCAGCATGGGCACGCCGCGCCAGGCCGGCGTCCAGGGCGGCCCGCGCGTCTTCGCCATCATGGTCGGGATTTCGGATTATGGCGGGTATGCCGGAGACCTCGCCTACACCGCCGAGGATGCGATCAAGCTGGCCGAGGACCTGCGCCGCGAAGGCGTGCTCAACCCCGCCAGTATTGTTCTGACCGATGCCGAAGCGACCGTCGGCGGTGTTCGCAGGGCTTTTGCGGAGGTCGCAGCCCAGGCCGGGCCGGATGACATCTTCCTGTTCTTCTACTCGGGCCACGGCTCGCAGGAGGCCGGAAGCTTCAGCTCCCTTGAGCCCGACGGCCGTACCGAGAGCATCGTCATGCGCGACGGACTGATCACGGACGTCGAAATGGCCGAGCTTTTCGCGACGCTCGACACGCGACTGTCGCTCATCGTGCTCGACAGCTGCTTCTCAGGCGGCTTCGCCCGCAATGTGGTCGATCGCCCCGGCGTCATCGGCCTGTTCAGCTCGGAAGAAGACCTGACCAGCCAGGTGGCCGTGACCTGTCAGGCCGGCGGCTACCTCTCGCACTTCCTGCGCACCGGCCTGACAGGCGAGGCCAACTATGACGGCGACGATCTGATCACCGCCGGCGAACTGACCACCTATCTGCGCCGCCAGTTCGCCGCCGAGGTCATGGACGTCCAGACCCAGACCATGGACGGCCAGCGCAGCTATCAGCACCTGGTCGTCGAGCGCGGTGGCGTGCAGGTCGACGATGTCGTCATCCGCATCGGCCGCGGATAGGGGTCATGCTTTCGCCCTGATCGCCGCGCCTCATCACGACTTCGTGATCGGATTGAGGAGAGTGAGATGCGACGGACACTCTTGCTGGGGGCCATGGCGCTTTGCCTTTCGGCCTGCTCCGGCGGCGATGACCAGGCAGCGGACTCCTATGAGGGCGCAGCGGCCGAGATCGCCCCGGCGGCACCGGTCGAACTGGAACTGGCCAAGGATGCAGCTTCCATGGACGCCGACGGGGGCGATGCCTCCCCGGCCCCGGTCCAGCCCGCCAATACGATTGCCTATGCCTATTTCTATGGCCTTGAGCTGCCGTCCGATCGGGTCGCCGAGGTCCGGAGCCGTCACGAGGCCGCCTGCGTCGAGGCCGGGCCCCGTGTGTGCCAGCTGCTGGGCTCCGAGACTCAATCCTACGGAGAGGATCAGTCATCCGCGACCCTGCGGCTGCGGGCGACGCCGGCCTGGCTGACAGGGTTTCGTGCCGGGCTTGAAGAAGATGCGGATGCGGCAGGCGGCCGGATCGCCCAGTCGCGCACCGATGCCGAGGATCTGAGCCGGTCCCTGACGGACACCGAAGCCCGCCTGCGGGCCCTGGAAACCCTGCGCGACCGCCTGCAACAGTTGCTGGCCACCCGCAGCGGTCCTCTGGAGCAGCTTCTGCAGACCGAGCGTGAACTGGCCCGGGTTCAGGGGGAGCTCGACGCGACCCGCTCGGCTCTGGCGGTGCTGCGCGACCGCGTTTCGATGTCACAGCTGACGATCACCTATCAGTCCGAGAGCCGCTTTGCCTCGAACAGCGTCTTCAGCCCGGTGGCGGACGCCCTGGGCAACTCCCTGCGGGTCTTCATGGCGACGCTGGGCGGCCTGATCTATCTGGTCGCGGGTCTGCTGCCGCTGCTGCTCATCCTGGTGCCGATTGGCTGGCTGGTGTTGCGATGGGTGCGTATCCGTCGGGATCGGCGTGCGCCACCCGCCGACTAGAGCACGGCCAAGGCAGCGGTCGACAGGAGCAGGCCCAGAACCGCGAACGCGGCAATTTTCACCTGGGACTTCTGACGCACGGACTTGGCCAGCTTTTCAGCCTTTAGAGCGCTGAAAAGCGCAATGAACATGAGGACGGCCGATATCGGGCCATTCCAGTCAAAGCCAAAGCCCAGCAAGCTCGCGCCGACAAGCATCAGGGAGATGAGGAGGCCGCATACGGCGATGATCGCCGAAACAACCGGCCAAGACGATGTCAGTCGCGAACGTACCATGAAGGCGGCTCACCATTCAGAATGATGTTTGCCAAACCCGTCAGGCCCGCCGCACCAGCCGCGAATAGGTTTCCATCAGATCCAGGGTCAGCGCGCCCGGCGTGAAGCGATACTCGCCGATCTCGCTGACCGGGGTCACCTCCACGGCCGTGCCGGTCAGGAAGCACTCCGAGAAGGTCGACAGTTCCTCCGGCCGGATGTGGCGTACCACGACCTCAATACCCTTCGACTCGGCCAGGGCGATCACGGTCTGGCGGGTAATGCCGTCCAGAATGGCATCGACGGGCGGGGTATGGATCACACCGTCCTGAACGAAGAAGACGTTGGCTCCGGTGGCCTCGGCCACATAGCCCCGCCAGTCCAGCATCATGGCATCCGCGAAGCCGCGCTTCTCGGCCGCCGTCTTGGACAGGGTGCAGATCATGTAGAGGCCCGCCGCCTTGGCCGTCGTCGGCGCGGTCAAGGGGTCCGGGCGGCGCCACCTGGCCCACTCCAGACGGATGCCCTTCGCCTTGGTTTCCGGATCGAAATAGCTGGGCCAGTCCCAGACGGCGATGGCCACATGGACCTTGGTCTTGCCCGCCGAGACGCTGACCTGCTCGGGTCCGCGATAGGCGACCGGCCGCACATAACAGTCGCGAAGGTCCATCCGCTCGCACGTCGCCTTGCAGGCGGCGTCGATCTCGGCCACGCTGTACGGAAGTTCGAAGTCCAACAGCTCGGCCGAGCGGCGCAGGCGCTCGCTATGCTCGGTCAGCTTGAAGATTTCGCCATCGTACATACGCTCACCCTCGAACACCGACGAGCCATAGTGCAGGGCATGGGTCAGAACGTGCGTTTTCGCGTCGCGCCAGGGCACGAAGTCGCCGTCCATCCAGATCCAGCCGTCACGGTCGTCGAAAGGAACGAAGGCCATTGAACAAAGTCTCCCTTAGCTGTGCGCCGGTTAGAGCCGCCGAGGCCGTTCAGGTCAACGCCACCCCGACCGGAGGGATGCAATGAGCGCGTCTGACGGTCGATCGAACGGGCGCTCCGGCCCGGTCGCCGCGGGCACCGGAAGGCATCTGCTGATCGTCGACGACGACGACCGCATTCGCGAACTGCTCAAGGAGTATCTGGCACGCGAGGGCTATCGCGTGACGGGCGCCGCCCACGCGGCTGCCGCTCGTCGATTGATGGAGCTGATCGAGTTCGACCTCGTGGTGCTCGACATCATGATGCCCGGCGAAAGCGGCCTCGACCTGACCACCTGGGTCCGCAACAAGGCCGAGACCTCGCAGACGCCGGTCCTGCTGCTGACCGCGCGCGGAGAGGCCGGCGACCGCATCGAGGGGCTGTCGCGCGGGGCCGACGACTATATGTCCAAGCCCTTCGATCCGCGTGAGCTGGCGCTGCGCATCGACGCCATCCTCAGGCGCACCGGCGGCAAGCCCCTGACCCCGCGTGAGATCAAGCTGGGCGACGCCGTCTTTGACATGGAGCGGCTGGAGCTGATGCGCGACGGCCGTCCCCAGCGCCTGACCGAGGCCGAGGCGCAACTGCTGAAGACTCTGGCGATCCACGCCCATGCCCCGGTCGAGCGGATGGCCCTGTCGCCCGATACCGCAGACATCACCGGCCGCGCCGTCGACGTTCAGGTCACCCGCTTGCGCCGCAAGCTTGAGGTCGATCCCAAGAACCCCCGCTATCTGCAGACCGTACGCGGTGTCGGCTATATGCTGGCTCCCGACTGACGCACGGCGAGACGGGCCCGTTCCATGAAACTTCTCCCGTCCACAGTCTGGACACGCTTCCTCAAGCGACGGCTGCCGACCTCCCTGTGGGGGCGGTCCCTGCTGATCATCGTCCTGCCGGTCCTGGTCATGCAGGTGTTCGTCACCTGGACCTTCTTCGACGCCCACTGGCAGACGGTGAATGCCCGCCTGTCCGAAGGTCTGGCGGGCGACATCGCCTGGGCGGTCGAGACCTATGCCGAAGACCCCACGCCCGAGGGGCTTGAGACCCTGGCCGGGCGGGCCGAGCGGACCCTGTCCCTGTCCATCGCCTGGCAGGAAGCCACAACCCTGCCTGAAAATGTCCGCCGCGGGCCCATAGGCGTCGTCGACCAGGCCCTCGAGGCTGCGCTGGCATCACGCCTTGATCGCCCCTTCTGGTTCGATACGACCCGCTATCCGAACTACATCGATATCCGGGTCCAGGTCGGGGACGGCGTCATGCGGATCATCGCCCCGCGCGAGCGGGCTGTGGCCACCCAGGCGCACATCTTCGTGGTCTGGTTGCTGGCCGCCACCGTCCTGCTGATGTCCGTCGCCATCCTGTTCATCCGCAATCAGGTCCGGGCCATTGAGCGCCTCGCCGCCGCCGCCGAAGCCTTTGGACGGGGCGAAACGCGGGAGCGGTTCAAGCCCCATGGTGCGCGGGAGGTGCGGGCCGCCGCGCGGGCCTTCATGGACATGCGCGATCGCATCCAGCGCCATATCGACCAGCGCACGGCCTTGCTCGCCTCCGTCAGTCACGATCTCAGAACCCCGCTGACCCGCCTGCGTCTGGAGCTGGCGCTTGCCCCGCCCTTCAAGCGAGCCTCGGCCATGCAGGGCGACCTCGACCAGATGGAGCATATGATCGACGAATATCTGGCCTTCGCCCAGGGCGAGGCGGGCGAAGCCAGCGAGACCCTTTCGGTCGCCGATCTGCTGAATCAGGCGGCGGACGATGCCCGTCGGATCGGCGCCGCCATCGAGGTCAGCGTACCCGAGGCCCTGACCGTCAACGTCCGCCCCCTCGCCTTTCGCCGCGCGCTCGCCAATCTGGTCGGCAATGCCGCAGCCCACGGTGACGCCGTGCGCCTGTCCGCCCGCAGACTACCCTCCGGCGGCACCGAGATCGCGGTCGAGGATGACGGTCCCGGCATTCCCGAGGACATGCACGAAGAGGCTTTCCGGCCCTTCTCCCGCCTCGACGCCTCGCGCAACCAGAACCGCAAGGGCGTTGGCCTCGGCCTTGCCATCGCCCGTGACGTCGCGCGCGGGCACGGCGGCGATATCACCCTGGACCGGAGTGCGCTGGGCGGCCTGATGGCGCGAATTCGCCTTCCGGGTTAGTATGGGGCTCCACAGGAGATCACCCATGCGCCGCTTTGCCTTCTTCGCCCCCCTGGCCGCCGTGACCCTCGTTTCCGGTGCCGCCGCTGCCCAGAGCCCCGAAGTTTCGGTCGTGCTCGGTCCCGACCTGATCGAAAAGGCCGATGAGCTGGGCGAGCGCGACCTGCTGCAGCAGGCCGATCAGCTGGCCGTGACCGTCGAGCGCGCACTCGCCCGCGAGCAGGCCCTGCCGGGCGCCACCATCTCGCTCGTTCTGGTCGATATCCGCCCCAACCGCCCGACCCTTGCCCAGTTGGCGGCCCAGCCCGGCCTCGACGGCATGCGCAGCAAGAGCATCGGCGGAGCCACCATCGAAGGCGAGGTCACCCTGGCCGACGGCACCCGCTATCCGGTCCGCTATGACTGGTATTCCTCAAGCCTCGCCGAGGTGCGGGGCTTCACAACCTGGCAGGACGCGAGCCACGCCTTTGACCGGTTCGCCCGCCGTCTGGCGACGGGCCGTCTAGCAGGATAGCTCGCGGGCCTTGGCCACAGCGGCGCTGACAGCGGCGGTCGCGGCCCGTGCGGCGCCTCCGTCGGCCTCCAGCGCGTCCAGACCGGCGCGGGTCGTCCCGCCCTTGGAGGCGATGCGTTCGATGGCATCCTCGAGGCTCTGACCGCCCGAAACTCCGGCAGCGGCCGAGCGCAACGCCCCGCGCGCCAGCCGTACGGCGGCGTCCGGCTTCAGCCCCTCGGCCTCGCCCGCCTTCGCCAGCGCCTGGATGAAGGCATAGACGAAGGCCGGGGCCGATCCGGCCACGCCGGTCGCCGGGTCCAGCAGGTCCTCGGCCTCCAGCGGCACAACATCCGCCATCCCTTCGAACAGGGCGGTGGCCACATCCTGGGCCTTCTGGTCCGGCGAATAGAGACCGGCGACGCCCTGACGCTGGGCCACGGCCGTCGTCGGCATCAGGCGCGCAACGCCCCGACCGCCCGCGGCGTCGCGGACATCATCCAGACGCACCCCGGCCATGACCGACGCGAGCACGGCATCCTTGCGCATCACATCGACATGAGGGGCCAGCGCCTCGCGCCAGACCGCCGGTTTGATGGCCAGCACCCACACGCCGACGCCCTTCATCTGGTCCGGCGACGGATTGATGGTGGCGCCCGCCGCCTTGGCCTGATCGGTCGCGGGGGTCTCATACTGCTCGATGATCTTCAGCCGATCCGCCTTGAACCCCGGGGTCGCCAGCCAGCCCTCGACGAGGGCCGAGCCCAGCCGTCCGCAGCCGATCAGGGCGATATCCGTATCCAGGGTAAAGGTGTCAGTCATGCAGTCTCCACATCGGTGAGGGCCCGGACCGGGCCGGTCATCAGTGCGGAGTGCCTAACATGGCCGGTCGCGGGCCGCCAAACCGGCGCACCCGTATCGCAGGGGATCAGGCCGTGCCGACCGTCTGGAACATGCAGGCGTCTATGGCGTCCTGGGGCTTGCGACCGCCGCGCACGAGGTAGTCAAAGGCGGGGAAATAGCGGTCGGCCGCATCGATGGCCGCATCGATCATCGAGGCCGCCTGCGACAGGGTCGGACGCTCGCCGTGCGGCAGGGCCAGGGCGTGGCGGAAGACGATTTCCTGGTCCTCGCTCCACAGCTCGAAATGGCCCAGCCAGGTGCGTTGGTTGATCAGGCCGATCAGTTCATGCAGGGCCGGACGACGCGTCTTTCCGACCCGCAGGTCCAGAGCGCAGCACAGTTGCAGACAGTCGCCCTCGGGACGCCAAGCGAACCACAGCTCATAATCCTTCCAGTCGCCCGCCAGGGCAAAGGCCAGATCGCCCTCTGCCGTGCGGTCGAACGGAAGATTTTCTGCCGTCAGAACATGTTCGACCACATCGAGGGGATCGAAGGCCATTTCCGCCTCGTCCGGTCTGACCATGTTCATTCAGAGAGTCCTGTCTTTCAGAAGGTTACCGGGAAAACCCCGGGAATCGCCCTCAGCACGCAGACGGTAGGCCTGTTCGCGGATTCGGCTCAACCGGCTGCGTCCCCGGGGGGAAGATCGCCTGTGGACGTTCCCTTTTGAGGCTTGTTGCGGGTGCGTTTGACGGGGTCGGCCTCGCCCCCCTTCAGCGCCGCCAGTTCGGCGCGCAGGGCTTTGACCTCGGCCTTCAGGGCCTCGAACTCGTCGCGACGCACCAGATCCAGTTCGGCGACCATGCGGTCAGTCTGGGCGCGCATGGCGGACTTGGCTTCCTCGCCCGCCGCCTGGGCCAGGCCCATGGCACCGGTCGACAGCCGGGCCAGTTCGTCGAGAAGCGGATTGCGGGTCTGCATGGAAATCTGCCTTGATGCCTGTGCCGACGCTGGGGTGCGCCGGTTTCCAGAGGGTTAATGAAATCTTGCGTCGGTGGCGTCCATGTGGCCGATCGACCCGACCGCCGCAAACCCGCCGTCGTCAATTCTTGCAAGACGCCCCCGGCCCGTCTTGCTAAAGGCGAGGCAACGCTGATCACACCAAGGACGCCCCGTGCCCTTTCCCGAGTTCGATCCGGTTCTGATCTCCATCGGCCCGTTTCCCCTGCGCTGGTACGCGCTGGCCTATATCGCCGGCCTGGGTCTGGGCTGGTGGTATGCCTCGAAACTGGCGAAGACGATCTCGATCTGGTCGCCCGGCCGCCCTCCCGTCACCCAGACCCAGCTCGACGATCTGGTCCTGTGGATCGCGCTGGGTGTGATCCTCGGCGGGCGACTGGGCTATGCCCTGTTCTACAAGCCCTCCCTCTATGCCCAGCTGTTCACCGGCGAGGGCTGGTCGCGGCTGGAGCTGTTCCAGATGTGGAGCGGCGGCATGTCCTTCCACGGCGGCCTGATCGGCGTGACCCTGGCCATCGTCTGGTTCGCCAACCGGCAAAAGATCAACCTGCTCAGCCTCGGCGATCTGGTCGCCCCCGTGGTGCCCATCGGCCTGTTCTTCGGGCGCATGGCCAACTTCATCAACGGCGAGCTGTGGGGCCGGACCACCGATGTCCCCTGGGCCATCCGCTTCTGCAACCAGACGATCTACAACACCTACGGCTTCTGCCCGGCCGGCGATGTGCCGCGCCACCCCAGCCAGCTGTATGAGGCGGGGCTCGAAGGCCTGCTGCTGTTCATCATCCTGACCCTCGGCGTCTGGAAGATGAAACTGCTGACCAAGCCCGGCTATATCACCGGCCTGTTCCTGCTCGGCTATGGCCTGAGCCGCGCCGTGCTGGAGACGGTGCGCGAGCCTGACACCCACATGCCCGACGCCCTGCAAGGCGTGGTCACCATGGGCATGCTGCTGTCCCTGCCCATGATACTGCTGGGTGGCTGGCTGATCTGGCGCGCCTGGAGCCGTCCGCCGGTCGGCGCGAACTCCTGAGCGGCGGGACGCAAGCGGCGGACCTGAAGGAGCGGCTCCAGCGCGAGATCGCCCTGACCGGCCCGCTGAGCGTCGCCGACTATGTCACGCGCTGCCTGCACGACCCGCAGGGCGGCTATTATGCGACGCGCCCGGCGATCGGACCGGACGGAGACTTCCTGACCGCGCCGACCGTCAGCCAGATGTTCGGCGAGCTGATCGGCCTGTGGCTGGTCGAAACCTGGTCGCGGATGGGGGCCCCGGCCCGCGTCCAGCTGATCGAGGTCGGGCCGGGCGACGGCACCCTGATGGCCGACATCCTGCGCGCCGCCCGTGTCATTCCGGCCTTTCTCGACGCCTGCGACCTCACCCTGGTCGAGCCCAGCGGCCCGCTGCGCGCAGTGCAGATGGCGCGGCTGGCCAACGCGCCGCTCACGCCTCGCTGGACCGACAGCCTGTCCGGCATAGACGGCGACGGTCCCCTCCTCCTGATCGCCAATGAGGTGCTGGACTGCCTGCCCGCCCGCCAGTTCGAGCGCACGCCGGACGGCTGGGCCGAGCGGATGGTGGGACTGGATGCCGAGGGCGAGCTCGCCTTCCGACTGGGGCCGGTCGGCCCGGGCTTTTTACCGCCCGACCATGACGTTGCGCCCGGACAGGTCGTCGAGCAATCCGCGGCCCAGCGCGCCTTTGCCCAAGCAGTCGCCAACTTGCTGAAGCACCATACGGGCGCCGCCCTGCTGATCGACTATGGCCGCGACACCCCCGGCCCCGGCGACACGCTTCAGGCCCTGTCCCGCCACGAAAAGGTCGATCCGCTCTCCACCCCCGGTCAGGCTGACCTGACCCAGTGGGCGGACTTTCCGGCGGTTCTCGCGACCGCGCGGGCCTCCGGCGTCTCGACAGCCTCCCTGCTCACCCAGGCCGAATTCCTGACCCGGCTGGGCCTCCACGTCCGCGCCGACCGGCTGAAGGCCGCCCAGCACGAAGCCGCCGCCCTGATCGACCGTCAGGTCCATCGCCTGACCGCCCCGGACCAGATGGGTACCCTGTTCAAGGTCGCGGCCCTGTATGCCCCCGATACCCTGACCCTGCCCGCCTTCGAGGTTGCCCCATGACCGACCTGCCCACGCCGATCACCCATCCGCTGCTGGATATCCCGGGCATCCGCCACGGGTTTTTCACGCGTGAGGGCGGCGTCTCGACCGGCCTCTATGCGGGGCTGAACACCGGCGTCGGCTCCAGCGATGACCCCGAGGCCGTCCGCGAGAACCGCGCCCGCGTCGCCGCCGCCATGGGGGGGACACTCGACGACTTCGCTGCCTGCTACCAGATCCACTCCGACATCGTACACATGACCGATCAGCCCTTCGGCGACGACCGGCCCGAGGGGGATGCCGTGATTGCCGTCGAGGAGCCCGGCATCCTGTGCGCCGTCCTGACAGCTGACTGCGCGCCCATCCTGATAGCCAATCCCCGCGCCGGTCTGGTCGCAGCGGTCCACGCGGGCTGGAAGGGCGCCGTCGGCGGCGTCATCGAGGCCACCCTGCGCCGGATGAAGGAGAGTGGTGCCGAGCACGACCAGACCATCGCCGTCGTCGGCCCCACCATCGCCCAGGCCTCCTATGAGGTCGACGAAGCCTTCGAGGAACGGTTCCTCCGCCAGTCCTCGGGCTCGGGCCAGTTCTTCATCATGGGCAAACAGCCCGACAAGCGTCAGTTCGACCTGCCGGGCTATGTCATGTCGAAACTGGAGCGCGCGGGCGTCGGCCAGATCGCCTGGACCGGCCACGACACCCTGGTCGATCCGGACCGCTTCTATTCCAACCGCCGCGCCCACCTCAGCGGCGAGCCCGACTTCGGCCGGATGATGAGCGTGATTACGCTGGCGTAGGCCTCAGCCCGCCATCGCCATGTCGGGCGTGCGGACAACCTCGCGCCAGGCCTCCGGGCGGGCCAGCAGTGCGCGGACCAGCATATTGTTGACCGCGTGGCCGGCCTTGTAGCCTTCATAGCGGCCCAGCAGCGGCCCACCCAGGACATAGAGGTCGCCGATGGCGTCCAGCGCCTTGTGCTTGACGAACTCGCGCTCCATCCGCAGGCCGCCGGTGTTCAGGATCTGGTCGCCGTCGATGACGACCGCATTCTCAAGACTGCCGCCGCGGGCCAGACCGGCGCGGCGCAGGGCCTCGACCTCATGGGCAAAGCCAAAGGTGCGGGCGGCCATGATGTCGCTGCGGAAGGTCGCCTCGTCGACGACGAAATCCACCACCTGATTGCCGATCACCGGTGTGTCGAAGTCGATCTCGAACCGCATTTCATAGCGGTCACAGGGCAGCAGCCGCGCATGCTTGTCGCCCTCGGTCACCTCGATCGGCGACAGGATCTCGATAAAGCGCAGCGGCGCCGCCTGGTTGCGGAAACCCGCCCGGTCCAGCAGCTGCACGAACGGCAGGGCCGACCCGTCCAGGATCGGCAGTTCGGGGCCGTCCACCTCGACCACGGCATTGGAAATGCCCAGCGCGCAGAACGCCGCCATCAGGTGCTCGATGGTCGACAGGCGCACGCCCGCGCCATTCTCGATCATGGTGTTCAGGCGGGCCTCGACCACGGCCTGACCCGAGACCGGAATGCGGTTGTCGCGGTCGGTCACATCGGTGCGCACGAAGACGATGCCGGTGCCCGTGGGTGCCGGACGCACGGCCAGACGCACGCGTTGGCCCGTGTGCACGCCGACGCCGGCGATGATCGCCGGGGCGCGCAGGGTCTGTTCGAGGTGATCGGCTTTGACCAGGATCACGAAACGTCCACACAGAGGCCGGGCGGAATTGCCCGACGACACCTCTATGGCTTGGTTGACGAGACGAAAACCAAAGTCAGGTTTCGGATTGTTTCGATGCGGTTACGAACGTCCGGATCACGGACGTTCGCACCGGTGCATCAGTTGGCCAGACGCCTCAGAAACGAGGGGATTTCCAACTCATCCTCTTCGGACGACTCGGGTTCCGGCGTCTTCAGGGCCTGATTGCCGGACAGGCGCATCGGCCGGGGCTCGGTGCGGGCTTCCGGGGCATAGGGCGCAGGCTCGGGGGCCGGGCGCTTGCGGCCGAACAGGCTCCAGCCCGACTTGCGATGATGATCGCGGTCGTCCCACTCGGGCTCGGGTTCCGGCTGGCGTTCGGCACGCGCAGGCTCGCGGGCGGGCTCCATATACAGGTCGCCCTGAACCGGACGCGTCGCGGTGCGCGGGGTCTGGTCGGCTTCATACTCCTCGACCCAGGGGTCGACGATCGGGTCCAGGGTGCGCGGAGCCTCGGCCTTCGCCACCGGCTCAGGAGCCTGCGGCTGGGGGTGGACGCGGGGTTCGGAGGCGCGGATCGTCGGCTCGAAGGTCGGGGTCACCGGCGCGGACTCAGCGGCGCGGATCACGGGCTCGGGGGCGCGCTGGGGTTCACGCTCCGGCATCCGGGGCGCAGGGCGTCCGGTCGTCAGCGGGCGCGACAGGGTCGAGGGCGGGGTCTGGGCCATCACCTCTTCATCCATGCCGGTGGCGACCACGGACACGCGGATCTTGCCGTCCAGAGCGGGATCGAAGGCCGCGCCGAAGATGATGTTGGCGTCGGGGTCGACCTCGGCCGAAATGGCGTTGGCGGCCTCGTCGACCTCCAGAAGGGTCATATCCATGCCGCCGGTGATGTTGACCAGCACGGCCTTGGCGCCCTTCAGGCTGGTTTCGTCCAGCAGCGGGTTGGCGATGGCGTTCTGGGCGGCCATCAGGGCGCGGTCGTCGCCCTCGGCTTCGCCCGTGCCCATCATGGCCTTGCCCATTTCGGACATCACGGCCCGCACGTCGGCGAAATCGAGGTTGATCAGGCCCGGCAGGATCATCAGGTCGGTGATCGAGCGCACGCCCGAGTGCAGCACCTGGTCGGCCATGCCGAAGGCATCGGCAAAGGTCGTGCGCTCGTTGGCGACGCGGAACAGGTTCTGGTTCGGAATGACGATCAGGGTGTCGACATAGCGCTGCAGCTCGGCGATGCCGGCCTCGGCCAGGCGCATGCGGTGGCGGCCTTCAAAGGTGAAGGGCTTGGTCACCACACCGACGGTCAGGATATTGCGGTCGCGCGCGCATTTGGCGATCACCGGCGCGGCACCCGTGCCGGTACCCCCGCCCATGCCGGCGGTGATGAACACCATGTGCGCACCCTCGAGGTGCGTAGCGATCTCGTCGGCGGATTCCTCGGCGGCATTCATGCCGACTTCGGGGTGGGCGCCCGCGCCCAGGCCTTGCGTGATCGTCTCGCCCAGCTGGATCCGGCGGTCGGTCTTGGCAAAGCTCAGATGCTGGGCATCGGTGTTGGCGACGACAAAGTCGACCCCTTCCAGCCCTGCATCGATCATGTTGTTGACGGCATTGCCGCCCGCGCCACCGACGCCGAACACGACGATCCGGGGCTTCAATTCCGTGGCTTCAGGGCGCACCAGCGACAGCGACATATCTTTTCCGACCTTATATCCGACCCCGCTCCGGCAAACCGACGCCAATCCCCCCCGAATCGCATTGGTTATGAGCGGGTTAATAGAACACCCGTAAGCCTTAACAGGTGGTTACCGCATAGACTGAGTCGGGCCCCAGACCAGAGAGCTCAATCGGCGGAAAACGTGCCCCCGCTGGGGGTGCGTCCGGCGGGAATTGCGGCCTTGTTGTGTCTTTCGTCGCCATGTGTTTCTATCAAAATCTGCGGTCGGAGGCGCCGGCCAGAACTCGGAAAATATTGAGTAATGTCTTTGAAAGTGTCGACGATCGCCCTGTCTCTGGCGCTGGCGGCGGGCGCATCTGGTGCCTGGGCGCTGGGCCAGTCTGTGCAGGACCCTGTCCGCGTTCCGCCGACGGTCGAACAGTTCGCGGCCTTCCCCTATCTGTCCAGCCTGTCGGTGTCGCCCGACGGACGCCACATGGTCGGGCTGGAGGGCCGCGGCGAGGATCAAGTCATCCTCGTCTGGAACACCGCCGACTTGACCAGGGAACCTGTCCGCATTGGTGCCGCCGAGATGAAGATCCGGGGCGTTCAGTTCATCAAGAACGACCGCCTCGCCGTGACCCTTTGGCAAACCTGGGACATCCCTATTGGCGGCGGCACCAACGGCACCTTCATCTCCAAGCTGATGATCACCGATCTGCAGGGCCGCAACTGGCGCGACCCCATGGACGCCCTGCGCACCCGCTCTGAAGGCGAAGCGGCGGCGGCGCGCCGGGCCAGCCCGACCATCCTCGACACCCTGCCCAACGACCCGAACAACATTCTCGCCCTGCTGGGCAACGACGTCTACCGCATCAATCTCCAGACCAACCGGGGCGAACGCATCCACCGGTCGGGCGAGCGGGTCATCGCCTACGACACCGATCTGACCGGCGAGTTGCGTACCCGGACCATCGCCGACCGGGACGCCGGCGGCCTCTACACCGCCACCCAGTTCCGCTCGGCGAACAGCGACTGGGACGAGCACATCCGCACCTACATCAAGGATCGGGAGGTGTTCGCGGTTGCCGGCTTCTCCACAGACCCCAACATTGCCTACGTCATCTCCAACCGGGGTCGCGACAAGGCGGCTATCTTCGAATACGACATCGCCAATCGTCGGCTCGGAGAGGTGCTGTTCGAACACCCCCTGTTCGAAGCCACCGGCGTCGCGGTCGAGACCACCCAGGGACCCAAGTTCGGGGAAATCCTCGGCTTCGGCTATTCGGGCCCGCGTCAGGAGTTCTACACCGTCGATGCTGAGCTGACCGCGCTTCGCCAGGGGGTGGAGCAGGCCCTCGGCATCGAGCAGACCCCGGTCCGCATCGTCGACCCGGCGACCGGCGCGGCACGCACGATCCGCTATGCCAACGATCGCTACGTCGAGATCATCTCCTACTCCGACGACCTGAACACCGCTGTCCTGTTCGTCGGCGGCGTCAACGATCCGGGCGAGTATTTCCTGCTCCGCAACAAGACCGAACTGTTGCCCATCGCAAAGCCCTATCCGCAGCTGGACCCGGCCACGCTGGGTACGACCGAGCTGGTTTATTACAAGGCCCGCGACGGCCTCGACATCCCGGCCTTCCTGTCCAAGCCGTCCGCCGAGATGTACGGCCCGGGCCCCTACCCGATGGTGGTGATGCCCCATGGCGGGCCGTGGTCGCGCGACCAGATGGACTGGGACGGGTCGATGTGGCGCCAGCTCATGACCTCGCGCGGCTATGCAGTGCTGCAACCCCAGTTCCGCGGCTCCGACGGCTGGGGCGACCGGCTGTGGAAGGCCGGCGACAACGAATGGGGCCAGACCATGCAGGATGACCTCGACGACGGGGTCACCTGGGCCGTCGCCGAGGGCCACGCCATCGCCGACCGCGTGGCCATGTATGGCTTCTCCTATGGCGGTTACGCGGCCATGGTCGCAGGCATCCGTCCGAACGGCCTGTATCGGTGCTCGATTGCCGGGGCCGGCGTGTCGGACCTTACGAAGATCCGCTCAAGCCTGTTCCGCAATCCCTACACGCGTGAGGCCCAGCTGGAGACCGTGAATGGATTGAACCCGGTGAGCCGGGCTAATGAGGTCAGCATCCCGATGCTGGTTTTCCACGGATCGCGCGACACCACTGTTCTGCTGGAACAGTCCGAGGGCTTCGTGAGCGCGGCGCGCAGTAGCGGCCAGGACATCCAGTACGAGGTCATCCCCGACTACGGTCACGGACCGGCGTGGACGCGGGAGATCGCCGCTCAACAACTCAGGCTGGTCGACGATTATCTGAAGACCAGCTGCGGTGAAGGCGGTTTGGCCGCGCCGCGCTGACGACCGGCTCTGAATGACGGATTAAAGCCCGGCGGCCCTCGGCTGCCGGGCTTTTTCGTGTGTCCGATTGGGCAGGCGAAGACGACGCACGCCGCAGGGGACCGGCTTGTCCCCCTGTTGGCTTCTACGGGGGACTCGGCACCCCCGTTCTGCTCAGGCACTTCGTAGGCTTCGTGGCCGGGCGCGGCTTGGCCGCACCGCGCTGACAACCGGCTCTGAATGACGGCCCCAAGACCCGTGTCCTCGGCCGCCGCGCGGCCTCCTGTGTCCCCACGACAAGTAGCCCCGGCCTCCCCATCAGACCGCCAGGGCGACAGCCAGCGCGGTGGACGCTGGGGGTTCACAGGAGCGGTGGACGCCGCGGCTGTAGTCGACGCGCCTGCTCCGCGCAGACTGCTGGATGGCGGGGCGTGATGCGGGGCACTCCGGGATTGAGTGCCTGCCAGCGAGGGCCTCCCGGCCCCTGTGGGCCGCCGTCCATCCGAGACCTTTGCCCCCTGCCCATAGGGGTCGGCCCGGGGCCGCTCTGTGGCCGTTGAGCACGACGTCCCCGCCGCATACGAAAAGGGCGGCGGACCGAAGTCCGCCGCCCCCAACGTTTCTGCTGTTCGTCGCCTTAGAAGGACTTGGCGACGTTGAAGAACAGCGTGCGACCGAACTGATCGTAGCCCGAGTAGGTCGGCGAGTTGCCGATACCACCCACCCAGTAGCCGGTGCCGGACGGCGGATCGACGTCGAAGACGTTCCGTACACCCATGACGACCGACAGATCGTCATTGCCCCAGCGGACCGAGGCCGAGTGCAGGAAGTACTCTTCCAGGTCGCTGTTGATGCCGAAGTCGTTCTTCAGGCTGTCGCCGTTACGACGGAAGTAGTCGTCTTCCTCCGTGGTCGCGTCGATCCACTCCGTGCCCCAGAACACCGACCACTGATCCCACGAATACTGGACGTTCATGCTGGCCGAGTATTCCGGCGTGCCCAGACGACCCACCAAGGTGTAGATCGGATCGGTCGGGAACAGCTGGTTGTAGCGCTCCAGGTACTGGGTGACGTTGAGGTTCACCAGGAAGTCGCCCGGACCGAAGCTGTTCCGGTAACGCAGGTTGTAGTCGATGCCTTCAACCACGTTGGTGGCGATGTTCACATAACCGTTGGTCACGGTCAGCGAGTTGGTCACCGGAGCGCGTTCGACGAAGGCGCAGTAGCCAGCGCCCGCAGCGAAGTCAGCAGCCGAGGAGGTGTAGCACTGGTTCAGGATGAACGCGCTGCCGACCTGCGAAACGCCGTTGTCGATCTGGATGTCGTAGTAATCGACCGCCACGGCCAGGGTGCCCAGACGTCCCGGCAGGGTGGGCGTGAACACCACACCACCGGTGAAGTTGGTGGACGTTTCCGCCGCCAGACCGGCCGCAGCACCGCCCGCGTTCAACTGACGGACACTGCTGGTGGCGGTGAAGCCGGGGGGCAGGCCCTCGGAGGCGCAGTTGGCCGCCAGGTTGGGGTTCCGACCGGCAGCGTCGTAGTCGTTGCAGACGTCGGTGGTGCTGGCGAGGAAGCCGGCGGTCGCACCGAGGAACTGCTCGAACAGCGCCGGGGCGCGGTAGGAGGTGCCGTAGGTGGCCCGCAGACCGACCCAGTCAGTGATCTGGTAGAGCAGACCAACCTTGTAGGTCGTGTCGTCGCCGTAGGACGCGTAGTCGGTGTAACGACCCGAGGCCGACAGCGTCAGTTCCTTGGCGATCGGCAGGTCACGCAGCAGCGGGACCTCGACTTCACCGAAGACTTCCCAGACCGAGTCATCACCGCGCGTGATGGCCGAGGTGGAGAAGTTGTAGGTGTCACCGGTCTGAGACGCGATATCGGGCGTGTCGTCGATCGAGGCTTCGCGGAACTCGGCGCCCAGGTAGAACTGAACCTCACCGGCCGGCATGGAGAACAGTTCCCCGCCAAAGCCACCCGAGACGACGAACTCGTCGTACGAGGTCACGCCCAGCGTCGCTTCCTCAACGTAGTTGATGAAGTCCTGCGGGTAATAACCACCGATGGTGTCGTTGGTGATGAACGGCGCGGGCACGCAGTTCGCGTTGGTGTTGCCGACGTTGACACGGCAGGTGACGGTCACCTGCGTGCCTGCCGGGCCAATGCCCGAACGGGTCAGCTCAGCCGGGGTCCCGGCCGGAGCGGCGACGACGTCCAGGGAGTTGATCAGACGGCTCGTGAGAGCGAGGTCGGCCTGATACTCCGAGCGGGAGTTGGTGTAGCTGGCGTAGACGTCATAGGTCCAGTTGCTGATCGGCAGGTCACCGCGGATGCCGAGCACCTGCTTGGCGAAGGTGACGTCCTGCTCGCTGTTATACTGGTGGTACGGGAAGACCCGGATCTGGGTGTTGCGACCCGGGGTGAGACCCAGGTTACCGGCCAGCGGTCCGCCCGCGCTGAGGTTGGCGGGGATCAGCAGGCTGCCGACGGCATAGTCGAGGACCAGCTGGCGGCCACCGAGCGAGCTGGATTCACGCTTGTTCAGCAGGGTTTCGGCATAGATTTCTGCATTGCCGAGAGCGCGCAGGTCGTAACCGACCGACATGAAGGCCGTGGTGGTGGCGACCGGCGAGAACAGCGTCTCTTCCAGCATGCGCGGATCAAAGGTGTCGCGAATGTCGAGGCTGGCACCGCTGACGCCCTCAAAGCCGACGAGACCAGAGGTGACTGCGGAGTTCGGGCGCCAGCGGTTGTAGACGCCCAGGGTGCCCGGCGTCGCGGAGCCATAGGCACCGATGCCCGTACGGGCTGACGTGGCAATCGTGTTCACCGTCACGCCGCCGTTGTCGATCGAGAAGCACTTCGGCTGACCGGTCAGCGGGTCGATGAAGTCTTCAAAACCAGCGGTGTTCGGCAGGAAGGGCCCGGCGGTGGGGCACTGGGCGTGCTCAACGTCACCCAGCTTGATCTCTTCACGCTCGAAGCGCTCGACCGAACCGAGGAAGCTCCAGCGCTCGCCCTGGATACCACCGGCGATCGACAGGCGGGTGGCGTTACCGGCACCATTGGCCTGGGTCGTCTGCTGGCGGTTGCCCTCGATCACGACGCCTTCGATGTCGGCGCGGGTCACGATGTTGATAACGCCGGCAACGGCGTCCGAGCCATAGATGGACGAGGCACCGTCCCGCAGCACTTCAACACGCTCGATCAGAGCCGAAGGCAGAACGTTCAGGTCGGCCGAACCGACCGAGCCGCGCGAACCGGCCGGGGCAACCCGGCGACCGTTCAGCAGAACCAGCGTCCGGGTCGGGCCAAGGCCCCGCAGGCCGATGGTGTTCACGCCAGGGCCGCCGTTGACGACGAAGCCGCTGTACAGGTTGTTGATCTGGCTGGTGCCGCCGGTGACGGCGACGCCCTGCAGGATTTCGGTGGTCGTCGCGAGGCCGGCCAGGGTCGACTCCTCGCGGTTGATCACCTGGACGGGCGAAGGCGAGTTGTAGACGTCGCGGGCGATGCGCGAACCGACGACAACGATTTCCTCGACGACGGCAGCAGCTTCTTCTTCGTCCTCGTCCGGATCCTGAGTCGGAGCGGTTTGGGCGAAGGCGGGGGCCGAGAGGGCGAGGACGCTCGCCAGGATCGTCGTACCGAAGAGATACTTGCGTTCACGAAGCATGTTTTAAACCCAACCTGTTTTTGCGAAGGACGGTCGGAGCCCGTCTTAAGAGGCCCCACGTAGGACTGCACGCTAGCAGCAAAGTGGCGCGCCACAAGGCATTGTGGCTCGACTGTGTCCACTCAAGGTCCGGGTTGTTACAATCCGGACACACTCTCGCCATCGAAGGGAAATGTTGCGCACCCCCGGTGGTCGGGAATTTCAGAGATTGCGACGCAGCCAGTCCGCCGCACGGGCGACCAGACCCCCGGCATACGGATTGGGCGCATCACTGGCCGAAATCTGGCGGGTCATCAGCCGCCGGGCCGAAACCGATTCTCTCGGGCCATAGGCAGACTTGAGCAAACATCCCGCCGCCGCACAGAAGGCCGGACCCGAGGCGGCATCGGCCAGGTGGGGCGCGCGCTGGGGCCGCCCCAGCCGGACCGGACGGTCAAAGACCCGCACGGCCAGCTCGCGCACGCCGTTCAGCTGGCTGGCGCCGCCGGTCAGAACCACACTGGTTCCGGGCTCAAGCGCTATCCCCCCACTGCGGATACGGTCGCGCAGGATCTCGAGCGTCTCCTCGACCCGCGGCGCGATCACGCTTTTCAACATGGCGCGCGGCACGACCACGGCCCCCGCCGAGGGGTCCTCGCCCCGGGGCGGCGCTTCCAGCAGTTCGCGGTCCTCATTGGCCGATGCCATGGCCGACCCATGCAGGGTCTTCAGGCGCTCGGCTCCGGCGCGCGAGGTCGACAGGCCCTTGGCGATGTCGCTGGTGACATGATCGCCACCGACATTGAGGCTTTCGACATGCAGCAGGCTACGGTCGGCCCAGACCGTCGCCGTGGTCGTGCCGCCACCCATGTCGATGCACAGGGCGCCCAGATCCATCTCGTCGTCTTCAAGCGCCGCAAGGGCCGAGGTCACGGGGGCCGCGACCACGCCCTGGAGGTCCAGATGCGCCAGCTCCAGACAATGGCTCAGCGACATGAAGGCCGTCTCGGCCATCGACACGACCAGCAGGTCCAGTTCCAGGCTGTTGCCGCGCATGGCGCGCGGATCGCGAACGCCCCTGGCGTCGTCCACCGACCAGGCGACCGGCAGCACATGGGTGGGCCGGCGATCCGGCAGGCGAATCTTGTCGAGCGCCAGGCCAATGGCCCGGGCCAGATCGGCATCGCTGACCGGATTGGTGCCCAGGGACACGCGTGAGCGGACGCGGTGGCTCTGCATACGGCCGACCGAGGTGCTGACAATCACGCCCGTGACCGGGACTCCGGCGGCCCGCTCTGCCCGCTCGACCACATGGCCGATGGCCTGGGCGGCGCCTTCCATGTCGACGATCATGCCCTGCTGGACACCGCGTGACTGCACATGGCCGACTCCGGCCACCCGCACCGTCCGGTCGGCATGGCGGACACCATCGGCCTTCATGATGAAGCAGGCCATCTTGGAATGGCCGATATCGAGTGCCGCGACCAGCGGTGCGCGACCGCCCCCCAGCGCCCCATCCAGCGTAAGTTCCGGACGACGTCCCGCCATCACAGACCTCCCGAAACCATAGGCGCCGCCGCCAGGTCTCCCGCCAGCTCGGCCGGGCGCAGGCCCAGCGTGCCGGGCACTTTCAGATCCACCAGTTCAAAGCCCCGCTCGAACAGCTGATGCCGCTGGTCCAGCGCATCCAGTTGAATAAGGGCCGCCTCAGTGCCGTCGGCGGGCAACCGGATCAGGCCGCCATCCTTCAGCCGGATGTCCCAGCGCCGCTCATCGACCCGGATCAGCGCCTCTGTGCGGTCCCGCAGGCGCGGGCGGGCCTCGATCAACGGCAGGATCTCGGCGGCGGCCAGCTCGGCCCCCGTGCCCACCACCAGCGGCAGATGCAAATACTGTCGCGGATCGGCACCGCGGATCACCTGACCCTCGCCGTCGATGACCGCGACCTGACCATTGGCCTGCCAGATCGCCAGCCGGTCATGTTCGACCACCTCGACCATCAGCGTTCCGGGCAACAGGCGTACGATCCGCGCATCCTTGACCCAGCTGACGCCGCGCACCTGTTCCAGCAGGGCGTCCAGATCCAGCGAACTCATCGACTGGCCGGCCGTCACATCCAGCGCCGCCTGAATGGCGGGCATGGCCTCGTCGGAAGCGCCCGTCACATGCACCCGGCCCAGGCGAAAGCCCATCCCGGCCACCATGCCGTCGATCCCGTCCGAGACAGACTGCCCCACGCGTTCGGCCCGCGCCCCGGTCGCCATCAGGCCACCGATAAACAGCACCCCGACCAGCAGCGAAATCCCGACCGCGCGCGCGGACAGGTCCAGCCGGCCGATCGCCGCCATCTTGGCCGGAATGCCGACCGCCGGGGCTTTGCCGCGTCCTGACCTCCCACGCGAGGCCGGGGCCTGGCGTCCACGCGACGCGCCCCCGCCCTGCTGGCGCCGACCGCCGCGAACTACCGCGGGCATGAGGCGTCCTCCACCATCCACCTGACCAGTTCTGGATACCCGACGCCGACATGGGCGGCCTGCTCCGGAACGAGCGAGGTCGAGGTCATGCCCGGCTGGGTGTTGACCTCCAGAAGAACGAGAACGTCCTTAACATCGTCATAACGAAAGTCGGATCGCGTCACCCCCCGACAGCCCAGCGCCGTGTGCGCTCGCTCCGAAAGGCGCAGCGCCATCTCGAACACGTCGGACTTCAGCCGCGCCGGCAACTCATGCACCGAGCCGCCCGGGGCATATTTGGCCTCATAGTCATAGAAGCCCTTGGTCGGGGTGATGTCCGTGACCGTCAGGGCTCGCGGGCCGTCCGCCTCGCCCAGCACGGCAACCGCCAGCTCGCGCCCGGCGATGAAGGGCTCGACCATCACCTGTTCGCCATAGGTCCAGTCGGCGGCCCCGACCTCCTGCGGCGGACGATTGGCCCCCTCGGTCACCAGAAAGACGCCGACCGACGATCCTTCGGCATTGGGCTTGATCACATAGGGCGGGGCCATGACGTGGTCGCGCGCGACCTCATGCCGGTCGAACAGGCCGCCGCCTGGCACCGGAATGCCCGCCGCCGCCAGCACCGCCTTGGACTTGGCCTTGTCCATGGCCAGAGCCGAGGCCAGCACGCCCGAGTGGGTGTAGGGAATATTCAGCGTCTCGAGCACGCCCTGGACGCAGCCGTCCTCGCCCCAGGCGCCGTGCAGACAGTTCAGCACCACATCGGGCCGCACAATCCCGCTCAGAATGTTGGCCAGATCCCGCCCGGCGTCGATGCGGCTGACGCGGGCCACCTGCCCCTCCAGCGCGTCCGCACAGCCCTTGCCAGAGTTCAGCGACACCTCGCGTTCGGCCGACAGCCCCCCCATCAGGACGGCGACATGCAGGTCTTTCAGGGGGCGGTTCATGGGGCGGAACGGAACTCAGAGAGGGCGGCCGATCCTCTTGATCTCCCATTCGAGGTTTACGCCGAGTTTACTTTGAACGTCGGATCGCACCGCCTCGCCCAGTCCCTCGATGTCTGCAGCCGTCGCCTCGCCGGGATTGATCATGAAATTGCTGTGCAATTCGCTGAACTTGGCTCCGCCCCCGGTGACCGAAAACAGTTTCCCGCGCCAGCCCGTTTCATCCACAAGTTTCCAGCTGGAATGCCCCGGGGGGTTCTTGAAGGTCGAGCCGCCGGTCTTCTCGCGGATCGGCTGGGTCTGTTCGCGGCGCGAGGTGATCTCGTCGATCCGGGCCTGAACCGCCTCCGGATCGTCGGGCGTGCCGCGATAGGTGGCCTCCAGCCAGATGATATCCGCCGGCGCCTCGCTGTGGCGATAGGTGTAGCCAAAGTCGGCCAGCGCATAGTCGACCCGCTCACCCGACCGGGTCAGACCCCGGGCCGAGACCAGCACATCCTTGGTCTCCGACCCATAGCAGCCCGCATTCATGGTCAGGGCGCCACCGATGGTACCGGGAATGCCCGCATAGAACTCCAGCCCGCCGATCCCGGCCTTGGCCGAGGCCCGCGCCACCATGGAGTCCAGCGCGCCCGCGCCTGCCGTGATCGTGTCGCCCTCGGTCGTGATCTGCGCCCACGGCCGTCCCGCCAGCCGGATCACCACCCCCTCGACCCCGCCGTCGCGCACAATGACGTTCGAGCCCACGCCCAGCACCGTCACCGGCACGCCCGGGTCCAGCGCCTTCAGGAAGTCCGCCAGATCCTCCGCATCCGCCGGAAGGAACAGCACATCTGCCGCCCCGCCCACCCGAAACC
>Ga0209066_10001315_pt1 | contig 33284 bp, 27 predicted proteins | sample All_14_2_FD_187198 | JGI IMG/M metagenome (GOLD analysis project Ga0209066, IMG submission 187198) | Freshwater microbial communities in response to fracking from Pennsylvania, USA - Allegheny Zone_MetaG_DW_15 (SPAdes) (version 2) ... | reverse complement strand
CGATACCTCGGTCGTGACCCTGACCCAGGCCTTCACCCCTTGCGGCGGGCGGGTGAGGATCAGTCCGTTCCGCCCCATAGCCGAGCCTGCGGCCCAGCCGGTCGCCGCGCCCTGACCGGGGGTTTCGGTCGCCGGAAAAAAGGTCTAGCGGAGCGGGCATGACCGCGACCTTTCACGACCGCATCGCCACCGAACTGGCCGATATCGAGGCCCAGGGCCTGACCAAGCCGGAACGGGTGATCGAGTCGCGCCAGGGCCCTGTGATCCGGGTGGGCGGGCGCGACGTCCTCAATTTCTGCGCCAACAACTACCTCGGCCTGGCCGGTGACGAGCGCGTCGTCCAGGCGGGCATTAAGGCCCAGGAGGCCTGGGGTGCCGGCACGGCATCGGTGCGCTTCATCTGCGGCACCCTGGGCATCCACAAACAGCTGGAGCGCGCCATCGCCGACTATCTGGGGTTCGAGGACGCCATCCTGTTCGCCGCCGCCTTCGATGCCAACGGCGGGCTGTTCGAGCCCCTGTTCGGGGGCGAGGACGCCATCGTATCCGACGCGCTGAACCACGCCTCGATCATCGACGGGGTGCGGCTATGCAAGGCCAGGCGCTACCGGTTCGCCACCTCGGACATGACGGACCTGGAGACCCAGTTGAAGCAGGCCCGGGCCGACGGCGCGAGAGAGATCGTCATCGCCACCGACGGTGCCTTCTCCATGGACGGCTATGTGGCCCAGCTGGCGGAAATCCGCGCCCTGGCCGACCAGTACGGGGCCCTGATCATGGTCGACGACTGTCACGTCACCGGCTTCATGGGACCGAAGGGCGAAGGGTCGTTCGCCCATTGCGGGGTGCGGGTCGATTTCGTCAGCGGGACCTTCGGCAAGGCGCTGGGCGGGGCCATGGGGGGCTTCATCTGTGCGACGGCTCCGGTGGTGCAACTGCTGAAGCAGCGCGCTCGGCCCTATCTGTTCTCCAACGCCCTGGCTCCCTCGATCTGCGGGGCCAGCCTTGAGGCGATCCGCATCGCCGCGGGCCCCGAGGGGGACGACCTGCGGGCCCGCCTGTTCGCCAATGCCGCTCGTTTCCGCGCCGCCATGACCGCGGCGGGCTTCGAACTGCTGCCCGGTGAACACCCGATCATCCCGGTGATGCTGCACGACGCCAAACTGGCCCAGACCATGGCGGCCCGGATGCTGGAACTGGGTGTGTATGTGATCGGCTTTTCCTTCCCTGTCGTCCCGCGCGGCCAGGCCCGCATCCGGACCCAGATGTCGGCGGCGCATACCTTCGAACAGATCGATGCGGCGGTTGAGGCGTTCACGACGGCGGGCAAGGAACTGGGAGTTATCGCATGACCACCACGATGAAGGCCCTGGCCAAGACCAAGCCAGGCGTCGGGCTGGAACTGATCGACGCGCCGGTGCCGGTCGCGGGCCCTGAGGACGTGCTGATCCGCGTGCATCGCACCGCCGTCTGCGGCACCGACATCCACATCTGGAACTGGGACGAGTGGAGCCAGAAGAACGTCCCCGTGCCCATGATCACCGGCCATGAGTTCGCCGGGGAGATCGTCGCCATCGGCAAGGACGTCGATCGTCGCCTGACGATCGGTCAGCGGGTCTCGGCCGAGGGCCATGTCATCGACCTGAACTCGGAGGCGGCGCGCGCCGGTCATTTCCACCTGGACCCCGCCACGCGCGGCATCGGCGTGAACCGCCAGGGGGCCTTTGCTCAGTTCGTCGTGGCCCCGGCCTTCAATGTGATCGAGCTGCCCGACGACGTGCCCTATGAGATCGGGTCGATCCTGGACCCGTTCGGCAATGCCGTTCACACGGCCCAGCAGTTCGACCTGCTGGGCGAGGATGTGCTGGTCACCGGGGCCGGGCCCATCGGCATGATGGCCGCCGCCGTCGCCCGCCATGCGGGGGCCCGCACCGTGGTGCTGACTGACATCAACGACTTCCGCCTGGAGCTGGCCCAGAAGGTCGCGCCGGGCGTCCGCACTGTGAACACCACCCGCGAAGACCTGAAGGACGTCATGCACGAGCTGGGCCTGAAGGTCGGGTTCGACGTGGCGCTGGAGATGTCCGGCTCGCCTATCGCCTTCAAACAGTGTGTCGACACCCTGATCATGGGCGGCGGCATGGCCATGCTGGGCATTCCGGCCAAGCCGATGGAGACCGACTGGGGTGCCATCATCCTGAAGGCCCTGACCATCAAGGGCGTCTATGGCCGCGAGATGTTCACCACCTGGCGCAAGATGCTGGGCCTGCTGAAGGCCGGGCTGGACCTGAGCCCCTTGATCACCCACCAGATGAGCTATGACCGCTATCAGGAAGGTTTCGAGGCCATGCGATCGGGCCAGTCCGGCAAGGTGGTGCTGAACTGGGACCGGGCTTCATAGCCCTTGCATCACTCGGACCTGCGCTTAGCGGCTGATTTCGGCAATCCTGGCGGCTACCAGCTTTGAGCCCGCAACTGTCAGGTGGCCGTAATCCCATTGGACGGGTTCGTCGCCTACGGTTTGCAGACAGCGGTCTTGATCGCAGATTACGTCAAGCGCTGACACATATGTCACCCCCGGCATTCCCTGGAGTGCGGCTTGAAAGGCTTGATCCAGCTTTCGCGTTGAAGCCAAGGATTCTGGCTCGCCAACCGGGATGTTCGTTGCGGTTTCCCTAAGCAGCAAGCGCGCAAGAGGGGCGTGGTATTCCGGCAGTGGCCCAATGATTATCACATGAGGATAGCGACTGCCCAAAAACTCGGCTGTCGCGCGTATGTCGGGCAAGGCGGAATCGCGCCAGCGTGCCGACACGATGATGGTCGTCACCCCGTCCAAAGTTGACTCGGAAAGGACTCTGCCAATCACCTTGGCGCACTCGGAGGCTCCCTCCTGGTACTGATTGACGAGCGGCCAGCAGCCGGATGCCGCCGCCTGGCGCATATTTGGATAGTAATCCAGAAGGCCAGGTCTGAGGTGAGCAGCAAAACTATCGCCGACGAGGATCACAGGCGAATGTCCCGATAAACAGTTTTCAGAATCGTATTGCCCATTAGGATGCTCGCGTCCCACGAAGCATCGCCCATAACTATAGACCGACGTGTCAAATTTAATGAACGTTTGAAGTTTTGCTTGTTGGCCTGTAAGGCGGCTTTCGAATCCATTGGTAGCAAGGGCCATCGTCGCTGGTATTGCAAGAGCCAGGCCTCCTGCCAGCGACCAAGCCAGGACGGTGCGCGATTTGGCAGAGGGCGTGAGCCGACGAAATGGTCGCTCGACAAACCACCAACTGAGGGTGGCCAGCCCAATGGACAAGAAGACCAGTCCTAATCTTCCAGCACCCCCGAATTCGACCATCGGGCCCAACAACACCAAGACCGGCCAGTGCCAAAGATAGAGCGAATAGGAGATCTTCCCCATGAAGGTCGCCGGCGGAAGCGACAGCAGACGTTGAAAGGGGCCTGTTCTTTCACCAGCCCCGGACCACAAAATGAGTGCGGCACCGAGCACCGGCGGAAGCGCTGCCAGACCAGGGAATGGTGTTCGAGGATTGTAGGCAATGCAACTTATGCAGATGAGCAGCAATCCGAGCCCAGCTGCGATCTGCGACGCGACAGGACCTGGGCGAAACCGGTCGTAACGAAGGGCGACCAAAGCGCCGACGCCCAGTTCCCACGCCCTCGCAGGCAAAAGGTAAAAGGCTGAACGGGTGTCAAAATGCACCTGCAAAATACTGAAAATAAAAGAGACCGCGCATAAGGCGGCAACAACAACAAAGATCTTGTTCTTCCAAAATCTAGCGATGAAAATCATTAGAACTGGAAAAAACAGATAGAATTGTTCTTCGACACCGAGGGACCACGTATGAAGAAGAGGGGCTGATTTCGCGCCTTCTGTAAAGTAGCCTTCAGTAAACCAGAAATATATATTTGATACCGACGCGAGGGCGGAGATAGCACTGCCGGATAACGAAATTATTTCTATGGGCCAAAGAACGAAGAATCCCAAAGAAATGACAGCAAGTATCATGGCATATAAAGCCGGAAGTATCCTTAGGGCTCGGCGCTTGTAGAATTCCCATATAGAAAAACGTCCGGTGCCTAATTCATTGTGGATGATCTTCGTGATCAAAAAGCCTGAAATGACGAAGAATACATCGACGCCAACGAAACCTCCCTCAATTAGAAGTCCCGCGTGGGTGCCGACAACAGTTAGTACGGCGATCGCGCGAAGACCGTCGATGTCCGCTCGATACGAAAGTTGCATCCCGTTTCCCCGACCGTCTCACGCCCCTTCCTGCATTGGCAGGCTCGTGACATGAGGGTGCATTGCCATCGTACAGGCCGCGTGTCCATGCGAGCGGCGGCAGCGACTAACTGGACAATGCACCCTTTGCGAGCGGCTTGGGGCAGTGCTAGAGTGAAGCGTTGCGGAGCTTGTTAGGCCTGCGTCAGACAGCGATCTCACATATGCGTTTCCTGATCACGGGCACAGCCGGTTTCATCGGCTTTCACGTCGCGCGCCGCCTGTTGGCCGATGGGCATCAGGTCGTGGGGATCGACAATTTCTCGGCCTATTACGACCCGGCCCTGAAAGAGGCACGCAATGCGGTGCTGGAGGGGCATCACAATGCCTTTCGCGTCTATCGCGTTGCCCTGGAAGACAAGGCCGCGCTGGAAGCCGCCTGGGAAGAGGCCCGGCCCGATGTGGTCATCCACCTGGCCGCCCAGGCCGGCGTTCGCTACAGCATCGACTATCCCGACACCTATGTGTCGGCCAATCTGATCGGCACCTTCAACATCCTGGAGGCCGCGCGTCGGTTCCAGCCCAAACACCTGCTGGCCGCCTCGACCAGCTCGGCCTACGGGGCCAATACCGAAATGCCGTTCCGCGAGACGGATCGCGCCGTTCATCCCATGACCCTTTACGCCGCGACCAAAGGGGCGGGCGAGCTTATGGGTCACGCCTACAGCCACCTGTTCGGCATTCCGACTACCTTCTTCCGGTTCTTCACCGTCTATGGCCCCTGGGGTCGGCCGGACATGGCGCTGTTCAAATTCACCAAGGCGATCATGGCCGATGAACCGATCGAGGTTTACGGCCAGGGCCAGATGTCGCGCGACTTCACCTATATCGACGATCTGGTCGAGGGGATCGTCCGGCTGGTGGACGTCGTTCCGGGCACGGATCCGGTCGAGGGCGACACCCTGTCCCCCGCCGCCCCCTATCGCATGGTCAACATCGGCGGCGGCACGCCCAGTGGGCTGATGGATTATATCTCGGAGCTGGAAAAGGCCCTGGGGCGCGAGGCCAAGAAGACCTTTCTGCCCATGCAGGACGGCGACGTCACCGCCACCTTCGCCTCGGCCGATCTGCTGGAGCGGCTGACCGGCTATCGCCCCGCGACCCCGATTTCGGTCGGCGTGCCCGCCTTCGTGGACTGGTACAGGGCCCAGTACGGCCTTTAGAACTTCCATCAATCCCGGCTTCGAAAAGCTGCAACTTGATCATTTGCTCTAGTGCAGCCGATCCATTATTGCGGTGCAATATCAGCGGGGGGAGAAGTCTTGATCGACGGCCAACGTGACAACCCTGGCCGTCCTCTCCGGATCGTCCATCTGATCACCCGTCTGCTGAATGCGGGGGCCGAGGAGAACACCCTGGCCACCTGCCTGCATCAGGTGCGGGCGGGCCATCAGGTCTGGCTGGTACATGGGGACGAGTTCAATCCCGCCTGGTACGACACCCTGCCCCCCGCCCTGACCCTGGTCCGGATGGACGAGATGGTCCATGCGATCCGGCCCGGGCGCGATCTGGCCGCCCTGCGGGCCCTGCGTCGGCTGTATGCCCAGCTTCGCCCCGATGTGATCCATACGCACCAGAGCAAGGCCGGGATCCTGGGGCGGTTGGCGGCCTTCGGGTCTGGCATTCCGGCGGTGGTGCACACCGTCCATATCGCTCCCTTTCTGAACGTCGGGACGGCCCAGCGGCTGTTCTATGTCGCGGCGGAGAAGCTGTGTGCCCTGGGCACCGACAGCCTGATCAACGTCAGCGAGGGGATGCGCGACGCCTGTCTGGACCACGGCGTCGGTCGGCCGGACCGCCATTCGGTGATCGAGTCCGGCATGAACATCCAGCGGTTCCGTGATGCCGCTCCGCCCTCGGACTGGCGCGGCCGGATCGGCGGCTGGTCGCGCGAGGCCAGGCCCTTTTTCGTCCTGATGCTGGCGGCGTTCGAGCCACGCAAGCGTCAGGAGCCGTTCCTGACCGCCATGGCCCCCGTGCTGCGGGCCCATCCCGATCTGTGCATCCTGTTCGCCGGTGCGGGGGCCCGGCTGGAGGCGGCGCGCGCCCTGGCCACCGACCTGGGCGTCGCCGATCAGGTGCGGTTCATGGGTCATGATCCGAAGGCGGACGAGCTGATCGCCCTTTCGGACCTGTGCGTCCTGACCTCGGCGCGCGAGGGTCTGCCCCGGGTGGTGGTGCAATATCTGGCGGGCGGTCGCCCCGTGGTCCTGAACGACCTGCCCGGCATCGGGCGGTTGATCCGCGACGGCGAGAACGGCCGGATCGCCGCCGCCGACGACATGGACGGGGTGGCCCGTCTGATCGCCGATCTGGTCGCCGACCCCGCCGCCCTGGCCGCCCTCCGCGCCGGTGCTGAGGCCAGCGACGTCGAGCCCTGGGCCGAGGAACGGATGGGCGTGGCGATCGAGGCCGTCTATCGCGACATCCTGCGACGCAAGGGCCGGTCATGACCGTCTATATCAACGGGCGGTTCCTGACCCAGCGGATGTCGGGGATGCAGCGCTGGGCCGAGCAGATGGTCCTGGCCCTGGACGCGCGCCTGGCCCAGAGCCCCACCCCCGCCGCCTTCGAACCGGTGATCATCCTGCATCCACCCGGAGAGGTCCGCCGCCCGCCGCTGAAGCGGATCCAGATGCGACAGGTCGGTCGGCGCGGCGGTCATCCGTGGGAACAGCTGGACCTGTGGGCGGCCTCACGGGACGGTATACTGGTTAATCTGCTCAGCACCGGCCCCCTGCTGCATGGGCGACAGGTCTCGACCTTCCATGACGCGGCGGTGTTGCGGCGGCCCGACCTGTTCAGCCGGGGCTATGCCACCCTGCACCGGACGCTGCGGCCCCTGCTGGCGCGTCGGTCGCGGGCGCTGCTGACGGTGTCTCAATTTTCGGCCGGGGAGTTGGCGGAATGCCTGGGTGTCGATCGGGGCCGGTTCGCCGTCGCGCCCAATGCGGCCGACCATATCCTGACCCTGACGTCCGATCCGTCCATCCTGGCCAAGCGCGGTCTTCAGCCGGGCCAGTACGGCCTGTGCGTCGGCAACCAGACGCCCAACAAGAATGTGGCCACCGCCATCGCCGCCTTCGCGGGGCTGAACGATCCGTCAATGAAGCTGGCCCTGGTCGGGGCAGGCGATGCGCGGGTGTTCGGGGATCTGTCGCTGAGCGACCATCCCGGCGTGGTGCCCATGGGCTATGTCTCTGACGAAGAGCTTAAGGCGCTGTACGAGAATGCGCGCTTCCTGTGCTTCCCCTCCCGCTATGAGGGGTTCGGCATTCCGGTGCTGGAGGCCATGGCCCTGGGCTGTCCGGTCATCGCCTCCGACGCCGCCGCCGTGCCCGAGACGGCGGGCGATGCCGCCCTGCTGGTCGGGCCGGACGATGTGGCCGGCTTTGCCCAGGCCATGGCGCGGGTGATCGGCGACCCGGCCCTGGCCGCCGATCTGCAATCACGCGGCCGGGCGCGGGCCGCGGTCTTCGGCTGGGACCGGTCGGCGGCGGTGCTGGAGCGGGTGCTGGTGGAAATGTCGGGAGGGGCCGCGTGACCTCGCCAGACCGGCCCCGCATCGCGGTCCTGTTCACCGGCCATTTCTATCGCCAGGGGCGGCGCGGCAGTATGCACTGGCTGGCCGATCAGCTGCGCGACCATGGCTGGAGCGTTCGCTTCGTCACCTTCGGCTACAGCTGGCTGTCGCTGTTGACCCGCGACGTGCGCCTGGCGGGGGTGGAGCGTCCGCCGCACGGCCTGTCCAGCGTCGGGCCGGGTCTGGACACCTATTTCGCCATCAAACCCTTCCACCCCATCGACCTGAGAAAGCCGCTGCTGAACCGGCTGGCCCGGCCCGTGTTCGACCGGTTCGGCGCCCTGTGGAGCGGCGATGTCCGGCACCTGACCGCCGACGCCGATCTGGTGGTGCTGGAAAGCGGCCTGCCGGTGCTGCTGGCCCCGCTGGTGCGGCGGCACAGCCGGGCCAGGATGGTCTATCGCGTCAATGACGATGTGCGGATCATGCGGATGCCGCCCGCCGTGCCCCGGGCCGAGATCGACCACGCCCCCCTGTTCGACCGCATCAGCGTGGCCAGCCCGATCCTGGCCGAGCGGTTCGCCGCCATCGGCCGCATAGGCATGGATCCCATGGGCCTGGACGCGGCCAAGTTCAGGCAGCCCCACCCCTCGCCCTTCGATTCCGGTTGGGAAAAGGAGGCCGTGTGTGCCGGCACCTCGCATTTCGATGCCCCGACGGTGCTGACCATGGCGGCCTTGCGGCCCCGCTGGCGGTTCCACATCCTGGGGCGGCTGCGCGAGCCGATCGAGGGGCCCAACATCGTCTGTCACGGCGAACAGCCGTTCGACCGGGTGGTGCCCTATGTCCAGCACGCGGACATCGGCCTGGCCCCCTATCGCGACCTGCCCGGCGTGGAATATCAGACCCACCATTCCAACCGCCTGCTGCAATATGCGGCCCTTGGCCTGCCGACCGTCGGCCCACGGCGGATGGCCCACCTCGACGCCCCCTATCTGGTCGGCTATGACCCCACCGATACGGCCAGCATCGACGCGGCCCTGACCCGCGCGGCGGGCCTGGACCGCACCCTTTTGACCGCCAATGTCCCCGGCTGGGACGCTCTGTATCGGGGGATCGTCAGTGTCTGCGAGTAGTGCCGAGCTTGACGCCGCCCAGCCGGTGACGCGCGCTCCCGGTGGCAAGCTGGACACCATCCAGGCCCTGCGCGCGCTGGCAGCGATCATGGTCACGGTCGCTCACGCGGTCGAGGAGGCGAAGTATTTCTTCGACTTCCAGCCCTGGTTCGAAACCAGTCCCTTCGGCAAGGGCGTCGATCTGTTCTTCGTGATCAGCGGTTTCATCATCTATTACGCCAGCCGCAAGCTGTTCGCGGCATCGGGCGGGATTCAGCAGTTCGCCTACAATCGCATTTCGCGGGTCGTGCCGCTGTATTTCCTCTTTACCACCCTGATGGTGCTGGTGGTCGTCTTCCTGCCGGGCGGGGTCAAGGAGGCGCGGTTCGATATCGAGCAGATATGGACGTCCTACGCCTTCATTCCCTACGAGCGGTATGACGGTCGGATCGCGCCCATCCTGTCTCTGGGGTGGACGCTGAACTATGAGATGTTCTTCTACGCCCTGTTCGCCCTGGTCATGTGGCTGCCGGCGCGGAAGGCAGCGGCCGCCGCGATCGTTCTTCTGACTGTTTTGGCCACGATCGGTGCCTTTCTGCCGCCCGAAGCGCCCGCGCCGCTGCGCGCCTGGACGAACAACATCATCCTGGAATTCGCGTTCGGGGTGATGATCGCCGTGGCCTATGATGCCTGGGGCAAGCGGTTCGCGCGCCATACCTGGCTGGCCGTCGGCCTGATGGTCATCGGCTTCTTCGGCATCTATTTCCTCAGCCACCCCCAGGCCCCGATCAACCTGCCACGGTTCCTGGCGGCCGGTGTGCCGGCGGCCCTGATGATGGTGGCGGCCACCCTGCTGCTTCCGGCAAGTGCAGAACTGCGGTTGCCGCGTTTCATGGTGGCGCTGGGCGACAGCTCCTATTCGCTCTACCTCAGCCATCGCTTCGTCCAGCGTCCGATCCAGATCATCGTCACACGGCTGGACCTGGGCAACAGCATGGCCGGGGTGTTGTATGTCTGGTTCGCCGTCATCCTGGCGGTGGTGGCAGGCCACGTCGTCTACCTTATCCTGGAACGCCCTCTCCTTCGGCGACTGAAGCGACATCGAGCCGAACGATCGCAGACGGCGGTCGGGTGAATGCCACACGCAGCGTCACATTCGGGAAATTTGGGGCACCTTATCCGTCCATCATGCTGTAGTTTTGCGAGCGGATCTTTAGGTCGAGGCACAAATCATGTCGTACACAGCGCCTAGCTCGCGACCGCTCGTCACCAGGCCCGCGGCAGCCGGTTCTCCCTGGCTCTGGATTGTGCTGTCTCCCACATTCGTGCTGTCGGCGGCCTGGCTGATCGGCTTTGTCATGTACTTCGTGGCGGCGTCGCTCAGGTATGAGTTGTCATATCTGAGGTTTCTCGCCGCACAGGTCCCCGACCTTGCCACGTCCTATTCCTACATCTGGCTGGTGGTCGCCTTCCTTGCGATGATGGGGGGCATCGCCCTGGCCAATTTCCAGAATGCTCAAACGGCTGGAACCGCGATCAAGCCCTGGTCGGAACCCCACTCATACCGCGCCATCGTGATCGCGTTCATCGTGGTCGCGGCAACAGCGTTTCTGTGGGTCGGCATCACCGTTTTGCAGGTTGGGCTGGGCCAGATGATTTCTCTCGCCGCCAGCGAGAATGTCGAGGCTCGCGATCTGGTTCTGGACGCACAGTTTCCTGGCGGACGCATGATCAGCAACGGATTCATGGGCATCGCTGTGTTCGTGGCCAGCTTCATCGCCTTGCCGCGAAAGACCCCTCTGAAATCTGACAAATTGACGATTCTTATAGCGATATGGGGATTTTCTCTTTTCTACCTTGGGATCATGCCCATCCTGATCTCAGGGCGCATCAACTTTTTCGCTGCGATCATCGGTTCATATATCGCGGCCTGTATCGTTCAGCGTCGCCTCTATGCCGTTCAACTCATTCCCGTGGGACTGGCCGCAATGGCCCTGGTCTGGGGTGCGAAGCAGTATTTCTCTATGGGCCACGTGACGACGGAGTCTCCGCTGGCCCAGGCGGTCCAAGGCGCGCTGTTCTATTTCTACAATGACATGGCGAATTCGCTGAACATCGTCGGCAACATCGAAGGAAACTATTCCTTCGGATGGGAATCTCTGAGGTTCATTTTCTTCTTTACGTTCACAGACGACCTTATGCTGTCGCTGACGGCGGATCACCGGTTGCATTCGGGGGTATTCAAGGACGCGGGCGAATTTCCTCTGCTGACAGCACCCTACGTCGATTTCGGCTACGCCGGCCTTGCGCTTCTGGTGCTGTTCGGTTTCATCGTTCAATGGCTTTATAATGCCTCGCGGCGGGATCCGCGTTTCGCTGCGGCCTGTGGGCTGGCGATTTCGGGCGTCGCCATGTCGACCCACTCCGCCTACCTCACGGGCCAGGACCTGATGTTCAACATATTTCTCGTCATCATTCTGGCCTATGTGTCGAAAGGGCCTGTCTTCAAGCGCGCATGAGATCGTGCCTGGCCGCCCAGCCCACTGAAAATGGACTGTCCCCTCCCCTCCTGCCCAGATCGACATCCGCCATGCTCAAAAAAATAGCATCCCTGGTCCGACGACCGATTGAAAAGCGCGCTCGATTTCGGATGTTTCGTGCCGCCCGTGTCTGGTCCAATCGGGAACTTGAAAAGTTCGCTCCCATGTTCGGCGGCAAGGTCGTCAACGTCAGCGCCTGGGAAGACAAGGACAAGGAGGGACGGACCTACAAGGACTATTTCACCTCGTCCTCGGACTATTTCATAACCAATTTCGGAACCGACCAAGGGGTCGTCCAGGGCCAGGACAACGAGTACTTTCTGGATCTGGAAGCGGACCTTCCGACAGAGATGGCCGGCCGTTTCGACGTGGTCTTCAATCATACCGTGCTGGAGCACGTCTATGACTTCCGCAAGGCGTTTTCAAATCTTTGCGACCTGTCATCGGATGTCGTCATCATAGTTGTTCCGTGGATGCAGGCCCTGCACGCCAACTATGGCGACTACTGGCGTTTCTCTCCTCAGGCCGTAGTCAGAATGTTCGAAGACAACGGCTTTTCGACCGTCTACCTGTCTTGGACCGAAAAGCCTCGGACTTCGGTTTATGTGTTCGCCATTGGAACGCGGCATCCAGAGAAATGGTCGGCCATCGGCACGCCGACGTCCTCAGGCGGAGATGACTTCCATGAGCTTCCAGTCAATTTCGCCGGCAAGGACGCCATCTAGCGGATTGAGTAAGTGATAAGATCAACAGTTAAACGCTGCATATGGCAATACCTTCGTCTTCGATCCCGAATGTACGCAGCAGCGCTCGGAGTCAATATTGGCACCGGTACTATTATATACCCTGGCGCAAAAATAAGGCGAAATGGCGGGAAAATCAGCATTGGCCGCCACTGCCTAATCTCTGATGGGGCGCAAATACTCGCTTATGGTGGAACAATATCCATTGGAGACGACGTAAGTATCAATCCCTATTCTGTTATCTACGGGCATGGCGGATTAACAATTGGATCTGACGTCAGAATTGCTACGCACGTCGTTGTAATCCCTGCCAACCACGGCATCGACATGGGCTCCCCCATCAAGGATCAGGACCTTACTACCCTGGGCATTTCGATCGGCAGAGACGTCTGGATAGGGGCCGGAGCCAGAATCCTGGACGGCGTGACGATTGCCGACCACACAGTGGTTGCCTCCGGTGCCGTCGTTAACAAGTCGATCCTAGCGCCGCCTGGCGTGATAATAGGCGGCGTGCCAGCTCGAGCCATATCTACAAGACGCGTCATGTAATGGCACGATCGCTTCGAATATCACGCTCTACGGTATACAACACACTCTGGTCGGCGTTGTTGCAATGGTCAAGAGTAGGCGTGAACGCGGTTGTTTTCCTCTTGATTTCGAGGTGGCTGACGCTTGATGAGATCGGCGCAGTAGCGGCGATCACGGCACCTATCGTTTTGCTTCAAACTTTTCAAAGGGGCGTGATACCGGATGCCGTAGTCCAGGAGGCCGATGCTTCCGATAGGAAGCTGTCAACGCTCTTTTTTGTGTCAACGGCAATAGGAGCAGGAGCCTTCGTTTTGCTGCTGCTTTCTTCGGGACTAGTAGGTCAGATTATAGAAGTTCCTAATGCTGGCTATATGATGGCGACGTTAAGCATATCACCATTGTTACTTGGCCTTTCGGCGGTTCATGAGGGAATTTTACGTAAATCACATAAGATAAAGGCGCTCACGGTCCGAACCGGTGTTTCTCTGACGCTTGCCGCCATACCAACCATATTTATGGCGGCCAATGGCTTTGGTGCATGGTCTATCGTCGTATACACGGTCGGTGGGGTTGCACTGTCAAGCGTCATCACCATTTGGGCTTGCCAGTGGAAACCTTCGGTCGTTTTTTGCGCGCCCTATTTCAGACATATCCTGCCTCGACTTTCTGGTCTCGTCGGCCGGTATGCCCTCAGCGCAGCAATAGTTCCCGTATTACAGCTTTCTATTGTTGTTTTTTTAGGCGCCGCGTCTGGAGGGATATTTCAGATTGCTCAAAGATTGCTGGCGTTGATTGACTCGATTATTGCCGCGCCCATTCGGTTTATGGCGCTTCCGCTCTTTGCAAAGGCGCGTTCTGGCTCCGATGAACTGTCCATTGGAGTTTTCAAGGCCGTCACCATTTCGTTGATGATCGGTGCGCCGGTGTATTTTGGACTTTCGGCGGCCGCGCCCATCCTCTTGCCTCTATTGATCGGTTCAAATGGAGAGGATGCCTACAGGAGCTTCCAGATCCTGTGTACCTATGGACCTGCTGCAATTGTTTCCGGTATCATTTCGCAGGCAATGGTAAGCCAGGGCTTTGCTGTAGCTGTCTTTTATAGAGCGGCTATAATGACGGTAATTCTAATTGTTCCATGCGCTCTGGCGCTTACGAAGAGCGTGGAGTGGGTTTCGGCCATGTACGCCATATTCGGCGGTTACGTCGGTCTACTTCCGACCTTGTTTGTTACAAAACGATTCTTGGGCGTCTCTTCTATATCCTTGATAGGTCAATCTCTGCTGGTGATTGGACCGTCCGTAGTTGCGAGCTTGGCGGCGTGGGGGCTCATCAAGACCTCCTTTGCCCAGTCCTTGCCAGGCGGCCCCCTGGCCACGCTCGTTCTCGCGGGTATCGTCGGCCTCACAATCTATCTCGGGAGTCTGGGGCTGACGCACAGGTCCGAGATGAAAGCCTTGACAAAGATGTTGATCGAACGAAGAGGCGCAAGGCCGATTTCGGTCGATGGGGGGACGTCGTGAAACTGCTCTATGCCGATGACGTCCGCGTCCCCTGGACCACGGCCCGCGCGGTACAGGTCCTGCTGACCTGCGCCGCGCTCAAACGCGCCGAGCAGGACATTTCCCTGGTGTGCCTGCGTGGCCCGGGAGACATCGCTTCGGCCATGAAGGCCTACGGGATCACGGACACCTTTCCGGTGTCGCGGCTTCCCGATCTGGATATTCGCTATGTGCGATCCATCTGGTTTCGATCGCTCTTCAGCCTGATCATCGCGATGCGGAGGAAGGATGTCGTCTATACGCGCGATCTCGGCATTTCTGCCGCCTGTGCGATCATGGGGACGCCGTTCGCGCTCGAACTGCATTCCATGCCGGTTCGGCCCCAGCAGGTGGCGATGTTGAAGCGGACCCTGGCGTCCTCGCACATGGCCGCCTTGTTTCCGATCACTGCGGCAATCAGGAATGCTCTGATCGAGCAGTTTGGCGCGCCCCAAGCAAAGCTTCACGTCTTGCCCTGCGCGGCCGACAGTCCGGTTAATGCCCCCATATCCCAGTCGGACGGCGAACCGCTGACGGTCGCCTATATCGGCCATCTCTATCCGGGCAAGGGCGGAGAGACGCTTCTGGCCCTGGCGAAAGAGCACTCGGACGTTCGGTTTGAGATCGTCGGTGACGCTTGTGACTTTTCGGAACCCCTCTCGGCCCTGCCGAATGTGACATTGCACGGCAATGTCGTGCACACCGTCGCCATGCAGATTCTGGGCAGGGCTCATGTCGCCTTGGCCCCCTACGCGCCGCGGACCGAGGCCGTGGATGGCAAGGTCATCAGCGACTGGTTTTCGCCGCTCAAGGTTTTTGAGTACATGGCCCACGGAAAGGCGATCGCGACATCCGACCTGCCGGTCATTCGAGAAGTTCTGACCCACGATCAGAACGCCTTGCTCGTTCCTCCTGGAGAGATGTCGCATTGGCACGCAGCGTTGGAACGCCTCAAGGACACCAACCTTCGCACACGGCTCGCCAACAATGCCCGGCTCGATTTCGAACGGCATTACTCGTACGACCGCCGCGCGGCGAAGATTGTGGATGCCTTGGCCGGTCTGAAGGTTTGATCGACCTCATGCGACCGCTCTCATGACACAGGTTCCCATGGCCCCGCTCTATCCCGTGATCATGTGCGGCGGTGCCGGGACGCGGCTGTGGCCAGCGTCACGACCTTCCTATCCCAAGCAGTTCCTGCGTCTGACGGGGGAACGGTCGCTGTTTCAGGATACGGTGCTGCGTGTCGCGCCCCTGATAGAGGGTGACGCGGCCGACGGCGGTGGTCGGTTGATCATCGTCGGCGGGGTGCGGCACGGGGCGATGATCCGCGATCAGCTGGCCGAGCTGGGGGTCGAGGCGACGGTCCTGCTGGAACCCGTGGCCCGGGATTCGGCGGCGGCCATGGCGGCGGCGTCGGTCTGGTCGGTCGAACGCGATCCACAGGCGATCAATCTGTTCGTGGCCTCCGACCATTTCATTCCGGATCATGAGGCGTTCCGGACGGCGGCGCGCGCCGCGACCGTGGGGGCCATTGCAGGCGATATCGTCACCCTGGGGATACGGCCGCTGCATCCCTCGCCAGCCTATGGCTATATCCACCCGACCGGACCGGGGCTGTCCAAGGTTCAGGCCTTTGTCGAAAAGCCGGATGCCGCGACGGCCCAGACCTATATCGACGCCGGCTATCTGTGGAACAGCGGCAATTTCATCGTGGGGGCGCAGACCCTGCTGAACGAGATGCAGGCCGTGGTGCCCGACATCGTCACGGCCGTGCGCCTGGCCAGTCAGTCGGCGACGGGGGCGGATACGGCCCGAACCCTGGGGGCCGATTTCGCCCAGGCCCCCGCCGTCTCCATCGACTATGCGGTGATGGAAAAAACGCGCCGCGCGGCCGTGCTGGCCGTGGATTTCGACTGGTCCGACGTCGGGGCCTGGGATGCGGTAGCCGAGACGGGCCGGGGCGATCTGGGACAGGCCGTCCGGATCGATGCGCCCAACAGCCTGGTGCGCGCCCCGCAAGGGACGGTGGTGGCCGTGGTGGGTGTGCCGGACGTGGCCGTGATCGTGGAGACCGACGCCGTCCTGGTCTGCGCCCTCAGCCAATCGCAATCGGTCAAGGAGGCCGTCAAACAGGTGGGGGCCCTGTCGCCCGCCCATCTGGATGTCGCCCCGCTCCCTGTTTCGCCTGATCCCCTGCCCGATTTCGCGACCTGGTTGAACATCAGCGCCCTGCCCTTGTGGGCCACCCTGGGCCAGAGGGATGACGGAGCCTTTGTGGAGGCCCTGACCGACGCCGGCGAGCGGGTTCAGGATCGCCGCCGGGCGCGGGTTCAGGCGCGCCAGATCTATGTCTATGCCCAGGCCGGGTTGTCGGGATGGCAGGGACCCTGGCGGTCCAGCGTCGATCGCGGCCTGGCGCGCCTGCGGGCCGACTATATCCGCCCCGATGGCCTGTGCCGGACCCTGCTGGATGCCTCGGGCGCGGTTCTGGACGACACGGCCATGCTGTACGATCAGGCCTTCGTCCTGCTGTCGCTGGCCACGGCAGCGCGGGCGGGGGTAACCGGGCTGGAGGCGGAGGCCCTGCGCCTGCGAAACGCGCTGTCGGCCGCGGCCCTGCCCAACGGCCTGTTCCGCGAAGGGGGGGACCACCCCTATCAGGCCAATGCCCATATGCATCTGTTCGAGGCCTGTCTGGCCTGGGAGGATCAGGGCGACGCGGGCTGGGGTGAGTTGGCGGATCGGATCGCGGAGAGGGCGCTGGCGCTATTCATCGATTCACAGGGTGGGTTCGTGCGCGAATTCTTCGACGCCGACTGGTCGCCCGCGCCGGGAGCGGATGGGACCCTGGTCGAGCCGGGGCATCAGTTCGAATGGGCCTGGCTGCTGGAGACCTATGGGCTGAAGCGCGATCACGATGGCGCGCGGCAGGCGGCGCGTCGCCTGTACGATGCCGGGATGGGAGGCATCTGTCCCGCGCGCCGTGTGGCCATGGATGCTCTGAACAGCGACGGCACCGTCCGCTCGGCCCAGGCCCGGCTGTGGCCCCAGACCGAATGGCTGAAGGCGGCGTCCTTGTTGGAAAGGTCACTCGACAGGCCGGCGGCCGAACGCGCGCTGCGACGTTATCTGAAACCCGATGGCCGGTGGCACGACAGGCTGCAGCCCGACGGGGGTTTCACACCTGAAGCAGCTCCAGCGAGCTCCTTCTACCATGTCATGATGGCCTTCGCGCAGGCCGACGGCTCTGTTCTTGGTGCAACTGACCGCCGATAAGTTATTTCTGATCGTCGTGAATAGTCGAATGTCATGTCGGGCACTCAAGACGAGGGCCGAAACTGACGGTTTCTGATCGCGATTCGCTTTTTGACTTCGGCGCTGGTAAATTGTCGCTGGATCACATGAAGCTGTTCCGCCTACGGAACACGCCTTCATCAAAGGTTCACACGGGGTCAGTTGACGCCATCTCGCAGTTGCGAGAAGTTATGCCGCTTATAAATTTATCTAAGGGTCGATCATGGTGACGGCTGATGCGATCATGGAGGGGGTCACGCCTGCACGCCGCAGCCGCGCAACGGCGACGCTCGGTGATCGCGTGACGCGTGCGATCGATGTTTTGGTTTGCCTGGTCGCCCTGGCGATCCTTTCCCCGTTCGCCATCGTCGTTGCCTTCGCCATAAAGGCGCAGGACGGCGGTCCCATCCTTTTCGGACATATGCGGATCGGTCGCGACGGAAAACCTTTCCGCTGCTGGAAATTCCGCAGCATGGTCGTGAACGCCGAACAGCGGCTGGCCGCGCTTCTGGCCCGCGATCCGGCAGCCCGCGCCGAATGGGAAGCCGACCACAAGCTTCGCAACGATCCCCGCATCACCTGGCTGGGCAATTTCCTCCGCAAGTCCAGCATCGATGAGCTGCCGCAGCTGATCAATGTCCTGCGGGGCGAGATGTCTCTGGTGGGGCCGCGTCCGGTGGTCCAGGCGGAGGCCCTACGCTATGGGCGTTATTTCCGCGAGTATTGCGCCGTGCGGCCCGGCATCACGGGCCTGTGGCAGGTCATGGGCCGCAATGACGTCAGCTATCGTCGTCGCGTGGCCCTGGATGTCGCTTTCGTCCGGTCGCAGTCGGTCAGCCTGTATCTGACCATCCTGATCCTGACCGTGCCCGCCGTGTTCGGACGCAGCGGCGTCTATTGAAGTCCTTGCCCGGTTCGGAGCGTGACGCCATGAGTGGAACCGAACCGGTGGTCCTGGTGACAGGCGGTGCCGGCTATGTCGGCTCGCACGTCTGTCTGGCGTTGCATCAGGCGGGCTTGCGTCCTGTCGTCTATGACAACCTGTCCAACGGCCATGCGGCCTTCGTCCAGTGGGGGCCGCTGGAAATCGGAGACATCCGCGACCGGGCGCGTCTGGATCAGGTCCTGGCCGACCACAGGCCCGTCGCCGTCCTGCATTTCGCCGCCCTGATCGAGGTCGGGGAATCGGTGCGCGAACCGGGTCGGTTCTATGACAACAATGTCAGTGGGGCCGTCACCCTGATCGAGGCCGCTCATCAGGCCGGCATCAGGGCCATGGTCTTTTCGTCGACCTGCGCGACCTATGGCGATCCGGTGTCCATGCCCATGGCCGAGGATCATCCCCAGCAGCCCTTGAACCCCTATGGGCGCAGCAAGCTGATCGTCGAGCAGATGCTGTCCGACTATGACCGGTATGCCGGCTTTCGCTCGGTTTCCCTGCGCTATTTCAATGCCGCAGGGGCCGATGATCTGGGCCGGATCGGCGAGCGGCACGAGCCCGAGACCCATGCCATTCCCCTGGCCATCCAGACCGTTCTGGGACTGCGGTCGGGCTTCAAACTGTTCGGCGACGACTATGACACCCGCGACGGCACGGCCATTCGCGACTATGTCCACGTCAATGATCTGGCCGACGCTCATGTCCGTGCCCTGAAATACCTGCTGGAGGGTGGCGGGACGACGGCCTTCAACCTGGGTACCGGCCAGGGCACCACGGTCCGCGAACTGCTGGCCACGGTCGAGGCGGTGACGGGTCGGCCCTTTCCGGTCGAGGTCGTCGGGCGCCGTGAAGGCGATGCCCCCGTTCTGGTCGCCGACAGCCGCCGTTGCGAAAGCGTCCTGGGCTGGAAGCCCCAGCGTACGCTGAAGGATATCGTGGCCAGCGCCCTGGCCTGGCACACGGCAGAGCTGGAACGGGCTGGGTCCGTCCTGCCCGCCCCCGCAACGCTGATTCCGGCGTGAGCCTGGCTCAGCGGTCCGAGCCCAGCCGCAGCGCCGGCCGACCGCGTGTGCGGGCAGCGGCATCCAGTCTGCCCTGGATGGCCTTGTTGGCCGCGACCCTTCTGGCCCTTGCCATCGTGTTCGGCGGCGCCAGCCGCAGCAACGCCCTGCGTCTGGCCCTGATCGAACTGGCCGCCCTGCCGGTTCTGGTCCTGTCGATCGAAGCCTTCGTCAGGGACGGACTCTGGTCCCGGCACCGGTTCGCCGTGGGTCTTTTGATCGCCACCCTCGCGATTCCGCTGGTCCAGCTGATCCCGCTGCCGCCCTCGATCTGGACGGCTCTGCCCGGTCGGGACTCGCCCCTGCTGGCGCTGGAACTGACGGGGATACAGCCTGGATGGTCGACGCTGTCGCTGACCCCGGACCAGACCTGGGCGGCCTTCCTGGGCCTGTTGGTCCCGGCCGCGACCTTCATGGCTGTGCTGACCCTGGATGCCGCTTGGCGCAGGCGACTGGTCTGGATCATCGTGGCAGGCTGCGCCGCCGGCGTTTTCCTGGCCGCGCTTCAAGGGGGAACCGGGGGAGCACGGATTCTCTACCCCTGGTCCTGGACATCCAGCGATGTGATCTCGGGGTTCTTCGCCAACCGCAATCATCTGGCTACATTCTGCGCCGCGACCATTCCGCTGGCCTCCGTTCTCGCGGCCTCCGCCCATCGACAGTCGCAGCGTCGCGGACAGCCGCAGGGCCGCGTATCGCCTGCCGTCTGGCTCGGCCTGCTGTATGTCGTGATGATGGTCGTCGCGCTGGGGGCTGTCCGGTCGCGGGCGGGCATACTGATGCTGCCGATCGCGCTCGGTCTCGGCCTTCTGGCGGCCTGGGTCGCATCCGGACGTGGGCGGCCGGGCCCTGCGCTGCTGGCCATGACCGCTGCGGGAACCGCCGCCGTCCTGGCCCTGGGCATATTCGCGATCGTGCCGATCATGGCGGCCTTCGACACCGGCGGCGCGCCCGAGGGACGGTTCGAGGATTGGCCGACCGTCATTCAGGCGGCCCAGGCCTATCTTCCCGTGGGCTCGGGGCTGGGATCCTTCGATCCAGTCTATCGCGCGTTCGAGCCCTTGGCGCGGCTGGACGAGACCTATTTCAACCAGGCCCACAACGATTACCTGGAGATCCTGCTGGAGACTGGATGGCTGGGCGTGGCGGCCCTGATGGCCTTCCTGGTCTGGTTCGCACGGCGCAGTTGGACCGCCTGGACAGCCCCGGCCGGCGGCGCGCCGGACCTGGCACGCGCGGCCTGCGTGACCCTCCTGCTGATTCTTCTGCATTCGGTGGCGGATTATCCGCTCCGCACTCTGACGATCTCGGTGCTTCTGGCCTTGTGCTGCGGCCTGATGGAAGTGGGCCGCCCGGCTCAGCCATCGCCGCAAAAGCGCGTGGCGGCACCGCATTCACTGGCCAAGGACGATCCGTCCCGCTAAGGGGGCGGCGCGACGAGAAGGGGATATATCGATGCGCGTAGCGATGATCGGCACGGGGTATGTGGGTCTGGTTTCCGGGGCCTGTTTCGCCGACTTCGGCCATGTGGTCACCTGTGTGGACAAGGACCCCAGCAAGATCGACCGCCTGGAAAAGGGCGAGATCCCGATCTTCGAGCCCGGCCTGGACGATCTGGTCGCGGCCAATGTGCGCGACGGACGCTTGTTCTTCGCCCTGGACGGTTCCGAGGCGATCCGCACGGCCGACGCCGTCTTCATCGGCGTGGGCACGCCCTCGCGCCGGGGCGACGGCCATGCCGACCTGTCCTATGTCTATGCCGCCGCCGAAGAGATCGCGGGCCTGATCGAGGGCTTTACCGTCATCGTGACCAAGTCGACGGTCCCGGTCGGTACGGGTGACGAGATCGAACGCATCATCCGCGAACGCCGCCCCGAGGCCCAGTTCGCCGTCGTCTCCAACCCCGAGTTCCTGCGCGAAGGGGCCGCCATCGGCGATTTCAAACGCCCCGACCGCGTCGTCATCGGCATCAATGACATGGACACCGACCTGGGCGCTCGCGCCAAGACGGTGATGACCGAAATCTATCGGCCGCTGAACCTGAACGAGAGTCCCCTGCTGTTCGTGGGACGGCGGACGTCGGAACTGATCAAATATGCCGCCAACGCCTTCCTGGCGATGAAGATCACCTTCATCAACGAGATGGCCGACCTGTGCGAGGCCGTCGGTGCCGATGTTCAGCAGGTGGCGCGCGGCATCGGCCTGGACAACCGGATCGGCTCCAAATTCCTGCACGCCGGGCCCGGCTATGGCGGCTCCTGCTTTCCCAAGGACACTCTGGCCCTGGTCCGCACCGCCACCGACGCCGGCAGCCCGGTCCGGCTGGTGGAGACAACGGTTCAGGTCAACGACGCCCGCAAGAAGGCCATGGCCGGACGGGTCGAGGCGGCTCTGGGCGGCGACCTGACCGGCAAGACCGTTGCCCTGCTGGGCCTGACGTTCAAGCCGAATACGGACGATATGCGCGACAGCCCGGCCCTGGATCTGGTTCCCGGCCTGATTTCGCGCGGCGCGGTGGTCAAGGCCTTCGATCCCGAAGGCATGGAGGAGGCCGCCAAGATGCTGACCGGCCTGACCTTTGTCGAGGGTCCGTATGAGGCGATCGAGGGCGCGGATGCCGTGGTCATCGTCACGGAATGGGACCCGTTCCGGGCCCTGGACCTGGACCGGGTGAAGGCCTTGGCCAAGGGATCGGTCATCGTCGATCTTCGGAATGTCTATCGCCCGGAGGATATGCGCGCCCGCGGCTTCGACTATCACTCCATCGGCCGCGCCTGATTGTCGCCAAAAAACTCGGGCAATCGGGAACCCGGATATTTTTTGTGCGTTGCAACACGCCGGATATGTCCGGCGGGGCCGTTATAGGCCATAGTCCGTCGTCGCGATGGACCATGACGTCAGTGGGTGAGGCTTCTGCATGATCGACCTGCACTGTCATATCCTGCCCGGCATCGACGACGGTGCCCCGGATTACGAAGTGTCCCTGGCGATGGCCCAGCGAGCCGTGGCAGACGGCATCACCGTGACGGCCTGTACGCCCCACATCATGCCGGGCTATTACGAGAATACCGGCCCCGACATCCGCGAGCGGGTGAAGGCGCTCCAGGCCGTGCTCGACGACGAGGGCATCGCCCTGAAGCTGGTCACGGGCGCGGACGTCCACCTGACCACCGATCTGGTGTCCGGTCTGAAGTCAGGCGAAAAGCTGACCCTGGCCGACAGCCGCTATTTCCTGTTCGAACCCCCCCACAATCTGGCTCCGCCGCGTATGGCCGAGGCGGTGTTCGACGCCATGGCCGCCGGCTATCACCCGATCATCACCCATCCAGAGCGTCTGCGCTGGATCGACGAAAACTATGCCATGATGGTTCAGTTGGCCCAGGCCGGGGCCTGGATGCAACTGACGGCCGCGTCGGTGACCGGACGATTCGGCAAGGGCCCCCTGTATTGGTCCGAGCGGATGCTGGACGAAGGTCTGGTCCATATCCTGGCCACCGACGCCCACAACACCCGCAGCCGCCCCTGTGTCCTGTCCCAGGCCGTCGATGCCGTCGCCGAGCGGCTGGGCGAACAAGCTGCGCTGGACATGGTGACGACACGGCCTCGTGCTGTATTAGACGATGCGTCGCCCTCGAGCGTGCCTGCGGCGGTCGGTCTGGACCGCCCGACCCCGAAGGCGGGCTTCCTGCAGCGTCTCTTCAAGGCGGCCTAGGCCTCGGAACCCATAATCCATGCGAAACCTTTTTCTCGTTCTGATCCTCGGCACACTGGCTGCCTGTGTTTCCAACGACCGGAACGTCTCCAATGTGACCGCCGCGACCGAGATCGGCGCCGCAGCCATGCAGACCCAGTCCAATGTGATCGAAAGCGATGACTATCGGATCGGCGGCACCGACCTCCTGGCCGTCAGCGTGTTCCAGGTCCCCGACCTGTCCTTCCCCGCCCTGCGGGTCGATGCCTCGGGCAATATCCAGATGCCCCTGATCGGCGCGGTCCGCGCGGCCGGGCGTACCCCCAATGAACTTTCCGAGGACATCCGGGCGCGCCTGGCTGCCCAGTATCTTCGCAATCCCCAGGTCACCGTCACCGTCACCGAGGCCGCCAGCCAGAAGGTCACGGTCGACGGCGACGTCAAGACGCCCGGCGTCTATGAGATGCGGGGTCGCACCACCCTGGTCCAGGCCATCGCCATGGCGCAGGGCCCGACCCCGACGGCCGACCTGAACAGCGTCGCCATCTTCCGCACCCAGAACGGCCAGAGGATGGTCGCCGTGTTCGATCTGGCCGCCATCCGCAACGGCTCGGCCGAGGATCCCGTCATCCTGGGCGACGATGTCATCGTGGTAGACCGGTCGCGGATCAACGCCTTCTTCCGCGAAGTTCTGGGGGCCGTGCCCGCCCTGGGCGTGTTCCGGGCGTTTTGATAGCCGCCGGCCTCCGCTCTTGGCGTGAAGCGGCCCCTCTGGTGTCGTTGCTGTTCCTTGGGCTGTTGTCGGGGTGTGGAGCCACGCCGACGGTCTCGCCGATCGATCAGGAGGGAGGCGCATCCCAGAGGCTGGCGACCCTGGTCGAACTGGATCGACGCGTCACCGAGGCCGGTTTTCGGCTCTCTTTGGCCAATGTCGATCTCTGCCCCACCGTCGCGCCACGTGCCGGTTGGCTGCTGCACGCCGCCAACCAGTATACCGACGACCTGAGGGCCGAGGCCGAGCAGCAGTTTGACCTGGAGGGGGCCCTGCCCGGCATTTCCGTGGTCGTGCCGGGATCCCCGGCCGAGGCGGCGGGTCTGAGGGTCGGCGACTTGATCACCGCCGTCGATGGCGAGTTACTGGACGCCGCTCGATCACAGACGCGCCCCGGCTACGAAGACCTGGAGCGCAACCTCGCCCGGCTGGATGCAGCGGCCATGGACGACGGCCAGATGGATCTGAGCGTCCGCGGCGGCGGTGTGGATCGCGCGGTGCAGGTCATACCCATCTCCGCCTGCGCCTATGACACCCAGGTCGATCCGTCGCCAGACATCCGGGCTCGCGCCGATGGCCGTCGCATCTTCATCTCCTCCGCCTTCGCCGCCTATGCCGCTACCGAGGCGGAGCTGGCCTTCGTCCTGGCCCATGAGCTGGCCCACAACATCCTGGATCATCCGCGTCAGATGGGGGGGCTGGGCCTGGCCCCCTGGCGGATCGAGGCGCTTGAGAACACGGCGGATCGTGTCGGCCTGTTCCTGATGGCCCGCGCCGGGTACGAGGTTCACGAGGTGCCGAGTTTCCTTCGACGATTGGGTCAGGATCACTGGCAGCTCAGGTATCCGCAGTGGGGCCACGCCTCGGCCGGCGCACGAGCGCGATCCCTGGAAACCGTCGTTACTGAGATTGATTCCCGGCGGTCACAGGGGCTGGCGCTGACGCCGTGATCGCCGCATTCGATTCTTGCCCGCGACGGGTCGCGTGCGCCGCAGCAATGCGCTATCTGGGCTCAACGGTAAGGCCCCGATCATGGGCCGACAGTCACTATGGAATCTGATATGCACGGCGACGGCTTTGCTGGACCGCGTAGCGGTGGACCCTACAGGCCCAGCGGCGACGCAGACGATACCGTTCCTGCTCGCGGGCCGGCCATGATGCTGGAAGAGAATTCGGGTGGCCTGGATATCGGACGCTACATCGGAATTCTGCTGAGGCATCGGTTCCTGATCGGTGGAGCGATCGCTGCGGCCCTGATCATCGGCCTGGCCGCGACCCTGCTGATGACCCCCATCTATACCGCCAATGCGACGATCCAGATCGACCGCGAAAGCCAGCAGGTGCTGGGCAACGGGTCTGAATCGGCACCGCGAGACAATCTGGTCCAGGGCGTAGAGTTCTTCGAGACCCAGTACGGCCTGCTCCGGAGCCGTTCGCTGGCCGAGCGGGTGTCTGACAGCCTGGGCCTGGCCAATACCGACGACTTCATCACCCGCATGGGCGGCGAGGTGCCCAGCGTCGAGGGCACCAGCGCCGCCGAGCGCACGGCCCAGCGCCGCCGTCGTGTCCTGGGTCTGTTACGCAGCAATCTGAACGTCACGCCCGTGCGCGGCTCGCGCCTGGTCACCATCAGCTTCGACAGTCCCGATCCGGCCCTGGCCGCCCAGATCGCCAACGCCTTCGCCGAAAACTTCATCCAGTCCAGCCTGGAGCGCCGCTTCGAGTCCTCGTCCTACGTCCGCGAGTTCCTGGAACAGCAGATCGCCCAGACCAAGGCCAAGCTGGAGGAAACCGAACGGACCCTGGTCGAATATGCGTCCGGCCAGCAGATCATCAACATCACCGAGCCCGGATCAGAGGGCGGCGGTGGCCAGTCCCTGGCGGCCAACAACCTGGTCTCGATCAACTCGGCCCTGGCGACAGCCCGCGCGGCGCGTGTCGCGGCCGAGGAAAAATGGCGTCAGGCCAGCACCTCTCCGCTGATGAGCATTCCCGAAGTGCTTCAGAACGCCTCGATCCAGCGCCTCAGCGAGCAACGCTCTCAGCTCGATGCCGAGTATCAGCAGAAGCTGTCGGTCTATCAGCCCGACTATCCCGAGATGGTCCAGCTGCGGTCCCAGATCGATGAACTGGAAGGGCAGATCGACAGCCTGGCGACCAGTATCCGCAACTCCATTCGTGCCCAGTATGAAATCGCGGCCAATGAAGAATCCTCGCTTCAGGCCCAGGTGACTGGCCTGACCGGCGATGTACTGGATCTGCGTGACCGCAGCATCCAGTACAACATCCTGCAGCGCGAACTGGACACCAGCCGCACCCTGTATGACGGCCTGCTGCAACGCTACAAGGAAGTCGGCGTGACCGGGGGCGTGACCAGCAACAACATTTCGGTCATCGACCTGGCCACCACGCCGGCCCGTCCGTCCAAGCCGGACATGACCGTCAACCTTCTGCTGGCTCTCCTGCTGGGCGTCGGCTTGGGCGTCGCAGCGGCCCTGATGATCGAGGCCCTGGACGAAACGGTCGCCACACCCGACGACGTCGAACGCAAGCTGTCGCTGCCGGTCCTGGGCGTCGTGCCCTTGCTGAAGAAGGACGAGACGGCGATCGAGGCGATCATGGACATCCGGTCCGGGTTCGCCGAGGCCTACTACTCCCTGCGAACGGCGCTTCAGTTCTCGACGCCGGATGGGGCCCCGCCGGTCATGCTGGTGACCAGTTCGCGCCCCGGCGAGGGCAAGTCGACCACCGCCTATGCGGTCGCCCTGAACCTGGCCCGGGTCGGCAAGCGCGTCCTCCTCGCCGATGGGGACCTGCGAAATCCGTCGATGCACCGTCTGATGGGGGCCGAGAACACCCTGGGCATGAGCAGCCTGCTGTCCGGCGGCGCGACCCTGCCGCAGGTCGTCCGAAAGACCAACCACGAGAATCTGTTCTTCATCTCCTGCGGTCCCTTGCCGCCCAACCCTGCCGAACTGTGGGGCGGCGAGCGACTGCGCGAGATGCTGCACCACGCCTTGCAGGAGTTCGACCACATCGTGATCGACGGCCCGCCCGTACTGGGCTTCGCCGATGCGCCGCTTCTGGCCGCCACGGTCGGCAGCACCCTGTTCGTGCTGGAATCGCGCAATACGCGACGGGCGCAGGCCAAGGGCGCCATGAAGCGCCTCAATATGGTTCAGGGGCAGGTGCTCGGTGTCGTACTGACCAAGTTCAACGCCACGGCGACGCCCTATGGCGGATATGACTACGCCTACGACTACAGCTATGGGGCCGATGCGGCCGCCACGGCCGCGAAGCCCAAGCCCAAGCCCTGATGGCGGACGGTTCGGTGGCTCAGGACTCGCCCCCTCGTTCGCCTAAACCAGGGCGGTCGATCGGGTCCTGGCTGCCGTTCGTCCTGATTCCCGGTGCCGTCTGGCTGGCCTGGCAGATCGTGGTGGCCCCCGTGGCCCAGCGCGCCGGGCCGGAACTGGCGCTGCGCGTAGCCCCGACGTCCCCCGCCGTGCTGAGCCGGGCCGCGGAACTGGAGTTTCAGGCTGGCCGCGATGCCAATGCCCGCGACCTGGCCTCCGATGCCCTGTCGCGCGCGCCCTTCAATCTGCGGGCCCTTCGCGTGCTGGGCCTGATCACCGACCGTGACGGCCAGGCGGCGCAGGCCGACGAAATCCTGACCCTGGCGGGCAACTGGAGCCTTCGCGACACGCCGACCCATGGCTGGCTGGTCAACCAGCGGCTGCGGGCGGGCGACTATGGGTCGTCCTTTGCCCATCTGGACACACTGATCCGGCGCCGGGTCGGTGGTCGGGAGACATTTGATCTCCTGGCCGTTGCTGCGAGGGAAGATCCGAGGGCCATTGGTCATCTCCGCGACCATCTTGCCACCAACCCACCTTGGACGCGCGATTTTATCCAGTATCTGCAGCTGAAGGACGGCACCGAATCCCTGACGGCCACCCTGGTCGCGGGTCTGGAGCCGACGCCGGGCCGCCTCACCGACGTCCAGCTGTCCGAAGTCTATGGTCGCTGGGTCCGCAGCGGGCGGATAGGGGCGGTCAAGGTGCTGAGGCAGGCGATAAGTCGCCCCGCTCCATCGATCGCCGTGACCAACGGCGATTTCTCCAGCGATGCCGCCGTCCTGCCGTTCGATATGCGAATCCTGACCGGGCCGGGGATTGCGGTCGAACGCGTGGATGACGATCAGCGGACCGGCAATCGGGCGCTCCGCATCGCCTATGACGGGTTCGGATCGGGGGTGGCGACCGAACAGCTGCTGTTGCTGTCGCCTGGGTCTTATCGGCTGGAAACGGCGTTCAGGATCGAGGCCGGCAGTCCGGACACCAGGCTCTCCTGGCAGATCCGCTGCCTGGAGAGGCCGGAGCCGATTTTGGAGCAGAGATTGATCACGACCGAGGGCCAGGGCACCAACCGCTGGAAGGCCGTTCAGACCGACCTGGTGATCCCGGCCGATTGTTCGGCCCAATGGCTTCGATTGACCACTCGACCCGGCGATCGCAGGGCTCCAGTGGCCGTCTGGGTGGATGACGTGGCCGTGGTCACGCGGGATTGATCGCGCTCGAAACCGGCGCTTCCCGCAGTGCGGCAATTCTTCTTGCTTTGGAAACCCTGCCGGATTAGAAGAGTTCTTGATTGGTGCGCGGGTAATGGCTCGCGGCTCTTAAGCTAAAAGGGGATTATCATGCGTAAGTCCGTTGCCGCCGTTGCCGTTGGCCTTCTGCTCGTCGCCGGCCAAGCCGCCGCCGCCGGCTCTTCCACTACCGTTCGCGTGGGTGACCGTATCGGCGCTCGTGCCAATTCGTCCAGCGAGTTCGCTGGCATTCCGATCGCGGTTCTGCTGATCGGTGGTGCCGTTCTGCTCACGACCATTTCCGTCGCGACCGACGACGAAGCCGAAAGCGCCTAAGATTTTTGATTTCCCGTCACCCGTCTGAGGGTGGTGTGCCGATCAGTCTGGAAGCCGGATGCAGGGGAATCCCCCAGCATCCGGCTTTTTCTTTGCCCGCGGTGTCGCCATGTCTGTTCGGCATAGTAGGGCGAATCGTCGAATAGTCGGGTCCTGTTCCGCCCGAGGCGACCGGCCATGTTCGACGACAAATCCATCCTGATCACCGGGGGCTCCGGCTCCTTCGGCAAGATGTATGTCCGCCGGATTCTGGAAAAACACCGCCCGCGCCGCCTGATCGTCTATTCCCGTGACGAGCTGAAGCAGTTCGAGATGCAGCAGGCGTTCAACGCCCCCTGTATGCGGTATTTCCTGGGTGACGTGCGCGACAAGGAGCGCCTGATCCAGGCCACGCGGGACGTCGATTTCATCATCCATGCCGCCGCCATGAAACAGGTGCCAGCGTCGGAATACAATCCGACCGAATGTATCCGCACCAACGTCAATGGGGCCGAGAACGTCATCGCCGCGGCGCTGGAGAACGACGTCGATCGCGTCATCGCCCTGTCCACCGACAAGGCGGCCAATCCGATCAATCTGTATGGCGCGACCAAGCTGTGCTCGGACAAGCTGTTCGTCGCGGCCAACAATATGGCGGGTCGGCGTCGCACGCGGTTCTCGGTGGTGCGTTACGGCAATGTGGTCGGCTCGCGCGGCTCGGTCGTGCCCTTCTTTACAAAGCTGATCGCTGAGGGGGCCCCGTCCCTGCCCATCACCGATCCGCGCATGACGCGGTTCTGGATCTCACTGGAACAGGGCGTCGACTTCGTGCTGAAGAATTTCGAGCGGATGCACGGCGGCGAAATCTTCATTCCGCGCATCCCCACTGTCCGGATCATGGATCTGGCTCAGGCCATGGCCCCCGGCCATCCGACTCATGTCGTCGGCATCCGGCCCGGCGAGAAACTGCATGAAATCATGTGCCCGGCCGATGATTCCCACCTGACCTATGGGTTCGACGACCACTATGTGATCGCGCCGTCGATCCGCTTCTTCCATGCCGACATGGACTATTCCACCAATGCCCTGGGCGAACGCGGAACCCTGGTCGAGTCCGGGTTCGAATATAACTCCGGCACCAATCCGGACGTGCTGGATGTTGACGCCTTGCGCGCCTTCAACGCCCAGGCCCACGGCTAGACCAGTCAGCGCTTCAGTTGGCGCATGGATGTGGGGCGAGAAGGGTTCATCACAGCGAACACAACGAGGACACGGCGAACACGACGGGATCGAGACTGGGGGTCCGGTCGACTCTTGCATCTTTCAGGATCGGCGGCGAAGCCGCCCTTTTTCTCACGCACAACGCTCGGAGCAAGTGATCGACGACCTTGATGACCGCTCCGTCCCGCCGTGTTCGTTGTGACCCCGTTGTGCTCGCCGTGATGAACCTCTTCGAACCGCCGCACCAACCCAACCGACGAATGCGCTAGGGCCTACTCCACCAGCGACCAGTCCATCGGCGTGCCCTTGGTCGCCGGCACGCGCATCCGCCGTCCCAGCAGTTCGGCATGATGCCGGGGATGCAGGCCGTCGCCGGGACGCACCGATCGCAGATTGGCGTGGGTCAGGACCTCGCCCGCCGCCACGTCCTCGGCAATGAACAGCGAGCGGCCATAACGGGCATTGGACGCGGCTTGGCCAAGCGGGCCATACCGAACCTGGCCCAGGGCCGCCTCGACTACCCTTACGCCTTCGACCAGGGCCGTGAACTCCGCCGGATTCAGCGAGAAGCTGGCGTCAGGACCCCCGATCGTCCGGTCCAGGATGAAATGCTTTTCGATCACCCGCGCGCCCAGGGCGACCGCCGCGATCGAGACCGCCGGATTGATCGTGTGGTCCGAAAGCCCCGACTTGCAGCCAAAGGTTTCCGCCAGGGCCGGAATGGTCCGCAGGTCCGCATCCGCCGGATCGGCCGGATAGGCCGAGGTGCATTTCAACAGGGTGATATCGTCGGCCCCCATGCGCCGGCACGCCGCCACCGCCTCCTCGATCTGGCCCAGGCCGGCGATGCCGGTGGACATGATCATGGGTCGCCCCTTGGACGCCGCCCGTTCGATAAGGGGAATGTCGTCGATCTCGAACGAGGCGATCTTGAAGATCGGTGCGCCCAGATCGTCCAGGAAGTCCACCGCCGTCGCGTCGAAAGGCGAGGAGAAACAGACCAGGCCGCATCGCGCGGCCTCCTCCATGATGGGGGCGTGCCATTCCCACGGCGTCATCGCCTCGGCATACAGGTCGTGCAGGGTCCGGCCGTCCCAAAGAGTCCCGCCGTCGATGCGGAACGGCGGGGCGTCACAATCCAGGGTGATGGTGTCCGGGGTATAGGTCTGCAGCTTGATCGCATCGGCCCCGGCGGCGGCGGCGGCACGCACCGTGTCCAGACAGACCTGCAATGACCCCCCATGATTGGCCGACAGTTCGGCGACCATGAAGACGTGGTCCGGCCAGGTGAAACTCATGACTGAGCCTCCTCGAACACGACGGGAGCCAGCCGCGCCCGATCCTGGGGCCAACCCTCGGCGAACCGGGCCAGGGCCACGATGTCCTTCATCTCGCCGTCCTTGCGATAGTGGCGGACGAACCGCCCCTCTTCGACGAAGCCGAACCGGTGATGCAGCCGGATCACCGCCGCATTGAACACGAAGACCTCGCAGCACAGCTTGTCCAGGCCCAGCGGCCCGAACACCTCGTCCAGGGCCAGATACTCCATGGCCGCCCCACTGCCGCGCGGCACATCGGCCTCTCCCAGATAGAAGGCCCAGGTGCAGCGCCCGTGCTCGCGCCGGATGTCGGTAAAGGAGACGAAACCGATCGGCCGCCCCTGATGCTCGAAGATGCGATAGGCGGCCCGCTCGTCCACCAGGGCCCGATCCAGCCAGCGGGCGTGTTCGTCGGGGGCGATGACGTGGTCGGTGTACATATTGGCCCGCACCCGGTCCTGATTGCGCCAGGCCAGGACGCGGTCGCCATCGGCGGCGGTCATCGGGCGCAAGGAACAGTCGGCTTGACGGGGCAAGATCGGATCCCTCGGGCATGAACTGCCCACCGCATAGAATCGTGTCGGGGTTAACGAAGCGTGGGGTCGGTCTGGTCCAGCCGATCCAGCACGCGATCGACCCCGCGCCCATCCACCGCCGCCTGGGCCCGTCGCGCCATCGAGAGGCGCCGGTCCGCCGGGGCCAGTCGCCTCAGGGCCACCTCGACCCGGTCATCCAGATCGGGGTCGTCCCATCCCCCGGCGGCTTCAAACCCCGCCAGCACAGGCCAGAGCGTCATACTGGGGGCCTGGTTCGCCGCCACCTGGACGATCACGCTGGGCGTGCCGCAGCGCGCCAGCTCGAACACCGCCTGTCCCGCCGCGCTGACCGCCACATCCGCCCGAGCCATCAGCCGCGCCACCGCACCGGCATCGCAGTCCCGATGGGCCGTCAGGCGCGGTCCGGGCAGCGCCGAGCCCAGCACATCGATCCGCGCCTGGGGCCAGACCCGCCGCACGACACCGACCATCCGGTCGGACAGACCCCGCACGTCCGTCCCGCCCAAGATGACCAGCACCTGGTCGACCGCCTCCGAAACCGTCTCGCGGGCCGGTGCCTCTCGAAAGGCGGCTCTCAGTGGCTGCCAACGGGGCCCGGCCATTTCGACCTCGTCGCCGACCCCGGCCGGACGCACCACCAGGGCCCCCGGCCAGGCGATCGTGCCCAGGTCGTCGATGACGACCACCGGCCCTGCCGAGGCCCCGATCCTGTCGGCCGCCGCCTGGGTCAGGGCATAGGAATCGACCAGCACGACATCCTGGACGGTCAGCCGCAGGGACGCCCCCTCCTGCCAGGCCTGCCGATGCACGGCGCCCGTCACTGCCGCCAAGGCCGCCGCCCGGTCGTCACCGTCCACGACCCATTGGACCTCGCCCCCGCGTTCCTGCCACCCTTCGGCATAGGCCGAGCATCGCACCACATGACCCAGGCCACGGACCGCGTCCCCTTCGGTCAGGATCACCAGGCGACGACGGCCGGTCACGCTGCGCCGAGCCGCAGGCCGTGCTTCAGCTCGGCCAGACGCCAGTCCGCTTCCGTATCGATATCCTGCGCCTCCATCGGGTCCAGGACGATGAGCCCCGCCCGCCCCGAAAAGACCGGTCGCTGGCCCCGCCAGGACGCGGCCGATGCCCAATAGAACTGCCCCGCATCATGATAGGCGGGCTCCAGGTCCTGGGACCGACTGAGATAGTGCTCGGGCTGAAACATCGCCGCCATCCCGTCGGAATCCC
>Ga0209066_10001314_pt1 | contig 33301 bp, 31 predicted proteins | sample All_14_2_FD_187198 | JGI IMG/M metagenome (GOLD analysis project Ga0209066, IMG submission 187198) | Freshwater microbial communities in response to fracking from Pennsylvania, USA - Allegheny Zone_MetaG_DW_15 (SPAdes) (version 2) ... | reverse complement strand
GGCCCTACGCCACCCTGCGCCCCCTGCTGATGAAAGCGGGTGAACTCACCCCCATGGAAAAAGCCGAGCGCCGCGTGCTGGTGCTGGCCAACCCCGGCCATGGACTGGAAAAAATGCAGGCCAGCGCCGCCATGTATTTGGGCATGCAGCTGTTGCTGCCCGGTGAATGGGCCCCCAGCCACCGCCACACCCCCAACGCCGTGCGCATGATCGTGGAAGGCGAAGGCGCTTACACCACCGTCGATGGCGAAAAGTGCCCCATGAGCCGGGGTGACCTCATCCTCACGCCCACCGGCCTGTGGCACGAACACGGCCACGACGGCACCGAACCCGTGGTCTGGCTGGACGTGCTGGACCTGCCTTTGGTCTATTACATGGAAGCCAGCTACGCCATCGAAGGCCAGCGCCAGGCCGTCAAAACCGGCCAGGGCGACCGCGCCTACACCCGTGGCGGCGTGGTGCCCACCCCGGTGTTTGGCCGCAGCGACAAGGCCTACCCCATGCTGCGCTACCCCTGGGCGGATGCCAAGGCATCGCTTCAGTCCCTGGCCGCCGACCGGCCCGACCTGGAGGCCGTGCAAGTCACCTACGTCAACCCCGAAACCGGTGCGGATGCCGAGAACATCCTGGGCTTCTACGCCCTGATGCTGCGCCCCGGCCAGACGCTGCGCCTGCCCGCGCGTTCGCCTGCCAGCGTGTTCCACCAGATCGAAGGCAGCACCGCCGTCACCGTGGAGGCCCAAGCCTTCACGCTGGCCGAGGCCGACACCTGCTGCGCCCCCGGCTACAGCGCGGTGACGCTGCGCAACACGTCGGCCACCGAGCCCTCGTTCCTGTTCCTGGCCGACGAAAGCCCACTGCACCGCAAGCTGGGCGTGTTTGAAAACCGGGGTTGACCGGGCCCGTGGCCACCCCTTTCGGCCTTCGAAGCCGCCTCAGGCAGCCACCGGTGTCACCGGTGGCTGCGTTGCCATTTTCAGAAACCCCTTTTTCACTTTGACCGGACCCACCATGACCACCTACCTGTTCGCCCCCCCCGCCGTCCAGAGCCTGCCCGTGCGTGGCACCACCGAGCGCTTCCCCATCAACCGCATCTTCTGCGTGGGCCGCAACTACCACGCCCACGCGGTGGAAATGGGCCGCCCGGTCGACAAAAGCGTGGAGCAAGCCTTCTACTTCACCAAGTCGCCCCAGACGCTGGTGGAAAGCGGCGCGACCGTGGCCTACCCACCCCGCACCAGCAACTACCACTTCGAAATGGAACTGGTGCTGGCCATTGGCCAAGCCGGTTTCCGCGTGAGCGAAGCCAACGCGCACGAGCTGGTCTACGGCTACGCGGCCGGTCTGGACATGACCCGGCGCGACCTGCAACTGGTGGCCCGCGACAAAGGCCGTCCCTGGGACACGGGCAAAGACATCGAAGAAGGCTCGGTGTGCGCCGAGATCGTGCCCCTGCCCGGTGTGGTGATCGAGGGCGGAGCGATTGCGCTGGAAGTCAACGGCCAGACAAAGCAAAGCTCCGACGTGAACAAGCTGATCTGGAACATCCGCGAAATCATTGCCGACCTGTCCACCTACTACCACCTGCAACCCGGCGATTTGATCTACACCGGCACCCCCGAAGGCGTGGGCGCGGTGGTGACCGGCGACAAAATCACCGGCCGTGTGGACCTGGGCGCTGCGGGCGTGACCGAGATCAGCCTGACCGTGGGCGCGGCGGCATAACGCACGCACAAACAGGGACAAACAGGCACACCATGAAGCTCTACAACTTCTGGCGCAGCGGCACCTCTCACCGCACGCGCATCGCGCTCAACCTCAAAGGCATTTCCACCGAATACCTGGCGGTGCACCTGGGCAAAAACGCGCACCTCAGCGACGACTTCAAGGCCATCAACCCGCAGCAACTGGTGCCCGCTCTGGTGCTGGACGAGGCCGAGTCTGGCGTGGCCGGGGGCCACACCCTCATCCAGTCGCCCGCCATCATCGAGTGGCTGGAAGAGCGCTTTCCCACCCCGGCGCTGCTGCCTGCTGACCCGTTCGAGCGGGCCACGGTGCGCGCCATGGCGGCCGTGGTGGGGTGTGACGTGCACCCCATCAACAACAAACGCATCCTCGACTATTTGCGCCAGACATTCGGTGCCGACGAGGCGGCCATCAACGCCTGGTGCGGCACGTGGATCGGAGCCGGATTTGATGCGCTGGAGGCCCTCATCGCAATCCAGTCAAGCGCTGGCAGCTTTTGTTTTGGGAGCGCACCCACGCTGGCCGACGTGTACCTGATTCCACAGGTGGAAAGTGCGCGGCGCTTCAAGGTGGACCTGTCGCGCTGGCCCCGCATCAGCGCCATCGACGCGCACTGCGCCACCCTGCCCGCGTTTGCCGATGCCGCACCGGCCCGCCAGCCGGACGCTGCCTGAAACATTTCAAGCTTTTTTGACCAAAAACGCTTTTCAAACAAGCGTTGCAAGCTCTCTTTTTTGACATTCTCAATTGCCATGACACGCATCAAAACCACGCTCACCCGCTTCGCTGCGGCCACCGCCCTGCTCGCCTCCGCCGCCGTGGCGCAAGCCCAGGCCCTGAAGCTGGGCCACATCGTGCCGCCCACCCATGTGTGGCACCATGTGTCGGAAAAAATCGCCACCGACCTGGGCACCGCCACCGGCGGCAAGATGAAAGTCGCCGTCAGCCCGCTGCAAAAGCTGGGCAACGAGGCACAGATGATCAACCTCATGCAAGCGGGTGCACAGCAGCTGGGCGTGTTCACGGTGGGCGGCCTGTCCAACCGCGAGGAGTCGCTGCTGGGCTGGTCGCTGCCCTATGTGTTCAAAGACGTGGCCCACGCCAGCCGCGCCGCCGCCACCCCCGCCGCACAGGACATGCTCAAGCGCCTGGACCAGCACGGCCTGGTCGGCCTGGGCTACACCTTTGCGGGCATGCGCCACGTGCTGTCGCTGCAACCCGTGACCAGCGCCAAAGACCTGGCCAACAAAAAGGTGCGCTCTTTCCCCAGCCCCATTTACAACGACTGGTGGACCGCCAACGGCGCGGCCCCCACGGCCATGCCCTTGTCTGAAGTGGCCCCGTCCCTGACCACCAAACTGCTGGACGCGGTGGACGTGGACCTGGACGCGCTGGTGGGCCTCAAATTCCACCAGCAAGCCCCCAACCTCACGCTGACCAACCACATGGCGTTTCCCGCCGTGATCGTGGCCTCCAAAAAATGGTGGGCGGGTTTGAGCGATGCCGACCGTGCCACCGTCACCAAGGTCATCAAAGACGCGGAAATCTGGGGCTACAAAACCGCCATCGACGCCGACGTGAACAACCTGGCCAAAGCCAAGGCCGACGGGGCCAAGGTCATCGCGTTTGACATCAAGAGCTTCCAAGCCGTGGGTGGCCAGGTGCGCGACAAGTACACCGCCAAAAACCCGCTGATCGCCGACTTCTACAAACAGGCCCAAGGCCTCTGAGCATGTTCGGACCGATCCAAACCCTGGACAAGCGCCTGGCCCAGGTGGAGCAGGTGCTGGTGATCGCACTCACCGCCGCCATGGCGACCATCATGATGGCGCAGGTGGTGATGCGCTATTTTTTCAGCGCCCCCATCTTCTGGGCCGAAGAGATTTCGGTGCAGCTGCTGGTGTTCACCACACTGTTCGGCCTGTCGCTGCTGGTGCAGAAAAGCCAGCTGGTGACCATCGACTTCCTGCCGCAGGCCCTGCCCCCCCGTGCCCGCCACGCGCTGATGGCGCTGCTGGGCACGGTGATGCTGGCGCTGTTCGTGTTCTTCACCTGGCTGGGGTGGGATTGGGTCAACCGGCCCGACGTGCGCCTGGAACTGGGTGCCACCACCCAGCTGCCACGCTGGTACAACTTTTCGGCGCTGCCGCTGGCGTTTGCGCTGATGGCCTGGCACCAGCTGGCCGCCGTGCTGCGTGAGTTGCAGGCTGCCTTTGCAAGCCCCCACGCCCCCGACGGAGCTTCCACATGATCGCCCTCATCGTGTTTTTCGGCCTGCTGTTCGCGGGCCTGCCCATCGTGGGCACCATCCTGATCGGGGCCGTGGTCTTCATGGCCACCAACGACCTGGCGGTGCTGTACGACTCCATCCCCATCCAGTTCTACGGCGCGCTGGAAATCAACAGCCTGCTGGCCATTCCGCTCTTCCTGCTGGTGGGCGAAATCATGAACAAGGCGGGCCTGACGCAGCGGCTGATTGCCGTGGCCGAGGTGCTGGTGGGTGGCACGCGTGGGGGCCTGGCCTACGCCAACCTGTTCACCAACGCCATGGCCGCGTCCATCCTGGGCTCGGCGGTGGCGCAGATCGGGGTGATGAGCAAGGTGATGATCCCCGCCATGGAGCGCGCCGGTTACAACCGTGCGTTCTCCGGGGCGGTCACGGTGTCGGCGGGTCTGCTGGGACCCATCATCCCGCCATCCATGCTGATGATCATTTACGGCGTGGTGGCCGTGCAGCCCATTGCACCGCTGTTCATCGCGGGCATCGTGCCGGGCCTGCTGATCGTGGCGGCGCTGGCGCTGGTGATTTTTCTGTATGGCGTGCTCGGCCCCGGTTTGCCCGCCGGGGTCAAGAGCGAAAGGTCGAAATCGGTCAAGGTGCTGCTGGAGGGCCTGGTGCCCGCCGCCATTCCGGTGGTGGTGATCGCCGGCATCATGCTGGGCGTGATGACGCCCACCGAGTCCGGGGCGGTGGCGTCCATCATCGCTCTGGTGCTGGGTTTTGCGTACCGCGAAATCAAACTGCGCGACCTGAGCGAGATCTTGCTGGGCGTGGCCACCAACACCGCCACCATCACCGGCCTGATCGCCGCCGCCTCGGTGCTGAGCTGGGTGCTGGCCTTCCAGGGCGTGCCCGACCTGGTGGTGGAAACCATGAAAAACCTCACCAGCTCGCCGTTCGTGTTCCTGCTGCTGGTCATCGGCCTGATGCTGGTGCTGGGCATGTTCCTGGAGAGCATCAGCGTGCTGATCGTGGTGGTGCCGCTGCTCATGCCCGTGGTCAACAGCCTGGGCATCGACCCCATCCACTTCGGTGTGGTGTGCACGGTGGCCACGGTCATCGGGCTGGTCACGCCGCCGGTGGGACCGGGGCTTTACATCGCCATGGTGCAGGCCCAGATCCGCATGGGTCCGCTGTTCCAAGCCACCGTTCCGTTCCTGGCTGCTGTCATCGCCGTGCTGGTGCTGGTGGCTGCCGTGCCCGAGCTGTCCACCTGGCTGCCCTCGGTCACCACCTCAAAGTAAGGCATTCACATGACCGCTGCATCACACGACACGCCGATCCAGGACTTTTCGCACTGCCACGAAGGCATCGTGAAAAAGCTCGACCTGCTGGGCGAACTGCCCGCCCTGCTCGCCCCCGCCGAGCGGGCGCGCGACATTGCCAGCACCGCGCTGGGCTTCTTCCACGATGCCATCTTCGAGCACCACACCGACGAGGAGCGCGAACTGTTCCCCGCCGTGCTGGCCAGTGCCCAGGCGGGCGAAGAAAAAGCCCGCGTGCAAGCCATGGTGACGCGCCTGACCGATGAGCACCGGGCGCTGGAGGCGCTGTGGAAAACGCTGGAACCCGGCCTCAAAAAGGTGGCCAAAGGCCAAACCAGCCCGCTGGATGCGACCCAGGTGCAAGCCCTGGTGGCGCAGTACCAGGCCCACGCCCGGTACGAGGAAGCGGAGTTCCTGCCGCTCTCCCAGACCATCCTGGGGCGCAACGGCCACCACATGGCCGCCCTGGGCCTGTCGCTGCACATGCGGCACGCGCCGGTCAACCTCAAGGCCACTTACATCTGAGCGTGGCCTGACGCAGGCTGCCGCAGCTCCTCACGCGCCTGCCGCCACACCGCCCAGCCGCCCTGCAAAGCCAGGGCGGCCATCAGGCCCGCCACCAGCAGATCCGGCCAGGCCGAACCGGTGCCAAACACCCCCGCCGCCGCCAGCATGACGGCCACGTTGCCGATGGCGTCGTTGCGCGAACACAGCCACACGCTGCGCATGTTGGCATCGCCCTCGCGAAAGGCATAGAGCATCACGGCCACGCCCACGTTGGTGGCCAGCGCCAGCAGGGCCACCATACCCATGGTCAACGGCTCGGGGGCTTGGCCATGCCACAGCCCCCACACCGCACTGCCCAGCACGTACAGGCCGAAACCCATCATGCTCATGGCCTTGACGACGGCGGCCCGTGCCCGCCACGTCAGGGCTGAAGCCAGCACCGCCAACGACACGCCGTAGTTCAACGCGTCACCCGCGAAATCGATGGCGTCGGCCAGCAGCGACAGCGAACCGGCCTGCGCCCCCGCCACCAGCTCCACGGCAAACATGGCGGCGTTGAGCACCAGCGCCACCCAGAGCACGCGGCGGTAGCGGGCGGGGTTCTGCAGAGAGTCAAGGGAAGGTGTGTCGTGGCTGCAGCAGCCCTGCGCACCGGAATGGCAATGGTCAGACATGGGGTTTTCCTTTCGAATGCCGCCATTGAAAACCCTGGAGCCGCTACAGTGTCAAGCCCCCCTCACCTCACGCCACCATGCAGATCAAAGACCTGGCACGCCGCACGGGCGTGGACACCGAAACCATCCGCTACTACGAAAAGCAGGGCTTGCTGAGCGCCCCCGCCCGGCGCGACAACGGCTACCGCGACTACGGCGAGGCCCACCTGGAACAACTGGCGTTCATCCGCCACTGCCGGGCGCTGGACATGCCCCTGGCCGAGGTGCACCAGCTGCTGGGGTTTCTGGCGCAGCCCGGGGGTGAATGTGGGGCCGTGGAAGCGCTGGTGGACGGCCACCTGGCGCGCGTGCGGGCCCGCCTGGCCAGCATGGCCGCGCTGGAAAAGCAGCTGCTGCGCCTGCGCGAACGCTGCCACGGCGGCCTGACCGACCCCTCGGGCCAGGCGCATTGCGGCATCCTGGACGAGCTGGTGGCCGCCGCCCACGGCGAGGCCTGCGCCTGTCACCCCGACAGGTCAGAGGCAACCGGTTCGCTCAACCTGCGGTGACGCCCACCTGCAGGCACACCTTGCCAAAGTGCGCCCCGCTTTTCAGGTGGGCCATGGCCTCACGCAGTTGCGCAAACGGCCACACGCTGTCCACCACCGGGCGCATGTGCACCCGGGCCATGGCGCTGCACATGGCCATGAAGTCGTCGCGCCCGCCCACGGTCACGCCTTGCAGGCGCACGGCACGGGTCACCACCAGCCCCAGCGGCAGGTCCACCCGGTTGCCGCCGAGCACGCCAATGAGGCTGACCGTGCCACCGGCCCGCACCGCCCGCAGCGATTGGGCCAGGGTGTCGCCACCACCCAGTTCCACCACGTGGTCCACGCCGTCGCGGCCCGTCCAGCCCGTGGCCAGGGCTTTGGCCGGGCGGCCCCAGTCGGGCACCTCGCGGTAATTCAACACCTCGTCGGCCCCCAGTTCGCGCAGCCGCTCGGCCTTGGCGGCACTGGAGGTGAGGGCAATCACCCGGGCCCCCAACAACTTGGCAAACTGCAGCGCAAACAGGGCCACGCCCCCACTGCCCTGGACCAGCACCACGTCACCGGGGCGCACGTTGCCATCGGTGACCAGCGCACGCCAGGCCGTCACACCCGCCGTGGGCAGGCAGGCGGCCTCTTCGTCGGACAGGTAAGCGGGCACGGGCGCGGCAGACAGCGGATCGGTCACCAGCCATTGGGCCATGGTACCGTCCACCTCGCAGCCCAGGCCACGCGACAGTTTTTGCGCATCGGGCGCACCGCCTTGCCAACCCTGGAACAGCATGGGGCACAGGCGGTCGCCGGCTCGCACGCCCACCACCCCCGCGCCCACCTGGTCCACCACGCCCACGCCGTCGCTCAGCATCACCAGAGGCAAGGCCTGCATGCGGCTGCCATAGCCCTTGTCGGGCACCAGCAGGTCGCGGTAATTGAGCGCGGTGGCGCGCATCGCAAGCCGAACCTGCCCCGGTCCGGCCTGCGGCTCGGACCGTTCGGCCACCACCAGGTGGTCGTGGTCCCATTGGCCCTGCACTTGAAAGACTTTCATCGACACCCCTTTGTGCACGGAACATGAACCCTGTCTGAACCCCGACTTCAGGCGGGGTTCAGCGGGGAAATCCCATCATCCCAGCACCTAACACGTCAAAGGTCTGACCATGAACCCCGATCTGAAATCCTTCATCCATGCCGTGCTGAACGCCGTGCTCCCCACGCTGTTTGTCGTGGCGATGACCGCATTTGTGTCCATCCCGTACACGCTGGGGCACCACCCTGGCGAGGCATCGGCGCAAAACCCGGACACGCTTCGTCACATGACTTGACCTGCCCGGCCCTTTCCTCACACCCGCTCCAGCACCAGCGCAATGCCCTGCCCCACCCCAATGCACATGGTGCACAGCGCGTAGCGGCCACCCGTGTGGTGCAGGCGGTTGATGGCGGTGGTGACCAGGCGGGCACCGCTGGCACCCAGTGGGTGGCCCAGGGCGATGGCACCGCCCCAGGCGTTGACGCGCTCGTCGTCGTCTTTCAGGCCCAGCAGGCGCAGCACGGCCAGGCCCTGGGCGGCAAAGGCTTCGTTCAGCTCGATCACGTCCAGCTGGTCCAGCGTCAGGCCGGTCTGGGCCAGCACTTTTTGGGTGGCCGGTGCCGGGCCGATGCCCATGATGCGCGGGGCCACCCCGGCGGTGGCCATGCCCACGACGCGGGCCTTGGGGCTCAGGCCGTTCTTCGCGGCGGTGGCTTCGTCGGCCAGCAGCAGGGCACAGGCGCCGTCGTTCACGCCACTGGCGTTGCCAGCGGTCACGCTGCCGTCGGGGCGCACCACGCCTTTGAGCTTGGCCAGGGCCTCCAGGCTGGTTTTGCGGGGGTGTTCGTCGGTGTCCACCACCAAGTCATCGCCTTTCTTTTGCGGGATGGTGACCGGGCAGATTTCGCGGGCCAGGTGCCCGGCTTCGATGGCGGCCACGGCACGCAGCTGGCTGTTCATGGCCATGAGGTCTTGGGCTTCGCGCTCGATTTTGAAATCGACGGCGACGTTCTCGGCGGTTTCGGGCATGGAATCCACGCCGTACTGGGCTTTCATCAGTTTGTTGACGAAGCGCCAGCCAATGGTCGTGTCGTAAACGGCGTTGTTGCGGCTGAAGGCGCTTTCGGCTTTGGGCATGACGAAGGGGGCGCGGCTCATGCTTTCCACACCACCGGCAATCATCAGGCCCGCTTCCCCGGCCTTGATGGCGCGGGCTGCGGTGCCCACGGCATCGAGCCCAGAGCCGCACAGGCGGTTGAGGGTGGCTCCGGGCACTTCCAGCGGCAGCCCGGCCAGCAGGCTGCTCATGTGGGCGACGTTGCGGTTGTCTTCACCGGCCTGGTTGGCGCAGCCATAGAGCACGTCGGTCACGGCGGCCCAGTCCACATGGGGGTTGCGGGCCATGAGGGCACGCAGGGGAATGGCCCCCAGGTCGTCGGTGCGCACGCTGCTCAACGCGCCGCCGTAGCGGCCAAAGGGCGTGCGGATGGCATCGCAAATGAAGGCTTGGGGGGTCATGGTGTCTCCTGAAAATGTGGTGTGTGAAATCAGACGGGCAGTTTGAACAGGCTGGTGGCTTCCAAGTCCAGCACCTGAACCTGGTGCTGGTTGAACAGCTGCCAGCGCCAGCGCAGGATGCCCAGTTCGGGTTTGCTGGCCGAGCGGCGGGTGTCGAGCACGGTGGCGGTGAACGACAGCGCATCGCCCGCGCGCACGGGGTGCGTCCATTTCACATAGGACAGCCCCGGCGACGCGAACGACTCCGACCCGGCGAGCACGTGGTCCACCGCCAGCCGCATGGCAATGCCGCACGTCTGCCAGCCGCTGGCAATCAGCCCGCCGTGGGGCCCTTGGGCGGCGGCCTCGGGGTCGGTGTGGAACCACTGAGGGTCCCAGGCGGTGGCAAAGGCCAGCAGCTCGGGTTCGGTCAACACATACGGCCCGGCCGTGATGACTTGGCCTGCTGAAAATTCTGCGTATTTCATAGCTTCTATCGCTTGCCTGATATGCGCTGTAAGCCGTTTTGACCGGACATTTCAGGCCAAGGCGAGCTGGCGGCGCAGCCAGGGGCTGGTGCGGTAGCGCTCGCCCCGGTAGGTGGCATCGAGCGCGGTCAGCACCTGCACCACCGCTGGCGCGCCCCAGCGGGCCAGCCAGTCGAACGGGCCTGCGGGGTAGTTCACACCCAGTTTCATGGCCGCGTCGGCCCCGGCGGGGGAACACACGCCTTGCTGCACCGCATCGGCGGCTTCGTTCACCAGCATGGACAGGGTGCGGGCCACCACCAGACCCGGGGCATCGGTGAGGCGCTGGGGGTTGAAACCCAGGGCTTGCAGCCACACGGGGGCTTGGGCCTGCCAGACGTCGGGGGCCCCCACCGATGGGGCCCAGGCCAGCACCTCGCCGACCGCGGTCAGGGTGGGCCAGTCGAACACGGCCACGTCGTGGGCCGAGGTGTGGCCCAGCTCGGTGGCCGTGCGGCCATCGGTCAGGCGCAGCTGGGCGCCGTCCACGCGCAGGCCGGTCCAGTCGGCATCGGGTTCGCGGGTGAGGCACGGCAGGTGGGCGCGAAAGTGGGCCGTCAGTCGCTGCCACAGCGTGTCCGCCACGGGGCCGGTGCCCGCCACCGCCAGCGTGGTGAAGGGGGGCAAGTCGGCCAACGGCGGGGCATCGGGCACGACACCGGGTTTGTCTGCCCCCGGAGCGTAGCTGTAGAAGCCACGCCCGCTCTTGCGGCCCAGCAGGCCGCCGTCCACCAGCTCGCGCTGCACCAGCGAAGGCACAAAGCGTTTGTCGAAAAAGTTGGCCTCGTACACCGATTGGGTGACCGAGAAGTTGGTGTCGTGGCCGATCAGGTCCATCAGCTCGCACGGGCCCATGCGAAAGCCCACGGCGCGCAGGCAGGCGTCCAACACCGCCGGGCTGGCGGCCTGCTCTTGCAGCAGGGCCAGGGTTTCGGCGTAGTACGGGCGGGCGATGCGGTTGACAATGAAGCCCGGCGTGGAGCGGGCGTGCACCGGCGTTTTGCCCCAGGTTTTGGACAGCTCAAAAATGCCGTCGGCCACGGCGGGCGCGGTTTGCAGGCCCGAGACCACCTCCACCAGCTTCATCAGCGGCACGGGGTTGAAAAAGTGCATGCCCACCAGGCGCTGCGGGTGGTGCAGCCCGTTGGCGATGGCGGTGACCGAAATGGACGAGGTGTTGGTGGCCAGCACGCAGTCGGCGGACACCACGGCCTCCAGTTGCTGGAACAGGCTGCGCTTGGCCTCCAGCTTTTCCACAATGGCCTCCACCACCAGGTGGGCGCGGGCGGCGCTCTCCAACGCGGTGACCACCTGGATGCGGGCCAGTGTCTGGGCCGCAGCCTCTGCGGTGAGCTTTTGCTTGGCCACCAGGTTGTCGAAGGTGGTGGCGAGTTGCTGGCGGGCCTGATCGGCAGCGCCGTCGCGCACGTCGAACAGCATGACCGGGTGCCCGGCCTGTGCCGCCACCTGGGCAATGCCCGCGCCCATGATGCCCGCCCCCACCACCAGCACGGGCAGGTCGGAGGGGGGCTGTGTCAGGTTGAACAAAGCGGCAGGTGTGGCGTTCATTGGGGAATCCAGTTCGCGGGGCGTTTGCCCAGGAAGGCGGCAAAGCCCTCGCGGGCCTCGTCGGTGCCGCGCACGCGGCTGATGGTCTGGGCCGTGAGTTCGCGCACCTCGGGGGTGACGGGCCCCACCGCCATCTGGGCATAGAGCTGCTTGATTTCGGCCTGGGCCTGGGGGCCACACACCAGCAGGTCTTTCACCACGGCGTCCACTGCGGTATCCAGCGCGGTGCCCTCGGCATCAAACGGGACCACCTGTTGCACCAGGCCCATGGCCAGCGCCTCGGCCGCGCCCACGCGGGTGGCGGTCAAGGCCAGGCGCTGGGCCTGGCGCTTGCCCACGGCGTTGGTCACATAGGGACCGATGACGGCGGGCAGGATGCCGAACTTGGCCTCGCTCACCGAAAAGCTGGCGTTGTCGGCCGCCACGGCGATGTCGCACGCAACTGTCAAGCCCACGCCGCCGCCCAGCGCCGCGCCCTGCACCCGGGCCACGGTGGGTTTGGGGCAAGTGGCAATGCGGTGCAGCATGCCCGCAAACTTGCGGGCGTCGGCCAGGTTCCATTCCTGGCTGGCCTGGGCGGCGCGCTGCATCCACTGCAGGTCGGCCCCGGCGCTGAAGTGTTTGCCCGCCCCGGCCAGCACGATCACGCGCACGGCGGGGTCGGCGGCCAGGCGGGCAAACGCGTCGTCCAGCTCGGCGATCATGGCCTCGTCAAAGGCGTTGAACACCGCCGGGCGGCCCATGGTGATTTGCGCCACGCCGGGCGAGCGCTGGGTGATGGTGAGGGTGGGCTCGCTCATCAATACGTCTCCAGGTGCAGGCGGCCTTGGGCCTTCAGCGCGGCCCCCACGGTGTCCCATTGGAGCCCGGCCTGGGTCGCGATGTCGCACAGGGCCAGCACCACGCCCTCTTCCATGGACTTGAGGCCACACACGTAGAAGTGGGCGTTGGGGTCGGCCAGCAGCGCGCTCAGGTCGGCGGCGCGTTCGCGCATGGCGTCTTGCACATAACGCTTCGGTTTGCCCGCTTCGCGTGAGAACGCGAAGTTGGTGTCGATGAAGTCTTTGGGCAGGTTCTGCAACGGGCCGAAGTAAGGCAGTTCGGCCGGGGTGCGGGCCCCGAAGAACAGCATGAGCTTGCCGCTCTCGAACTTGCCGCTGGCCCGCAGCCGCCGGCGCCACTCGGTCATGGCGCGCATGGGGGCGCTGCCGGTGCCGGTGCAGATCATGACGATGTGGCTGCGCGGGTGGTTGGGCATCAGGAAGCTGGCACCGAACGGGCCCACCACCTGCACCTTGTCGCCCACCTTGAGGTCGCACATGTAGTTGCTGCCCACGCCGCGCACGGGCTGGCCCTGGTGGTTTTCCAGGACACGTTTGATGGTGAGCGACAGGTTGTTGTAGCCGGGACGCTCGCCGTTGCGCGGGCTGGCAATGGAGTACTGGCGGGCATGGTGGGGTTTGCCGCGCTCGTCCAGGCCCGGGGGAATGATGCCGATGGACTGCCCCTCCAGCACCGGAAAGGGCATGGCCCCGAAGTCGAGCACGATGTGGTGGGTGTCGTAGTCGGCACCGGCCTGTTTGCCCACCTCGGTCACACGCACGTTGCCCGTCACGGTGGCCTCCAGGGTTTTGTGGACCGACTTGGGGCCGTAGAGGTTGGTGTAGGCGTGCGCGGCAGACCATGGCGGGAGCACCGATCCGTATTGGGCGCTGTTGAAGGTGTCGCTGCCCGTGCTGTCGGCGGCGGCCACGGGTTCGGGTGTGGCAACGGGAGCGGCCTGGGCGGCATCCGCGTCGTCGGCCCCTTCGGCCAGTTCGGCCGGGCTCAGCTCGGGGGGCAACACGTCCCAGCCCAACTGCTCTTCCAGGCTGTAGGCCTTGCGTCGGGTGACGGTGCGGTAATTGTCAATGCTGCCGGTGGGGCAAGGCGAGATGCAGTCGTTGCACCAGTTGCACTTGCTCACGTCCACCACGTAGTTGCGCGAGTCGTGGGTGATGGCCCCCACGGGGCAGATGGCTTCGCAGGTGTTGCAGCGGATGCAGATTTCGGGGTCGATCAGGTGCTGCTTGATCACGGCGGTGTCGGTCATGGTCTTGTCTCTGCGGGGCAATGGTTTTTGTCAGGGCTCGGGGCCGAAACTGGAAAAGGGGCCTGACCGTTCCCAGCCAGGCCCCTCGCATCATCTCAGCACAGGGCTTGCTTGTCAGTTGAAGCGAACGTACTCGAAATCCACCGGCTGGCGGTTGATGCCCATGACGGGAGGCGCAATCCAGTTGGCGAACTTGCCGGGATCGACCACACGGCCCATCAGGCTGGCCACAAAGGCGCGGTCGCCTTCGCTGGGCAGCCATTGGTCGCGGTTGGCGGCCCATTCGCCTTCGCTCACCACGCGGCCATCGGGGGCCACTTTCACGCCTTTGAGCAAACCGATGTTGCGGTGAAAAGCCTTGTGGGGCACCGACAGGCGCACGGGAATGCCGGCCTTTTCAATGACCTTGTTCCAGCGCTCCACACCACCGATGCTGTCTTTGATGTAGTCGTCGCGCAGCACCTCGTTCAGCGCGTTGAGCATGGGCACTTCTTTTTCCACCAACTGGCCATTTTGCACGTTCAGCACTTTGTAGAACTGGCCACGCAGCTGGTGGTCGTCCATGCGCTTGCCTTCTTCGTAACGGCCTTTCAGGCCGGTGCTGTAGAAGGTCGCGGCGTTGGACGATTCGTCGGCACCGAACAGGTCGATGGTCACGCTGAAGTGGAAGTTCAGGTAGCGCTGGATGGTGGGCAGGTCGATCACACCGGCGGCGCGCAGCTTGGCGGGGTCGTCGGTTTTGAGCTCGTTCATCACCTGGCAGGTGCGGTTGATGACGCGGCTCACGCCCGACTCGCCCACGAACATGTGGTGCGCCTCTTCGGTCAGCATGAACTTGGTGGTGCGGGCCAGCGGGTCGAAGCTGGACTCGGCCAGGGCGCACAGCTGGAACTTGCCGTCACGGTCGGTGAAGTACGTGAACATGAAGAAGCTCAGCCAGTCGGGCGTTTCTTCGTTGAAAGCCTCCAGGATGCGGGGGTTGTTGGCGTTGCCGCTGTTGCGCTCCAGCAGGGCTTCGCCTTCTTCGCGGCCGTCTTTGCCGAAGTACTTGTGCAGCAGGTACACCATGGCCCACAGGTGGCGGCCTTCTTCCACGTTCACCTGGAACAGGTTGCGCAGGTCGTACTGGCTGGGGCAGGTCAGGCCCAGGTGGCGCTGCTGCTCAACGGAAGCGGGCTCGGTGTCGCCTTGCGTGACGATGATGCGGCGCAGGTTGGCGCGGTATTCGCCGGGCACGTCTTGCCAGGCGTCGTCGCCCTTGTGATCGCCAAAGTGGATCTTGCGGCCTTCTTCGGCGGGGTTCAGGAAAATGCCCCAGCGGTAGTCGGGCATCTTCACGTGGCCGAACTGGGCCCAGCCTTGGGGGTCCACGCTCACGGCGGTGCGCAGGTACACGTCAAAGTTCTGGCTGCCGTCGGGCCCCATGTCCTGCCACCATTGCAGGTAGTTGGGCTGCCACTGCTCCAGCGCACGCTTCAAGGTGCGGTCTTCGGCCAGGTTGACGTTGTTGGGGATTTTTTCGCTGTAGTCGATGGTGGACATGCTCTGTCTCCTGAGTCTGAAAAAGCTCGGGGGTTGAAGTTCGGTTGCAGCGCCCCGCCCGGACCGCGCTGCACAACGTCAATCGATGCCGGGTGGCGTTACACGCGGTTCCAGTCAAACACCGCTTTGTCGCCCTTGCCGTAGACCTTGAGGGCACCCTTTTCGCCGACGGCGTTGGGGCGCTGGAAGATCCAGTTTTGCCAGGCGGTCAACCGGCCGAAGACGCGGGTGACCATGTTTTCCTTGCCGTTGAAGCGCAGGTTGGCCTCCATGCCGGTCAGGGCGTCGGGGCTCATGGCCACACGCTCTTCGATGGCGATGCGCACTTCATCGGTCCAGTCGATGTCATCGGGGTTGCTGGTGACCAGGCCCAGCGCAAAGGCGGCATCGGCGTCCAGCGGCTGGCCGATCACGGCACGCACGGCGTCCATGGCAGGCTGTTCGTCGTAGAAACGGCGGGCCAGGCGGCTTTCGTCGGTGGCCATGGGGTAGGTGCCGAAGTTCAGCTCGCTGACGGCGATCTTGGGCGTGGCGGCTTCGTCGTCGGGCAGGGCCAGGTGGTAGATGCGGTCGCAGGCCAAGGCCAGTTCCAGCAGGGTGCCTGCAAAGCAGGAGCCGGCCTCTACCAGCGCGAACAGGCTGCGGCTGCTCACATCCAGGCGGCTGAACGTGCGGCGCAACAGACCGATGGTTTCACGCACCAGCCAGTGGTTCTGGTGGGCTTGCAACGTGGCATCCACTGCCAGCACGGCGGCGCCGTCGCCCTGGGTCTTGATCAGCCAGGTGCCGATGTCCAATTCGTTGGTGCGCATTTGCAGGATGGCGTCTTCCAGCTCGCGTGCCATTTGCAGGGGGTACCAGGCGGCACCGGCGGCTTCGATGCCGGCCACGTCAGTGGGTTGTGCGCCGGTGGGGCCCTTCACCGTGAACGTGGCGGTGCGCTTGGCACGATCGATCTCCACGCCCACATGGGTGTAAGTCAGGGTGTCGGCGTCGATGGTGCGCTGCAGCGGGGGCAGCACCACACCCTTGGCGTCGGCAGGGCGGTCGCTTTGCCCGGCCAGGGCCAGGGCACGGGCCTGCACTTTTTCCGCGAACTGGGCAGGCTTGGCGATGTCGTCCACCAGGCGCCAGTCTTTGGCCTTCTGGCCGCGCACACCTTCGTTGGTGGTGCAGAAGATGTCGGCCAAGTCGTGCCGCACCTTGCGCTTGTCGGTCACGCGGGTCAGGCCACCGGTGCCGGGCAACACACCCAGCAAAGGCACTTCGGGCAGGCTGACGGCGCTGGAGCGGTCGTCCACCAGGATGATTTCGTCACAGGCCAGTGCCATTTCGTAGCCACCGCCGGCACAGGCGCCGTTCACGGCGGCCAGGAACTTCAGGCCACTGTGCTTGGAGCTGTCTTCCAGGCCGTTGCGGGTTTCGTTGGTGAACTTGCAGAAGTTCACTTTCCAGGCGTGGCTGGACACCCCCAGCATGAAGATGTTGGCACCCGAGCAAAACACTTTTTCGCGGGCGCTGGTCACCACCACGGTGCGCACTTCGGGGTGCTCGAAACGGATGCGGTTGATGGCGTCGTTCAGCTCGATGTCCACGCCCAGGTCGTAGCTGTTGAGCTTGAGCTTGTAGCCGGGACGCAGACCGGCGTTTTCATCGAAGTCGGCGGCCAGGGTGGCCACGGGACCGTTGAAGCTCAGTTTCCAGTGGCGGTACTGGCTGGGGTGCGTCTGGTATTCCACACGCTCGGGGATTTGAACAACTGCATTCATGGGTGTCTCCTGGTGGGCAAGGCGCACAATGCTGCACCTCGTTGACATGCATCATATTGCACTTCAGGAATCGAGGTCAAGCATTTTTGTGCATGTCTGCAGAAAATTTCACATGGGCAGACCCAACGCCCCCCGAACCGCCTGCCGCAGCAGCAAAAAGGTGTCGCCCAGAGACTGGTCGCTGGTGTTGATGCGCAGCTGGGCCTTGGAATAGAAGGCCGAACGCCCGGCCAGAATGGTTTTCAGGTCTTCCATGGCCTCGGCGCTGGCGGCCATGGGCCGCAAATCGCCCTGTGCACGCACCCGGTTCATGTGGTCTTCCGGATCGGCCTGCAGCCACACCGTGGTGCAGTGGGCCAACAGCAGGTTGAACGTGGCCGCGTCCGACACCAGGCCGCCTGGCGTGGCCAGCACGGCCTCAGGGTAAATCTGAATGGCCTCCTCCAGCGCCCTGCGCTCGTAGCGGCGGTAGGCGTTCTGCCCGTAAAGGCCCTGAATTTCCGAGACGCTGCACCCGGCAAACTGCTCGATCTGGCGGCTCAGCTCTATGAAGGGGAAGCCCAGATCGTCGGCCAGCATCTGCCCCAGGGTCGATTTGCCCGCCCCCCGCAAACCAATGAGAGCAATGCAGTTGCTGCGCGGCCCGCCCGAGGCACCGGTGCCCAGCATGTCGGCCAGGGCCACGCGCACTTTGCGCAGGGTGGCGTCGTCGCGCCCTTCGAGCAGCTCGCGGATCAAAAGCCACTCAGGCGAGGTGGTGGTGACATCGCCCAGCAACTCGGCCAGCGAACTTTGCAGCGCCTGGGCCACCTGCAGCAAAAGCAGCACGGACACGTTGCCCTCGCCATACTCCAGATTGGCCAGGTGCCGCTCGGACACCCCCGCCGTTTGCGCCACGGCCTTGCGCGTCATCCCCCGGCGGGCACGCAGAGCGCGCACGCGCTCGCCCAAGGCCGCCAGAAAAGGGTTTTTGTCGGCGGCGGCCTGTGCGACTCCCGGCGCATCGGCAGAAACATGCACTATATTGCTTGACATTGGGCTGGATTGGGTTAACCTTCGGTTTATGCACGATATTTCATATCTGCAGCGTTCGCAAGTGTACCGAGGAGACCCCATGAACCCGCAAGCCTTCAAAGAGCTGCTGCAAGGCGTGACCGCGCAGCTGCAAAACCGCCCGCTGGACAGCGCGCTGCACACCTGGCTCAACGCCGAGCTGGGCGCGCACACCCCCACCTACCAAGCCCTGAAAGCCGCCTGTGAAACAGGTGTGGCCGACGGCTGGCTGTGCCAGCGCGAGGCCGGTGGTCTGAAATACGGGCGCATCTTCAAACCCGATGCGGCGCTTCATGGGTTTTCCGTCGACGTGGTGGACATGACCGATGTGGCAGGGCCGCACCACACCCATCCCACGGGCGAGATCGACCTGATCATGCCCCTGGATGCCGACGCACGCTTCGACGGCCACGGCGCCGGTTGGCTGGTGTACCCCGCAGGCAGCGCCCACCCGCCCACCGTGACCGGTGGCCGTGCCCTGGTGCTGTACCTGCTGCCCGAAGGCCGCATCGAATTCACCCGCTGAGGTCTCGCCACCCGGCGAACCCGCTCCCCCACACCCCCTGAAGGAACCTTTTGTGACCACCGCTTTGCTCCCCAACTTCACCGCCGGCCAATGGACCCTGGGCACCGGCACCGGCACGCCGTTGTTTGACCCCGTGCTGGGCACCGAGCTGGTGCGCGTTGACGCCACCGGCCTCGATTTGCCCGAGGCCTTCCGCTTTGCCCGCGAAGAAGGCGGCGCGGCCCTGCGTGCCCTCACCTACCGCCAACGTGCCGCCCTTCTGGCCGCCACCGTCAAAGTGCTGCAAGCCAACCGCGCCGCCTACGAAGACATTTCCGTGGCCAACAGCGGCACCGTCAAGGCCGACACCGCCGTCGACGTGGACGGCGGCATCTTCACCTTGGGCACCTACGCGAAGCTGGGCGACAGCCTGGGCGACGTGCACCACCTGACCGATGGCGACGCCGCCCGCCTGGGCAAAGACCCACTGTTCCAAAGCCAGCACGTGCAAGTGCCCACCCGGGGCGTGGCGCTGTTCATCAACGCGTTCAACTTTCCCAGCTGGGGCCTGTGGGAAAAAGCCGCGCCCGCGCTGCTGTCGGGTGTGCCCGTCATCGTCAAACCCGCCACCGCGACCGCCTGGCTCACCCAGCGCATGTTGAAAGACGTGGTAGATGCGGGCATCTGGCCCGCCGGCGCACTGAACATCATTTGTGGCAGCTCGGCCGGGCTGCTGGACCAGCTGCAACCGTTTGACGTGGTGTCGTTCACCGGCTCGGCCGACACCGCCGCTGTCATCCGCTCGCACCCGGCGGTGGTGCAGCGCTCGGTGCGCGTGAACATCGAGGCCGACAGCGTCAACTCCGCCCTGCTGCTGCCCGGCGCCACGCCCGAAGACACCCAGGCCGCACTGGACCTGCTGGTGAAAGAGGTGGCACGCGAAATGACCGTGAAATCGGGCCAGAAGTGCACCGCCATCCGCCGTGTTCTGGTGCCCGAAGCGCTGTACGACACGGCCGCCGCCGCCATTTCCGCCCGCCTGGCCAAAACCACCGTGGGCAACCCGCGCAACGAGGGGGTGCGCATGGGCGCACTGGTCAGCCGCACGCAGTTGAACGCCGTGCGCGAAGGCCTGGCCCAGCTCAAGGCCCACACCGATGTGCTGCACGACGGCAGCGCCACCCCGCTGGTGGACGCCGACGCCGCCACCGCTTGCTGCGTGGCCCCCACCCTGCTGGGCACCCGCACGCCCGACACCAACCCCGTGGTGCACGACGTGGAAGTGTTCGGCCCCGTGGCCACCTTGATGCCCTACCGCGATGTGCCGCATGCGCTGGCGCTGGTCCGCCGGGGCCAGGGCTCGCTGGTGGCCTCGCTGTATGGCACCGACGCCGCCGCCTTGGGCGCGGCCGCACTGGAACTGGCCGACAGCCACGGGCGCGTGCACGTCATCAGCCCCGACGTGGCGGCGCTGCACACCGGCCATGGCAATGTGATGCCCCAGTCGCTGCACGGCGGGCCGGGCCGGGCGGGTGGCGGGGAAGAGTTGGGCGGCCTGAAGGCGCTCAACTTCTACCACCGCCGCAGCGCCATCCAGGCCAGCACAGCGGTGCTGGATTCTCTCAAAATCAATAGCTGATCACGCTCACCAGAAAAGCGCCAGAGGCCTTTTTCTTCACAAAAACGGAGACAACCATGACCCGAGCTTCCGATGACGACACCCTGAGCGGTGTGCCCGCCCCGGCCGCCAGCTTCAACTTTGCCCAGCACCTGCTCAACGTCAACGCCCAGCGCCCCCAGAAGTTGGCGTTTGTCGATGACGTGGGCTCGGTGACCTACGGCCAGCTGGCGCAACGCATCCAGCAAACGGCCGCAGGCCTGCTGGCCCTGGGCCTGCGGCGCGAAGAGCGCGTGCTGCTGCTGATGCAGGACGGCACCGATTGGCCCGTGAGCTTCCTGGGTGCCATGTACGCGGGCCTGGTGCCCGTGGCCGTGAACACCCTGCTCACCGCCGACGACTACGCCTACATGCTGGAACATTCCCGGGCACAGGCGGCACTGGTGTCGGGGGCACTGCTGCCCACGCTGACCAGCGCCATGGTCAAATCCGACCACGAGGTGAAAAAAGTCATCGTCTCGCGTCCCGTGGCCCCGCTGCACCCTGCCGAGGTCGGGTTCGAAGCCTTCCTGGCCGCGCAACAGCCCCTGGCCAAACCTGCGGCCACCAGCCCTGACGACCCCGGGTTCTGGCTGTATTCGTCAGGCTCCACCGGACGCCCCAAGGGCACGGTGCATTCCCACGGCAACCCCTACTGGACGGCCGAGCTGTACGGCAAAGGCGTGCTGGGCCTCACCGAGGCCGATGTGTGCTTTTCCGCCGCCAAGCTGTTCTTTGCCTACGGACTGGGCAACGCCGTGAGCTTTCCCATGAGCGTGGGGGCCACCACCATCCTCATGGGCGAACGCCCCACGCCCGAGGCCACGTTCAAGCGTTGGACCGGAGGGGTCGGTGGGCTCAAGCCCACGGTGTTCTACGGGGCCCCCACCGGTTTTGCCGGCATGCTGGCCCACCCCGCCCTGCCAGGCAAAGGCGATGTGGCCATGCGGCTGGTGTCCTCCGCCGGTGAAGCGCTGCCCGCCGAGCTGGGCGAACGCTTCAAGGCGCACTTTGGCGTGGACATCGTCGACGGCATCGGATCGACCGAAATGCTGCACATCTTCCTGTCCAACACCCCCACCCGGGTACGCTACGGCACCACCGGCTGGCCGGTGCCGGGCTACCGGCTGGAACTGCGAGGCGACGATGGCGGCCCGGTACCCGACGGCGAGCCAGGCGATCTCTACATCCACGGCCCCAGCGCGGCCATGATGTACTGGGGCAACCGCGAAAAAACCCGCGAAACCTTCCAGGGCGGCTGGACCAAAAGCGGCGACAAATACATCCGCAACGCCGATGGCAGCTACACCTACGGCGGCCGCAGCGACGACATGCTCAAGGTCAGCGGCATCTACGTCAGCCCCTTCGAGGTGGAGGCCACCCTGGTCCAACACCCCGCCGTGCTGGAGGCCGCCGTCATCGGTGTGAACGACGCCGACGGCCTGACCAAGACCAAGGCCTTTGTCGTGCTCAAAGACGGCGCCAACGCCACCGAAGCCGAGCTCAAAGCGTTTGTGAAAGACAAGCTGGCCCCTTACAAATACCCGCGCCAGATCGAGTTTGTGAAAGACCTGCCGAAAACCGCCACCGGAAAGATCCAGCGCTTCAAGCTGCGCAACCAGGAAAACGCGCCCGCATGAACGCCGCTGTGCCAAGCCTCACCCCTGCTGCTGCGATCGCCGACATCACCGTGGGCGATCGGGCGTTGCGCATCGAACACACCTGGGTGGGCCTTGCCGATGCACAGGCCCCGCTGATGGTGTTCCTGCACGAGGGCCTGGGTTCCGTCGGCATGTGGCGGGACTTTCCGCACCGCCTGTGCGAGGCGCTGGGCTGGCGCGGGCTGGTGTATTCGCGCCCGGGCTACGGCCAGTCCACACCGCGTCCCCCCGACGAAGCCTGGAAGCCCGACTTCATGCACCGCCAGGCGCTGGAGGTGTTGCCTGCGCTGCTGGCCGCCCTGGGCGTGGACACGGACCGCCAGCCCCCCTGGCTGTTCGGCCACAGCGACGGCGGCAGCATCGCCCTGCTGCACGCGGCCTTGCGGCCCAGTCACACCGCCGGGCTGGTGGTGCTGGCACCGCACATTCTGGTGGAAGACATCTCGGTGGCCAGCATCGAGCAAGCCCGGCTGGCCTATCTGGGCACCGGCCTCAGAAGCCGCCTGGCCCGGTACCACGCCGACCCCGACTCGGCCTTCTGGGGCTGGAACAATGTCTGGCTGTCCACGGCGTTCCGGAGCTGGAACATCACGCACGAGCTGGCCACCATCCGCTGCCCGGTGCTGGCCGTGCAGGGGCTGGACGACGAATACGGCACGCTGGCGCAGATCCGGGGCATACGCGGCGTGGTGCCCCACACCCAACTGCTGGAGTTGCCCGCCTGCGGCCATTCACCGCACAAAGACCAGCCCCAGGCCGTGATCGACGCCGTGCGTGCGTTTGCCGCGCAGGCGCCGGAAAGGGTCGGCTGAAACTTCATGAAGAAATGGCATGCATCGCTTTCCAGCGTTGCGTGAGCAGCTCTTTTTTTTGAATCACCCCCTGTCAGGAGCCGCCGCTGCCGCGACGGATGCCTGGCGCCAGCGCTGTGGGCTCAGCCCCATGCGCCGCCTGAAAAACCGCGAGAAGTAGGCCGGGTCGTCAAAGCCCAGGTCCAGCGCCAACTGGGTGGCGGGCACGGCGGTGTGCAGCAGGCGGCGGCAGGCCTCGCGGGTCAGGCGCTCGTGCACCACCTCCAGCGCGGCGTGGCCGCTTTCGGCACGGGCCAGGCGGTTGAGCCGCTGGGTGGACATGCCCAGGCGCGAGGCGTACTGCGCCAGTGTCCAGTGCGCCAGGAAGTGCGCTTCCACCAGGCCCAGAAAGCGCGCAAACTGGGCCTGGTGCCGCTGCGCCCCCTGGGCAGCGCCCTGCCCGTTCTGCACCTCCTGTGCCTGCGCCGCCCGCGCCAGCCGCCACATCAGCGCCCGCGCCAGCCACTGCAGCACGGGCGAATCGGTCTGGCCGGGCAGGCTGTATTCCGCGGCCAGCTCCACAAACAAGGCATGCAGCCTTGCGGCGGTGCCATCGTGCACGCCACCAGGGTCGGTGGCGTCCGGCACCCACACCCCGGGCCGGGCAAACAGGCGCACAAACGCGGCCCCCGCGTCTTCAAACCCACCGGCCACCAGAAAGCGCGCCCCCACCGTCAGCACATGGCCTTCGGTGTCAGGGGCAAACCGGAACCCGTGCGCCACCCCGGGCGGCACGACGATGGCCACCGGCCCGCTGCGCTGGCCACGCCAGGTGTCCAGCACCGCATCCACCTCACCGCGGTGCACCCACAGCACCTGGTACAGCCCCCGGTGCACATGGGGCTCGATCTCCCACTGGTACAGGCGGCTGCGCGAGCGCACCTCTTCGATGTGCAGCAGCTCCTGCCCCGGCGTCACGGGCTCGCCATACAGACCGAACAGGGGCAGACCCGAACGGGCGGGCCGGGGAAAAGGGGTGGCAGCGTTCATGGCCCTCAGTTTGATTCAAAAGTGCAAAAAATATACCCATAAATGCCGTGCAAAGCGGTTTTCCAAACCCTAAAGTACCCACACAACCACACTGGAGACAAGCGCCATGCTCGCATTCGACCCCTATTCCCCGGCCATCGACGCCGACCCCTTCCCCTACTACCAGCGCCTGCGCGACGAGGCCCCCTGCTTCTGGAGCCCCGAAGCCCAGATGTGGGTGCTGACGCGCTACGCCGACATCGTGTCGGCCGGGCAAGACTGGCAAACCTACTCCAGCGCCAGCGGCAACCTGATGACCGAGTTGCCGGGCCGCGCCGGGGCCACGCTGGGCAGCTCCGACCCACCCAAACACGACCGCCTGCGCGGCCTCATCCAGCACGCGTTCATGAAGCGCAACCTGCTGGCGCTGGAAGAACCCATCCGCGACGTGGCCCGCCAGGTGTTCGGCCAGCTGGCTGGCGTGGAGCGGTTCGACTTCAAGGAGGTGTCGTCGCAGTTCACCGTCAAGGTGCTGATGGCCGCGCTGGGCCTGCCCATGGGCGAAGAGGCCATCGTGCCCGAGGCCGAAGTGCGCGAGAACGCCGTGCTGATGGTGCAAAGCGATGCCCGCACCCGCGCCAAAGGCCCCGAGCACATTGCCGCCTACAACTGGATGCAGGACTACGCCGCCAAGGTGATTGCCATGCGCCGGGCCGAGCCGCGCAACGACCTGATCAGCAACTTTGCGCTCGCTGAAATCGACGGCGACCGCCTGGACGACCGTGAGGTGCTGCTGACCACCACCACCCTCATCATGGCCGGGGTGGAAAGCCTGGGCGGCTTCATGATGATGTTTGCCTACAACCTGGCCAGCTTTGCCGAGGCCCGCGCCGCCGTGGTGGCCAACCCCGCGCTGCTGCCCGATGCCATCGAGGAAAGCCTGCGCTTCAACACATCGGCCCAGCGCTTTCGCCGCCGCCTGATGAAAGACGTGACCCTGCACGGCCAGACCATGCGCCAGGGCGACTTTGTCTGCCTGGCCTACGGCAGCGGCAACCGCGACGAACGCCAGTACCCGAACCCCGATGTGTACGACATCACCCGCAAGCCGCGCGGTCATCTGGGCTTTGGCGGTGGCGTGCACGCCTGCCTGGGCACGGCCATTGCCCGCCTGGCAGTGAAGATTGCCTTCGAAGAGTTCCACCAAGTGGTACCCGTTTACCGCCGCGTGGCCGACCAGCTGCCCTGGATGCCCTCCAGCACCTTCCGCAGCCCGCTGGTGCTGGACCTGACCACCACCGCAGCCTGACACCCGCCTGCCCGCCCACCACAGACACGGAAACCCCCACCATGACACAGATCACCTACATCGAAGCCTCGGGCCAGTCCACCACCGTGGACCTGCCCGACGGCTGGAGCCTGATGCAAGGCGCCACGGCCAACGGCGTGGACGGCATCTTGGGTGAATGCGGCGGCTCCTGCGCCTGCGCCACCTGCCACTGCTACGTGGCCGAAGACTTTTTGGCCAAGGTTCTGCCCGCCACCGAAGGCGAGCTGGCCATGCTGGAGCATGTGGCCGACGAACGCCGCCCCAACAGCCGCCTGTCCTGCCAGATCAAGGCCAGCCCCGCGCTGCAAGGGCTGGTGGTCCACCTGCCCGCCACGCAGGAATGAGCGCCGTGGGCACCGATAGCAGCGCAAGCGGCGGTGGCACGGGTGGCGCAGCCAGCGGAGCGGACACGCCAAGTGCGGGCATCGTCATCGTGGGTGCAGGCCAGGCGGGCCTGAGTTGCGCCGAGGCCTTGCGCAGCGGCGGCTTTGTCGGCCCCATCACCCTGCTGGGCGATGAGGCCTGCGGCCCCTACCACCGCCCGCCGTTGAGCAAGGCCTGGCTGGCCGGCGAGATGGATGCCGCCCAGCTGGCCATGCGTGCGCCCCAAATGCTGGAGCGCAAACAGATCGGCCTGCGCACCGGCGTGCGGGCCACTGCCATCGACCGCGCCGCCCGCTGCCTGGTGCTGGAGAACGGCGAGCGCCTGCCCTACAGCGGCCTGGTGCTGGCCACCGGATCGCGCCCGCGCAGCCTGGCCCTGCCCGGTGCCGATGCCACCGGCGTGCTGACGCTGCGCAGCCGCGACGATGCCAGCGCCCTGAGCGAAGGCCTGGCCCGCTGCGCCGACAGCGGCCTGCCGCTGGTGGTGATCGGCGGCGGCTTCATCGGACTGGAAGTGGCGGCCACCGCCCGCAAAAAGGGCCTGCCCGTCACCGTGCTGGAAGCCGCGCCCCGCCTGCTGGGCCGGGTGCTGGCCCCGGCGCTGTCCGACTGGGTTGCCATCCTGCACCGCAGCCACGGGGTCCACCTGCTGCTGGGGGTGCAGACCGCGCACATCGCAGCCGGTGACGATGGCCGGGTGAACGCCGTGGTGCTGGCCGATGGCCGCCGCCTGCCCGCTGGGCTGGTGCTGCTGGGCGTGGGGGCCGTGGCCAATGACGAACTGGCCCAATCCGCCGGGCTGGCGTGCGAGCGGGGCATCGTGGTCGATGCCTGTGGCCGCACCGCCGACCCGCTGATCGTGGCCGCCGGTGACTGCACCGCACGGCGGCTGGACGACGGCACGCTGCTGCGGCTGGAATCGGTGCAGAACGCCACCGAACAGGGCAAAAGCGCCGCCGCCGCCCTGCTGGGCCAAGCGCGGCCCTTCACCGCCACGCCCTGGTTCTGGAGCGACCAGTACGACCGCAAACTGCAAATGGCCGGGCTGAGCGCCGGGGCCGACCACTGGGTGCTGCGTGGCGAGATGGACGGCAGCAGCAGCGGCTTCTCGGTGTTCCACTACCGGGGCACGCAGCTGCTGGCGGTGGACTCGGTCAACGCCAGCAAAGACCACCTGCTGGCCCGCAAGCTGCTGGATGCCGGGGTGTCTCCCGGCACGGCCCAGGCCGCCGACACCGCGTTCGACTTGGGCAGCCTGCTGCGCTGAGTCAGGCGGTCTGCAAAACGCCCCGGCGCAGCTGGTCGCGCTCCATCGACTCGAACAGGGCTTTGAAGTTGCCTTCGCCAAAGCCTTCGTCGGCCTTGCGCTGGATGAACTCGAAAAACACCGGGCCCAGCAGCGTCTGGCTGAAGATTTGCAGCAGCAGGCGCTTTTCGCCGTTGGCGGTGGAGCCGTCCAGCAAAATGCCGCGCGCTTGCAGTTCGGCCACAGGCTCACCGTGGCCGGGCAAGCGCTCGTCCAGCATCTCGTAATACACGTCATTGGGTGCGGTCATGAGCGGGATGCCCGCCATTTGCAGCTTGTCCACCGCGTCAATCAGGTTGTCGCACGACAAGGCAATGTGCTGGATGCCTTCGCCGTTGAACTGCATCAGGAACTCTTCGATCTGCCCACCGTTGCCGCCGCGCTCCTCGTTCAGGGGGATGCGGATCAGGCCATCGGGCGCGGTCATGGCGCGGCTGGTCAGGCCGGTGTATTCACCCTTGATGTCGAAGTAGCGGATTTCGCGGAAACCGAAGATGCGCTCGTAAAACCCACCCCAGAAAGCCATGCGGCCCTTGTACACGTTGTGGGTGAGGTGGTCGATCATCTGGAAACCGTGGCCCACGGGGTGGCGGTCAGCACCTTCGATGAAGTCGAAGTCGATGTCGTAAATGCTCTTGCCATCCTCGAACCGGTCGATCAGGTACAGCGGCGCACCGCCAATGCCCTTGATGGCGGGCAAGCGCAGCTCCATGGGACCGGTGGGGATGTCGATGGGCTGTGCGCCCAGTTCTAACGCACGGGCATAGGCCTTGTGGGAATCCCTCACCCGAAAGGCCAAGCCGCAGGCACTGGGGCCGTGCTCGGCGGCAAAGTAGCCGGCCACACTGCGCGGCTCCCGGTTGACGATGAAGTTGATGCCGCCCTGGCGGTACAGCACCACGTCTTTGCTGCGGTGGCGGGCCACCAGGGTGAAGCCCAGTTTTTCAAGCAAGGGCTCCAGCATGTGGGCAGTGGGTGAGGCGAATTCGACAAACTCGAACCCGCACAGGCCCATGGGGTTGTCAAACAGATCGGCCATGGTTGTCTCCTGGGTGTGGTGTCAATGGGTGGGGCAAGGCCTGAATTCTGGGCAAAACCCCGCGCAACGTGTGTGCAAGCTGCGCACACATGCGGGCAATTCATGCACACTTCGTGCATGAACAAGCCCAACCACGGCGATTTGCTGCTTGACCGCTACGACATCAGCCTCTTGGCCGCATTGCAGGCCAATACCCACGCCACCCACCAGGCGCTGGGCGAAGCGGTCCACCTGTCCGCCTCCCAGGTCAGCCGCCGCATCCAGCGGCTGGAGGCGGCGGGGTGGATCAAAGCCCATGTGGCCCTGCTGGCCCCTGAAAAACTGGGGCTGGGCGTGCGCGCCATCAGCTATGTGACCCTGGCGCGCCACGGCGGGGAGGAAGGGGACAGCTTTGAGCGGGACATCCTCACCATCCCGGAAGTGGTGGAATGCTTTGCGGTGACCGGCGAGTCAGACTACATCCTCAAGATATTTGCCGCCGATCTGGCCGCGTTGTCCGATTCGGTGCTGAAACGGTTGACGCGGCTCAAAGGGGTGGCCAGCATCCGATCGAACATCGTGCTGCAGTGTGTGAAGTCCACCACCGAGCTGCCGCTGTCGCACCTGCCGGCCGGTGGCGGGTGAGGCGGCCAGACAAAGCCCTCAGCGCGCCACCGTGCGCTTGCCGACGGCATTGGCGGCCACCACCGCCAGCATCAGGAAAAATGCCGCGCCGCTGAGCGTGGCCGCGTGCCAGCCGCGGTCCATGAAAGCCCCAAAAATCACGGGAGACACGGCAAACCCGATGTCCAGCCCCGAGTAGACCGTGCCATACACCCTGCCGGTGGCCCCTTTGGGCGTGGCTTTTTTGATCATCATGTCGCGGCTGGGGCCGCCCACCCCCACGGCAAAACCCGTGGCCGCCAGACCCACCATCGTGCCCACAGCCCCCAATGCGCCCGTGGCACACACCAGCAGCAACACCGCTCCCGAGCCCATGGCCCAAGCGACCACCCGGTCGGAATGCGTGGTTTGCGTGGCGACGAAACCCCCCACCAGCATGCCAAACGCGCCGCACAGCATGTAGGCCGTGATGGTCAAGGTGGCGAGTTCCAGGCTGGCGCCATGCGCGGCCTTCAGAATCGACGGGCCGAAGCTCTGCACCACGGCCAATGTCATGGTGGACAGAAAGAAGAAAGCAAAACACCACCACACCACCGGCAGCTTCATGAAGGCCAAGTCTGAGCCCTGGGGCGCGTCCACGTGGCGCACCACCACCTCGGTGCGCAACTTGTCGCGCTGCCAGAACAACAGGGCCAGCACAGCGGCATACATGACCGCCACCGCGTGGTAGGCGGTGCGCCAGTCGGCCAGGGAGGTGATGCCCACCAGGAACACTGGGGCCAGCGCCCACCCCAGGTTGCCTGTGAGTCCGTGTGCGCTGAAGGCGTGCCCCAGCCGGGCCGCAGACACCCGCTGGTTCAATATGGTGAAGTCGGCCGGGTGAAACGGCGCGTTGCCCGCCCCCGCCAGCAAAGCCACGACGACCAGGCCCGCATAACTGGTGACCATGGACGCCACCAGAGATGCCGCCAGAAACAGGCTGATGGCCCCGAACAGCACGGGGCGCGCCCCCACGCGGTCCACCACAAACCCGGCCACCGCCTGGCCCGATCCGGACACGATGAAAAACAGGCTCATCAGCAACCCCACGTCGGAGTAGCTCAGGCCAAAGTCCTTCATGAACATGGGAAACAGCGGGGCCAACAGCAAATGCGAAAAGTGCGAGGTGGCGTGTGCCAAGCCCACCAGGCCGATGACAGCGGCATCCTGTTTCAGTGGCACGGGGTCGGGCAAAGGGGGGTGAAGTGCAGCGGTACTCATCGCCGCCATGTTACGCGGGCGCGGCTGCCGCCTTTTTTGGGGCCCTGTCGCCGGGGTGCCAACCCCCACGGCCCCCGATGGAGGGGTCTTGTCAGCCAAACACAAGATAAATCACTATATTGTGATATTCGGATTTTTATCAACAACTCAGGAGACCTTTCCATGAAATCCCCTTTTGCCTTGGCCTTGGGCCTGTGCGTCAGCGGCCTGGCCTTCGGTCAGGCGGCCACCATCGCGGTGGGCACCCCCCTCACCATTTTTGAAAACCAGAAAGTGGTGGTCGTCCAAACCGCCAAAGGCCCAGTGGAAATCACCCGCACCATGACGGCCTGCGGCAAAAACGGGGGCACTATCCAGCCATTGGTCCCTGTGGCAGGGGTGCATCCCATTGGCGAGACCGAAATCATCCAGGCGCTCGGTGACCGGGACGCCCTGGTGGTCGACATGCGCGACACCAATGACCGCGTCAAAGGCACCATCCCCGGCTCACTGAGCATTCCCTACACCGAGGTGGTGGACCGATTGTCGGAGCTGGGTTGCACCAAAACCGCCAGTGCCTGGCAATGCGCTGGCGCCAAAAAGGTGTTCGCGTTCTGCAATGGCCCCACCTGCCCACAGAGCCCCATTGCCATCCGCGCCATGACCCGCGAAGGCTTTCCCGCCGAGAAAATTTACTACTACCGTGGCGGCATGCTCGACTGGGACGCGCTGGGTCTGACATCCGTCAAAAACGAGTTCTGATCCCCTTCTCCCCCACCGCGCAGTCGCGGTGGCCCCACAACGCAAAAGCCCCCGAGGCTGTCCCCGGGGGCTTTGACGGCCTGACCGCTGGTGGCCGCTCAGGCCATGGGCTGCGCGGGTGCGAACTCGAACACGCCAGGGTTGCGCACCGGGTCCACCGTCACTTCGATCACCGACTTGGGCGGGTACACGCCCTCCAGCAGCCGTTTCGACAGCGGGTTTTCAATGCGCTGCTGGATGGCCCGTTTCAGAGGCCGTGCGCCAAACACCGGGTCGAAGCCGACCTTGGCCAACTCGTCCAGCGCGGCCGGCGACACCTCCAACCGCAAGTCCATTCCTTGCAGGCGCGCTTGCAAACCCTTGAGCTGAATGCCCGCGATGCTGGCAATGTGCGCGGCGTCGAGCGCGTGGAACACCACGGTTTCGTCGATGCGGTTCAAGAACTCGGGGCGGAAGTGGTTTTTCAGCTCGCCCCACACCGCGTCTTTCAGGTCGTCATAGGGCATGCCCACCATGGCCTGGATCAGCTGGCTGCCGATGTTGCTGGTCATGACGATCACGGTGTTCTTGAAGTCCACCGTGCGGCCCTGGCCATCGGTCAGACGGCCATCGTCCAGCACCTGCAACAACACGTTGAACACATCGGGGTGGGCTTTTTCCACCTCGTCCAGCAGCACCACGCTGTAGGGTTTGCGGCGGACAGCCTCGGTGAGATAACCGCCTTCTTCATACCCCACATAGCCCGGAGGAGCACCAATCAAGCGTGCGACGCTATGCTTTTCCATGAATTCGCTCATGTCGATGCGGATCAGGTGCTCCTCGCTGTCAAACAAGAAGCCCGCCAGTGCCTTGCACAGCTCGGTCTTGCCCACACCGGTCGGGCCCAGAAACAGGAAACTGCCTGTGGGGCGGTTGGGGTCGCTCAGGCCTGAGCGCGAACGGCGGATGGCATCGGACACGGCAGCAATGGCCTCGTTCTGGCCCACCACACGCTCGTGCAGCTTGCCTTCCATCTGCAGCAGCTTGTCTTTTTCGCCCTGCATCATCTTGGCCACGGGGATGCCGGTGGCGCGGCTCACCACCTCGGCAATTTCTTCCGCGCCCACCTGGGTGCGCAGCAGTTGGTTGCCTTTGCCACCGCCACTGCCAGCTTCTTTGGCCTGTGCCTCTTTGAGCTGACGCTCCAGCTCGGGCAACTTGCCGTATTGCAGTTCGGCCACCTTGTTGAAGTCGCCTTTGCGGGTGAGCTCTTCGATCTGGAAGCGCAGTTTGTCGATGGCCTCCTTCACTTGGGCGCTGCCCTGGGCCTGGGCTTTTTCGCGCTTCCACACCTCGTCCAGGTCGGCAATTTCGAGCTGCAAACGGTCGATCTCTTCCTCGATCAGTTCCAGGCGTTTCTGCGAGGCTTCGTCTTTTTCGCGTTTGACGGCTTCACGCTCGATTTGCAGCTGGATCAGGCGGCGGTCGAGCTTGTCCATCACCTCGGGCTTGGAGTCCAGCTCGATCTTGATTTTGGAAGCCGCTTCGTCGATCAGGTCGATGGCCTTGTCCGGCAAGAACCGGTCGGTGATGTAGCGGTGGCTCAGGTTGGCCGCAGCAACGATGGCCGGGTCGGTGATGTCCACGCCGTGGTGCACCTCGTAGCGCTCTTTCAGGCCACGCAAGATGGCGATGGTGGCTTCCACTGTGGGCTCGCCCACCAGAATTTTCTGGAAGCGGCGCTCCAGCGCGGCGTCTTTCTCGATGTATTTGCGGTACTCGTCCAGCGTGGTGGCGCCCACGCAGTGCAATTCGCCACGGGCCAGCGCGGGTTTGAGCATGTTGCCCGCGTCCATCGCCCCCTCGGCCTTGCCCGCACCCACCATGGTGTGCAGCTCGTCGATGAAAACGATCACTTGGCCTTCTTCTTTGGCCAGTTCGTTCAACACGTTTTTCAGACGCTCTTCAAACTCGCCCCGGAACTTGGCACCGGCCAACAGCGCTGCCATGTCCAGGCTCAGCACACGTTTGCCGCGCAGGCTGTCTGGCACCTCACCGGCCACGATGCGCTGGGCAAGGCCTTCGACGATGGCCGTCTTGCCGACACCGGGTTCGCCAATGAGCACAGGGTTGTTTTTGGTGCGGCGCTGCAGCACCTGGATGGCACGGCGGATTTCGTCGTCACGGCCAATCACCGGGTCCAGCTTGCCCTGGCGGGCGCGCTCGGTCAGGTCGGTGCAGTATTTTTTCAGGGCCTCGCGCTGGCCCTCGGCTTCGGGGCTGTCCATGCCCTGGCCGCCGCGCACGGCGTTGATGGCGGCCTCCAGGCTCTTGCGGGTCAGTCCGTTTTCCTTGGCCAAACGCCCGGCTTCGCCCTTGGCGTCACACACGGCCAGCAGGAACAACTCGCTGGCAATGAAGGCATCGCCGCGTTTGGCGGCTTCCTTTTCGGTGGCTTGCAGCAAGGCGACCAGGTCGCGCCCGGGCTGAATCTGTTCGCCGCCTTGCACTTGCGGCAAGCGTTGCAAACTGTCTTCTGCGGCTTTCAGCAAGCCGCTGACGTTGACACCGGCGCGCTGCAGCAGCGACTTGGGGCCGTCCTCCTGGCGCAGCAGTGCCACCAGCAGGTGTTGGGGCTCGATATAGGCGTTGTCAGACACATTGGCCAGCGACTGCGCGTCGGCCAGCGCTTCTTGGAACTTGGTGGTGAGTTTGTCGGCTCGCATGTGGGCTTCCCCTGTGGATGTTCGATTGACTCAGACGTGAGGCCATGCGGGGGCGTTTCAAGTGGCAGCCCCCGGGAACGGGGACAAGTCCTTGACATCACCAGGTGTGGCAGCCGAGGGTGGGCCAACGCACGGACGCCAGGAGAGGCCGCCGCCACAGTGAGGACAGCGCTGTTGCTGCCCACCCGTGCCCCCATGCCCACCGAGCCCTCAC
>Ga0209066_10001313_pt1 | contig 33311 bp, 19 predicted proteins | sample All_14_2_FD_187198 | JGI IMG/M metagenome (GOLD analysis project Ga0209066, IMG submission 187198) | Freshwater microbial communities in response to fracking from Pennsylvania, USA - Allegheny Zone_MetaG_DW_15 (SPAdes) (version 2) ... | reverse complement strand
GGTTAAGGCAAAATTGGCGGTTGAGGAGGCTCGATCAGAGGTTGCAAAGTTACTTGGATGCGATATAGATGAGGTGGTCTTTACCAGTGGAGGTTCTGAAGCGAATAATCTGGCGATCAAGGGTAGTGCTTATGCGAATCAAGGAAGAGGACGCCATCTGATTACCTCAAAGATTGAGCATCCTGCGGTTTTAGAGGTCTGTAAGTTTCTTGAGAAGCAGGGGTGGAGTATCAGTTTGATTGGGGTTACTGATGAGGGTATCGTTGATCTGTCTGAACTAGAGGCTGCTATCAGGCCTGATACGGTCTTGATTAGTGTTATGCATTCAAATAATGAGACCGGAGCGCTACAACCAATTCGTGAGATCTGTGACTTAGCCCATGCTCATGGTGTTTTAGTCCATTGTGATGCGGCCCAGTCTATCGGGAAGGAGCCTGTTAATGTTCGTGAGTTGGGGGTTGATATGCTCTCAGTTGCCGGACATAAGTTTTATGCCCCTAAAGGGATTGGGGCTTTATACATTCGTAGAGGCGTAATTATAGAGAAGTTGATTCATGGAGCCGACCATGAACGTAATTTACGTGCTGGTACCGAGAATGTCCCTGAGATTGTAGGTTTAGGAAAGGCTGCTCTGATGGTTCGGTTGGAGTTGGAGAAGCATCGCCAGCACATGAGGTTACTTAGGGATAGACTTTCAACGCTCATAGAAGATTCGGGTGTTGAGGTTCGTATAAATGGTTCAAAGGAGAGGCGGCTTGTCAATACGTTATCGGTTAGTTTTTATGGGGTTGAGGCCAATACCCTTTTATCGGAGCTATCGGGAATTGCGGCATCGGCGGGTGCAGCCTGTCACTCGGGCGATGTTAAGATGTCGCATGTGTTGGAGGCCATGAGGGTGGCGCCTGAATGGGCAATGGGAACCATTAGGTTAAGCACCGGGCGGCTTCTCTCCATGGAGGAGGTGGAGGCTGCTGCAAAACTGATTGTTGAGGCAGTGCAACGTCTACAGGGTAAAACGATGGAGAGGAGTGGTGATGAGAAGCAGTCCATCAAGTTAACTCATTATACCCATGGATTGGGTTGTGCTTGTAAACTTCGCCCTCAGATGTTAGAGCAGGTGCTAAAAGGGATACCTGTTTATAAATGTTCAGAACTGCTTGTGGGTCCTGAAACAAGCGATGATGCCGCCGTCTATAAGTTGAATGAAGAGATGGCTTTAGTAGAGACCCTCGACTTCTTTACCCCAATAGCCGATGATCCCTATCGGTTTGGTCAGATTGCGGCGGCCAATGCTCTGAGTGACATTTATGCCATGGGTGCAAAACCGCTCTTCGCTTTAAATATTGCAGCTTTCCCAAGTCAACGACTGCCGGCTTCTGTCTTGTCGGATATCCTTAGAGGAGCCTCTGATAAAGCCGCTGAAGCAGGTATCCCTATTGTGGGTGGTCATACGGTTGATGATACTGAGCCTAAATTTGGACTCGCAGTAACTGGTATCGTACATCCTAACCGAATTTTGACTAATAGTGGTGCGAAGGCAGGAGATGTTCTAATCTTGACCAAGCCCATTGGTTCCGGAATTATTGCTACAGCAGGAAAACAAGGTGCTGTCGACGATGAGCAGATGGCTCTTTGTTTAGATAATATGGCTATGCTTAATAAAGAAGCGGCTGAGGTAATGATGGGTTATCAGGTAAATGCTTGTACTGATGTCACCGGTTTTGGGCTTTTAGGCCATCTAAAGGAGATGGTGGAAGGAGCTGATCTAACCTTTGAGCTCGATTCTTCAGAAGTTCCTCTTTTACCTGGTGTAATGGCTTTGGCTTCTGCTGGGTTTATTCCGGGTGGAACGAAAGATAATCTCTCGTTTGTGGCTCCGGTAACCTCCTTTAAAGGAGATCTGTCACAAGTTATGAAGTATGTTTTGGCAGATGCTCAAACGAGTGGCGGTTTACTTATTTCAGTTATGGAAGAACACGCCGTGCATCTTTTAAATGATCTGAGGCACCGGGCAATACCGGCCTCAATTATTGGTAGGTTCATCACAAAAGAGGAGGGTCTGAGAATAGTGGTAAAGGGTTAGCCTAAGACCTTAAAAGCGATTGTAATCTTTTGTGATTTGATAGAAGGTCAAGCCCGTCTATAATATCATTCACGACAGCATCGGCAGCAAACATCGCCCCAATAGCACATCCTTCTCTTCCGATTACAGCAATGCCCAAGGAGGCTTTCTGTAACATGAGACGATCATTGCGCCCATTTCCAAAGGCAACACAATTAGCAGGCCCTAAACTCTCGATATAGGCCGCCTTCTGAGCATCCTGCCTGACCTCATCCACTACAATAATGTTGCAGTCGATGGCGGCAAGAATATCTTTGGCTGTACCATGACAATCGGAGGTGATGACATGAATCTCAAGCTTATTGGTGAGTTTATTGAGTTCTTCTAAGACACCGGCAAGTAAATAGCCATTGAAGGCGAGTGTTCCGTTAAGATCGAACACTGCATGAACAAGGTTGAGGTCATGAAATCCAGGTATGCTAATGTTGAGCATGTTTATCATTTTAATGATATAGTAACAACCCTTCAATGCTTTTGTTGAGCAGAGAGATCTATTTTCAGGCTTGGTCATGGGGTCGCATCTCTTATCTTTAATGCATTTTCGTCACTTTAGTTAAAAATGATACCTTTGAATTAAATTCAGTGGAGTGACTATCGTTAATGATCCATATGGTTTATATAATGTGAGTACTCCAACATAAATGTTGAAAGATGACAAACGGAGAAATCTGGCAGCCTGGTGTTGTCGTTTCTGTTACACCAGAGAAGGTCTCTGTAAGGATTATTGCACGATCGGCCTGTGGTTCATGCACTGCGAAAAGTCTGTGTGGAGCCGGGGATATTGCTGAGAAGATAATTGAAGTGAAGAAGCCATCTGGCCAATATAAGGTAGGCGAGCAGGTGGTTGTTTCAATGAGTAATGGTTTAGGGGCTCGTGCAACTCTTTTTGGTTATCTCTTTCCCTTTGTACTGTTGATCGTCTCCTTGATCTCGCTCGATAGCCTTGGGGTGGCTGAACTCACTAACGGATTGTTCTCAATAGGCGTATTGGTTCCCTATTTCTTTGTGTTATGGGTTCTTAGAAAAAAGTTTGAGAAGAGGTTTGTATTTGGTATTCAGTCAATGAATGAGCAGAGTGAGCAGTTGCTCTCCTGTGAGAAAGGTTAATAGGTAGGCGGTGCTGATTAGGAGATATAATGGTGGAGTCGTGAGTCTTTGAATCGTAGTCGTTTGGTCTATGTTAATGCTGTTTTTTGTTTTATGATTGAGTAGCTTAACCCAATGGTTGGCTATAGTTGGGGTATTATATTAAGGTGTACTTTTCACTTGGAGGGAACAATAAATCAAGTCCTTTCGGTTTAATTTTAAATATTGGACCTTTCTCAATCACATTACCAACAGCTTTTCTTTTAATCAAATGATCAAGAGTTATTATGCCTTGGTCTATTAAAAAATCAAACTGCGAAGCGATTGGCTTTTTTGTGTGTTCAACCATTTTATATTGGAAATGCTCTCTGTTGTCAATGATGATACTATCTGCTTCAACCCAAAATGTTTCTCTGTGTTTTTCGTGTAACCGGTTGTGGAGCGTTTCGAGTTTCCATACAACAAAATCACCAATTTCCGGATTGTCTGAATCTTCAATTACTTGTTTGATTTCTGAATCTAGTCTTATTTTTAAACCGTTAGGATTTCTTTTAAGAGAAGAAACAGTACAATATAGTCTGAAATCACTATTTCTACTGTAACCAAAAGCGGCTAATATTTCTGCTGAACTTTTGAACTTGCTTAAACTCCAGTCAGGTACCTGTGCAAATAAACTCTTTCTAATTGACCTACCACTTCTGTAGGATTTAAGTTCAATTCCTTTATAGTCGGGTTGTTTAGATGAGTTAATACATATACCAAGCATAGTTTCCAGCGTTCTTCCAACAGATGTGTCTGCCTCTAACATCGACGGAACTGGTCCTGCTTTTGCAATTTCTCTAAGTTTAGATAGTAATTCATAGGCTGTTTGATTAGCAACACCTTTGATCTCAAATATTAACTCTTTAAGTGGATTGTGAATACTAGTAGATAATAGAGGTTCAATGTTCAATTGCGTGATGTTGAAAATATGGAATTCTTGATCGAAAAAAACAATTGAAATGATGTCATTGGGTTTTGTTATCCTTGTTAAACCAGAAAACCAGATTCTTGGATCTCCATTTTTAGTGATTGGTCTATATAAAGAAGCTTTAGATTTTTGTATTGAAAAGCCATTATAAATGTTTGCGTTTATTGTGATTTTATAGGTTGGGCCTTGTGCTTGAAGGTCATAATCGTGAATGTTGTTCTCTTTTAAGAAACTCCTAACAGAACCAGTTGCATCCATTATTGATTTATTTAACCCTGTTTCAGTTGGTTCGATAAGGGTAAAGGAGACCTGATTTTTTGTCAAAGTCTTTATGTTATTCTTCTCAAAATCTGTTAATTTTCTCATTATTTAATGTTCTTCAAGATTTCAATCGCAATAGCTCTAGCTAATAAAGGGGGAACTGCATTCCCTACTAGTGTAAATTGAGGTACTTCAAATTTACGATTATTCCCTCCTGTTGAACGCTTACCTTGAAAAACAAATGAATCATCAAATGATTGAAGCCTTGCCATTTCTCTAACAGTTAATGCCCTTGGTGAATTATAATGAATGTAATCATCTGGAATAGTCATTATCGTTGAACTTTGATCATCTGGTTTTAGAACATTGTAATTTCTTTTATTTGAGGCCAAGCCGCATTCTGTGAGTTCGCATTGAGCAATCTTATAATCTCCTCGATTTAATATTATTTGCAGCCGTTTTATGACGTCGTCATTCTGATTACTTGTCTTGTGGTTATTCAAAATGTCAAAATACTTTTCCCCATTTTTAAGACTTTTGAAATCTCTAACGTAGAATGGTTTGGATTTTGGCTTATAGCGTTCAATTAGTCTGCCGTCTTTACTCCAATCACTGTACGTCTTACCTTCATGAGGGTTAATCTTTCCTTCAATAGTCCTTTTTTTTATAAGAGATTGCATTTTATCTGCTGTTCCATTGTACTGCTTAGATATATCAACCATTTCATAATGATGTGCCTCTTGGTTGTTTCCAATGAAATCTAGATCATACAATGCTTCGAAGGTTGTTACTTTTTCGTTGCCTTTAACTGTTGGTGGAATTTCTCGGATTAGTTTTTGATCTTTTCTACACCCAATAAACAATACTCGTTCGCGATTTTGAGGCACACCATAATTTGATGCATTTGCAATAAAGGGTTTGTCAATCCTATAGAGTCTAATGCTTTCAAGTATTTTGTTTAATCTATTTCGATCATCATTTGTAATGAGTCTTGCTAAAATATCGACTGTTTCATCAAATGAAGCCGTGTATATTTTTAACGCTGCAACGATGTCATCGCATTCTTTCTTGTATGCTTTTGGGACTTTTAGCTCTTTGAATGCGTTTTCAATTTGAATAATGATGTTCTCCGTGCTAATATGTGTTAAAAAGTTAGTGAAAGCATCCACATAAAAGTCGTTGTCAATATTGCAAAAATCTTTTTCTTTTATAATAATTCTTCTTAATCTATCCCATTCTTTTTCACGTGCTAATATATTGAACCCATGTCTTATTGTGTTTATGCTAGAATCAGTTTTACTTGTTTTGTAGTCAGCGATTTTTGGCGTAATTTGTTTGAATCTATTGTCAATAAAACGGATAATTTCTTCCCCTCCAGCTTCGAGTTCTTCTTGATTTAAGGTTTCAATCTCAATGCTTTTAATGATGCAATCTAAAAGAAATGCATTGGTTTCTGTTTTGGCCTTCTTGATAAATGTTATTAAAGTTGGTATTTCCTTTATATCTATAATTGAATTTATTTCTTCTATTATTAATTGTTTTATCTTTCCATTCTCTTTTGTTAAAATCCCTTTTACATTTTCCATAACAAAGTACTTGGGTTGTAGTTTTTTGATAACTTCCAAGTAATGTGAAAACAAATCATCCTTTTTATCGAATTTTCGTCTTTTCCCAGCTAAACTAAAACTCTGGCACGGCGGTCCTCCACATACTACATCTATTGTATTGTTCCCAATCTTTTCTAAAAGGTTTATCAGAAAATCCGGTTCCGTTATATCTTGGCGCAGGAATTCTGTCTTTAGCCCCAGTTGATGATTATATCTTACGCTATGTGTTAGTTCGCAATTTTCGTTTATGTCGCTGGCTGCTATAAAGTTAAAAAACTTGTTGTTTATCTCTGCTTGTAAGAATCCTTCGCTGAAACCTCCAGCTCCTGCAAATAGATCGATAAAAGTAAAAGGTTTTCCATATAGGGATAGTTGTTCTTTGATGATGCTAACACTGTTGTTCTCTTTGTACCCTTCTATGTGTTGGTTTAAGATTTCTTTAATCTCTTCCTGTGAGTAATTCCTTTTTAAAGAGTGGTGAAGGAGTTCGTTTGCTCTATCTTCAAGAAATTTTAAATAATGATTTAGCTCAGTTGATTCAATCGACGACCCTATTGCTCGTTGCTTCTTTTTGTCGAATTGTTCAGCGTTAACTTTTTTTCCAGTAGCTAGTTTTATTTGACTACCATTGCAATTTATTCTAAGGTGTATGGGTGCAAGACCTTTTCGGTCGGTTTTATCAAGGTAAAAATTAATTGTTGCCATCTTTTACGGACGTTTTTGCGTACACGGACAAATTTACGGACAATTCTGGTGTGATAGGGTCTTCCCTCATCTTTTTTTTGGCATCCATTTTCTTCATTTCCTCCTAATCTTATGATATCCTTTAGGAAAATATGCTGTTTGTTTAAGCCACATCAATTTTACGTGTTTTTCTTTTCTAGTTAAATTCTGTTGGTTTAAAGGAGATTAGGGGAGCTTTCAAGATAGTGAAGTAGTGTTAATTCTTAGGGTTTGTCCTGACATTAGCGAATCATTTAGCTACATTCAACATAGGTGGCTGAAATATTTATATATTGCAGTCTGTTTGCTCCTATAGTTTTCTCAATAAGACCTGTTAAGATGGATACCATAATTAAAGTACCCTTTGTTACTATTGATACCCTGATAGCACTTCTGGAAAATAATGTATTGAATTATGGTAGTAGGCCGGCTATTCAGACCGTTGATGTGGTCTTATCGTATGAGGAGTTTTATAAGAAGGTTTTATTGCTGAGCTATAATTTGTCAGAGAAAGGGTGTAGACCTCAACAGCGGGTTGGTATTCTGATGGAGCGTTCTTTAGAGATGGTAACGGGAATCTTTGGTATTTTTAAGTTTGGCTGCTCCTATGTCCCAACCGACCCCTCTTACCCTGATAGTCGTATACGGGGGTTACTTTTGGATGCGGAGGTGACGCATGTCGTTACCTCGTCTTATTATAAAGATAGGATTGAGAATCTTGGGTTTACTGCAATCGTTGTATCGGATGAGATCCCAACAACTGAGGAGCTCAGCTTGGTGTTAAATAATTATAAGCATGTCGATGTTGCAGAAGCAGATACCGCATATGTTCTTTTTACCTCTGGTTCTACCGGAACTCCAAAGGGGGTTGAGATCGCTCATCATTCTGTGGTCAATCTGGTACAATATATACAAGATCGATATCCGATAGGGGAGGGCGATAAGGTGCTATTTAAATCACCTTATACCTTTGATGGTTCTGTTTGGGAATTGTTTGGCTGGTTACTCCCTAAGGCGATGCTTTTTATAGCCCCGGTTGGAGCTGAAAAGGATCCCGGTGAGTTAATCAGAATAATTGAGCGTTACAAAATCTCATTCGCCTTCTTCGTCCCGAGCATGTTACAGGCATTCATCGATTTTGTGAGAATCAGTAAGGCTTCAACACGGGTGAGCTCAATGAAGTGGGTCTCGGTAGGTGGCGAGGTACTTCCTGTGCCATTAGTAAAAGCGTTTTATCAGGTTTTTGATGGTAATAAGGTGGGCTTATTTAATGTATATGGGCCTACTGAGACAACGGTATATGCGACTACATTTCTTTGTAAAAGTGATGCTAGCTATGCTAAGATCCCAATAGGGGAGGCTGTTACAGGCGATTTTATTTATATTCTGGATGCAAATCTTCAACCTGTACCCGATGGCGAAGAGGGAGAGATCTATATTGGTGGTGCAGGAGTAGGTAAAGGGTATCTCAACAGACCTGAACTGACGGCGGAGAGGTTCCTGCTAGACCCGTTTCGCCCCGGTGGGGCAATGTATAAGACGGGCGACTTAGGCCGGAAGATTGGCAATGATCTCTATGACTTTATTGGCCGAATGGATTTTCAGGTTAAGTTGCGTGGGCAACGTATCGAACTAGGCGAGATAGAGCATGCCATTAGATCGTATTCGTTTGTAAAAGAGTGTTCGGTTCTCTATTCTTCAGATCGAAATGGCGATCCTGCTCTGGTAGCCTATTTTGTAGCTGAGCCTCTCTCTTCTCTTGATGAAGATGCCCTAGTGAGTGACTTTCAATCAAAAATTAATACTATAAATATTGCTGAAAACCAATGGGTACTCTTATCCTCAGGAATAAAAGATCTCTTTAATCAGATTTTAAACCGTACGCTCCCTCAATATATGCTGCCGTCGGAGTACCTCATAGGTTCTCATTTCCCTTTAAGTCACCATGGGAAGATCGATAGGAAAGCACTCCCTATGGTAAGACAACTTGTTACTCAGGAGATACCGATGGATTCGTTTATTCCGTCTGATTCCGATGAGGAACAACTCTATATGATCTGGAAGGAGGAGTTAGGTCGAGAAAACATCGGCAATAAAGAGTCTTTTTTTGATGCCGGTGGCCACTCTCTTAAGGCGGTAAGAGTGATTACGAAAGTGATGGATCTCTATGGAGTTGAGATCCCGGTTAAGTGGTTTTATGATGAGATGACGTTACCTCTGTTTTGTAAAGAGACAAAGAGACTTCTGCAATCCCATTCAAATCGATTGCCACAACTAGCGTCAGAGCAAAATAGAAAGAGTTACTCCCTTTCACCCGCTATGCGAGAACTTTGGTTTGTCAATATGCTTGATGAATCGGGTATAACACGTAATATTCAGATTGAGTTCGTAATAAATGGCCATCCTAATCGAGAGAAACTAGAAAAAGCTTTGAGGTCGATGATCGAGACAGAACCGCTGTTTCGATCTACGTTCCCCTTAGTCTTTGATGAACCCAAACAGGAGATAAATAACGATGGGGTTCTTTTTTTTGAGGAGGTTGACCTGTCTCATCTGGCTAGTGTCGATCTTGATGATGCGCTCAAGCATGTGAGTCTCGAGAATGGGAGGTTTCGGTTTGATTTATCACGGCTGCCCTTGCTTAAGTTTTTACTGGTGAAAATAGATGATCAGGATTATCGACTCCTAATGAATATTCATCATCTCATCTTTGATGGATGGTCTCTCGAGGTCTTTATGAGGCGTTTCTCTTCGTTCTACATTGGCTTAACACCAACCATTCCTGATTCGCATGCCGGCGATTATGCTGCGTGGCTGAGAAAAGTGGAGAATAAGGCTGTTGGCGCAAGTGAGGCTGCTTTCTGGCGCAAAAATTTGGCCGGTATCCCGGAAACCTTGACTCTTCCCTGGAAAGAGGCTCAGCGGCCCAATGAGATAAAGGGTGATGGCGACCGATACTGGTGGAGCTTGCCGCGATCGCTCTCAAGAGATATTGATAGAGTAGCTAATTTGCTACATACGACTCCTTTTTCTGTCATGACGGCTGCTTTTCAATTGATTTTATCAGCTCATAGTGGTCAAAGAGATATCGTGGTTGGAACTCCCTATGCCAATAGAAACCATCCGGGAATAAAGGAAGTGATAGGATTGTTTACGAATATTGTGGCTTTAAGGCTAATTATTGAGGATAATGACACCTTTGAAGAGGTGGTTAATAAGGTTAGAAGATCCTCTTCTGAAGCCTTTTCTAATACCGGTTTAATCTTCAGTGATGTGGTTAGGGAGGTTAACCAGAGAAAGATAAAAGGGGTGAACCCCATCTTCCAGTCCTCCATTGTGATGCAGAATTGGCCCGGTTCTGCTATTGATACGGGTGATTTTACGATGTGGCAACGTGAGATAGGCAATGCGACCAGCAAACTCGATTTGATGCTCAATATTGAGAAGCGGGATGGGGAGTATGTCTGTTGGTTTGAGTATAACACGAGTCTTTTTGATGCCCATTTTATCCATCATCTAGCCGGTGATTTTGTTCGAGCCAATGATTCTATAATTGCTAATCCGACGGCAAAGGTGCTTGATCTTCTTCGTCAGTTGCAACACCGTTGGCTAGTTCGACCGGGCTGTATTGGGACATCCCCTTCGGTTAAGGATGCCTCTCTTTCTGAGCTATTGGATCATATTGCGATCAATTTTGCTGATAGTGTTGCAATAAAAGATCATGGGAGGTCTTTAACTCATGGTCAGCTTCATGTCTTGGCGGAAACGGTAAAGAAAAGGCTTGAGTTGTACCATTTGAAGCAGGGCGATAGGGTGGCTCTGTTTATGAGTAAGTCGCCTGAGTTGGTAGCAACGATGATGGCTGTGGCGAAGCTGGGGGCTATATATATTCCGGTTGATCCGCTCTATCCTGAAGGTCGGTTGGCTATGATTTTTGAGGATGGGTTGCCAGTCATGGTCATTACGAATAACAATATAAAGGATAAGCTGCCCTCTGTTCAGATGGTTACTCTTGGGATAGAAGAACTCTTGGGTGATGAGAAGAGAGAGGTGATAAGCCAAAAGGCAAAGATGGTTGATAGAGCCAGAGAATCGTATGCTAAAAAAAGGGATCTATCGGGTGATATACGAATGGAACAAGGAGGGTATATCTTGTTTACCTCTGGATCAACAGGCCGCCCAAAAGGGGTACAGGTTGGACAAGAGTCTCTGGTGAATTTTTTGCTTTCAATGCAGAACGAGCCAGGTTTTGATTCAAGAGATTCTATCTTGGCCTTAACAACCATATCATTCGATATCTCTGGGCTGGAGATCTGGTTGCCATTAGTAACTGGTGGGTCAATGATTTTAGTATCCTCAGATGAGGCTGCCAATCCGGAGTTACTTATGGATATTATAATAAGGGAGGCACCCTCGGTTATTCAAGCCACGCCATCGACATGGAGGCTTCTTCTGGAGACAGGATGGCAAGGCGATAGTCGTATAAGAATATTATGTGGCGGGGAAGCTTTGCCTGGCTCTCTGGCTGGAGCTTTATTGAAGCGATGTAATCGTTTATGGAATATGTATGGCCCTACTGAAACCACTATCTGGTCGGCTATCAAAGAGGTCAATGTGTCAGATGTTGAGAAGTATCCCGTAATCCCCTTAGGAAAAGCGATTCGAAGAACCGTTTTACGTGTTTTAAACGATCAGGGTCTTCCTGTTACCGGACAGCATAGTGGGGAGCTTTATATTGGGGGTGCCGGACTAGCTATTGGTTACTTCGGACAAGAGCAGATGACTCAGGATCGATTTATTAAGGATCCTTTTAGTCAACATTCAGACGCTCGTCTTTATAAAACAGGTGATTTAGTCAGATGGGATGAGCATGGAGAGCTCCTCTTCCTTGAGAGAAAAGATAACCAGATCAAATTACGGGGATATAGAATAGAAGCAGGCGAAATAGAGAATGCAATTATTGAGTTACCCTATATTGAAGAGGCAATGGTAGCGCTCTTTGAAGGGGAGGAGGGTGAAAAGCAGCTTATAGCGGCTGTTGTTTCGCAGAAGAAGGCTTTCACCGGGGAGGAGCCTATTAAGACTTACCTCCGTAAAAAATTGCCCCCGTATATGATCCCGACCCGAATTATCAGACTGGATGCCCTTCCTTTAACACTCAATGGGAAAAGAGACCGTAAAGAATTACTCGCAATCTGTTCTACACAACTCCTTTATAATGCTACGGATCTCCTCCCTTCATCTAAAATCCCTTTAACCGCCACCGAGGCTGAGCTATCCCAAATCTGGAGCCGTGTGTTAAAAGTTACCCAACCGGGTCTGGATGACGACTTTTTTGATATAGGAGGTAATTCTCTTATAGCCGTCAGGTTGATGATCGAGATTGAAAAGTCAACAGGTGTTCGTCTCCCGCTCTCTGTGTTGTTTAATCATGGCACCATTAAGGAGATGGGTAAGCTTCTGGATAAAAAAGAGGAGCCCAATTCGAGGCAGCAATGGTTATCTATTGTTCCGATTAAAACTAAGGGGAGAAAGAAACCTCTTTTCCTGATTCATGCCGCTGGCTTAAATCTTTTATTATATAATACTTTAATCAACCATTTGGACGATGATCAACCTGTATACGGACTACAGGCCGTTGGGTTAGATGGTAAACATAAGGCTTTAGATCAACTTGAAGAGATTGCTTCGACTTATATCCAGGAGGTATTAATGGTTGAGAAAGAAGGCCCATATGCTTTAGCTGGCTTTTGCATGGGTGGAACCATAGCTTGGGAAATGGCTCGGCAATTAAAAGCAAAAGGCAAGCAGGTGGCTTTGATTGGTCTTTTCGAAACGATTGCCTATCGCATTCCGGAGCGAAAACCATCGAGGTTTGAACAATATCTCAATGATCTGTCATGGTCTGTGCGGCAATTAGGCTGGAATACTATGCAAATTTTCAGGCTCTCTGCCGATCGGCGTAAAGAGTTTTTACTTCTCAAGTGGAAACGGATCCAACGTAGAATTAAAGGGGTGCCTGAGATTGCTTTACAGGAGACGGTGGTCGAAAATATCGAAAATCTCCTGCCTGCCTCTACTCGCGAAGTACGCCATGCAAATGAAATGGCATTGGCTAATTATGTGATTAGACCAGATGACTTAAAAGTTACTCTTTTTAAAGCGAAAGAGCAGACTTTCTTTATCTCCGATCCTGTGAACTATGGTTGGAAAGAACTGGCGTTAAAGGGAGCCGAGGTTATTGCTGTGGAAGGAACTCATAGTACCATCTTCTCCGAGCCTCATGGGGCAAGATTCGCTAAGCTTTTACAAACCGTTTTAGACCGATCTTTTGAGTCTACGGTTAATGATCAAAGAAGGAACCCCGGAAACGATGTGACTATGACAAGCAACCCTTTTATAAGATGGAGGGCAATAGGCTATGTAAGGTTGAAAGAGGCTGTTTTATCAGAGGGATTACCTGTCCGGCTCGACTGGTATGGGAATGATCGGGGTCAAGCCTATTGGTGGTTTAATCAGATTCTTGTTGCTGGTTTTGAAATGAAAGAGGAGCGTATAACGCACGAGAATATATGCGAAAATGGGCAAGCAGATGAAATTCCCAACCTGTTGTTTGTTGAGAATAATATCACAGAGCTGATCAGACCAGTGGCTGGCGTAGAATCTACCCGTTTTGTTGACCCTCATCTGGAGGAGGTCATTACCTTGGGCGGGAAAGGAGTCAATATTCCAAAATGGGTCGAATTGAAACTTGTTCTTGATGGGATAGATTTTGAAACGCACTATGCTCCTTTTAGGAAGACCCGTAATGCAATTAAACAAGTTGGGTATTTCCCGGAGTGGAGTTCCACGATTGAAGATATTCGCACATTCTATCATGAGATTTATAAGCCGTTTATTACCGAGAGACAGGGAGACCATCTGATTTTGTCAAAAATAGAAGAGTTTGAAGAGATCATTGCAGGAGGAGGGTTGTTATTGTTGCTTCGAGTAGGAGATGATAGGGTAGCTGGTGCCATTATAGACCACCAGGCGATACCGATGTTGCATACTATAGGGGTAGATGTAACGAAGTATCGTCATTTATTAGGAAAAGAGGTAGTACGGGCTCTTTACTATTTTACGGCCTTAAAGCTTCAAAAGGAAGGTTATGACGCAATGAATCTGGGCGGCTGTCGTCCTTTGGCTAATGACTCCTTATTATGGTTTAAAAAGAGCTTAGGCGGCGAGATGATGCCTATTAAGAACTTCAGAGGCATGGGTGTGAACCTTAGAATTGGAAAATTAAACCATGATCTTAAAGTTTGGTTCCAAGATAACCCGATGTATGGTGAGTTGGAGAATGGCCATTGCGTGGGAATTCAGTTTTCTGATAATGCTCTCTTTGTAAAAGGAATCACAGGCGTAAAAAAGCTTTTTTATTAAAGGAAGAAGGGTGAATTGTTAAGAGATTATCTTTTTTTTTAAAAAAAAGATGTATTACGTCACTTCTATATAATAAATTAATTAAATTTGAAGCGCACACAGGTTACTGAGTCTGTTCTAACCTATCATCTGAATGTCTTTGACCCTGTCGCAAATTTCTGTTGCTTATACCTAAACCTAATCTATTGTATTATGAAGAAGAGACGTTTATTATTTTGGGTTTTTGCTTTTGCTGCGTTGCTTTTAGCCGAAACCGGATGTGAGAAAGATGAAAAAGAGGAGGTGATTCCTACAGTGGAGACGCCTATGAAGCTAGAGATTGTGTCACCAAAATCTGATACCACAATTCACCCTAGTACCTCCATTGACTTTGTTCTTAATTTTACACCCGTCGAGTTACGAACAAAGGTTAAAACCTCCGTTTATGTTGATGAGAACTTGAGTTATGTTATGGGGCTTGGATACTTTAAGTATGCATTTAGTGCAACTAAGTATGGACTTGGTAAGCATAAAATTAAGTTTGTTGTTGAAAACGAAAACAAGAAGATGGTCTCCGTTGAGAAGTATGTTACGGTCTATAAAGAGATCGTAACAATTGTTTACAATGACTCTGTCTATTTTAAGGAAGGGGTGGTTCCAAATTATTGGAGTCTAAGTAATGCACGCGTTGTATCAAACGGTTACCAAGATAATTATTGCTTAGAACTAGATGATGGGGTCTCCTTTTATATACAGCCTTCTCTAAAAGATCGATATTTTAGTATTGTTAAGAAAGGAAGTGGAACCCTGTCATTGACCACCGATATAAATGCTCTTCCCATTAGTTTTAAATCTGAAGATATGGGTGATGGATGGTTTAGACAATCTTATCTCATTTCCAGGGGGACTTCTGAACTCAAGATCAAATTAACTTCTGGCACCGTTCTCTTAGATAATTTTATATTAAAAGATAATGGGCGTCCTATGTTCGAATCATTTAAATGTGATAAGTTCTCAGATGAAGATCGAAATGCGGTTTTTTCTGCTATTGTCTTTAGTGTTAATGGTACGGTTTCTAAATCTGGCCTCTGTTGGAGTAACACCTCTGAAAATCCGACCTACTGGGATAATCATATGGAACATCTAGACACTCTACATAATTACTCCATGAAAATTAGCCCCTTTAAATATGGTACAGTAGCTTATGTCAGAGCTTTCGCTGTAAATGATGTAGGGGTCGCTTATAGTAAAGTTATAAAAGTTGGACCTGTTAGTGCTCATCCTGCAGTCCTTAATTGGTCTCATGATTTGGTAATTAAAGGAGATTCTGTCTATTTTAAAAATGCCGTCGTTATTGACTCTTTTGCCGTTCCAATCATAGAACGGGGATATGTCATGGCTCAACATAATGAACCTACGATTAATGATACTAAGATTATAAGTAAAGATAATGGAGCCACTTTTGGTGCAGGCCTCGGTAATCTGGATGAATCTACAATGTATTATGCGAAAGCTTATGTAATTAATCAAGTGGGGATCACCTACAGCACGAGGAAGGCTTTCTATTCAGGAAGGATCTATTATCCGCAAACAATCACTAGCCCTGTAGGCCGAGTTACCAGAACAACGGCTATTTGTGGGGGTGAGGTCACTTCTGATGGACAATCCAATGTATTGAAACAAGGGATTGTCTATGGAACGAATAGCACTCCTACTTTAAATGATCAGGTGGTCTATACCTCTACCGCTACTTCTTCTATTATGACTAAACTTACCGGTTTACAAGGAAATACCCATTATTATTACCGCACTTTTGTTACCAATAAAAAGTATACCGGCTATGGAGCGGTTGTGGATTTCTATACAGGAAGTTATGATTTAGGCGATCATACCGAAGGGGGTTACATTGTTTATCTTGATGAACCTGGAAAGCATGGACTGATCATGGCAGACCAAGACCTTAATGAATCATTTATCTGGTCAAACGACTCCATAAATTTCATGGGAACCGTATCTAATCCATCCGGACTGGCTAATACTGAAATGATTGTTTCGAAAACACCGGGTGAGAATAACGCCGCTCAGGCTTGTTATAATCTCTATCTAAACGGCTATGATGATTGGTTCCTTCCCTCTTTTGAAGAGTTTAGGATGTCATTAGATGCCGTGAAACAAACAGGGCTAACTACCGGTGTTTATTGGCTCTCAACAGAACGTACTGTTAATAAGGCCTTGTCGATTAATATTCAGGCCGCTACTGTTAAACTTGAGCTGAAATCTAAGAAAAGGCTCGTCAGAGCTTTCCGTACTTTTTAAAATTGTATCTCATTTGTGTTATACCGTTTTATTTACAAGAAACGCTGCAATGATTACACCTCATAAATAAAGAGGCGGCTGTTATTTAGGCGTTTCTAATGTGACCTGTTAAAAAAAATTATGTCATATGATTGACTTAGCTTGAGCCGGAATATGTCTCCTGTGGGCAGGAAGAGATACGGCTCGGCTAATGTCATTCAATAAATTACTAACACATGAAAAGTTTAAGAATATTAGCCCTGATCATTTTAGTATCTATTGTTTGTGGATCCAGCCTCTGGGCGCAAATGGCGATCCATAGTTTTAAAAACTTTGGAGGATCAAGAGTTGATCAAACGCCTTCTTTATTGAAAACAGTAGATGGTGGTCTTTTGATGGCCTTTGAAACAGGATCTATTGATCAAGACTGCATTGGTAACCATGGATATACAGATATCGTGGTGATAAAAATGAATGATAAAGGAGAGAAAGTCTGGAGTAGATGTTATGGAGGAAGTATTTACGAGGAATTGGGCGGTATGGTTACCGATAATCTGGGTTATATTTATATCGTCGGAACGACCAATAGTCTAGATGGGGATTTGCCTTCAGTTGGGCGAGGGGCTTATGATAGATGGATATTCAAACTGGATCCTACCGGGAAATTAATCTGGTCTAAAGTGTATGGGGGCTCCGATTGGGAGAAAGGGGCTTGGATAGACATTAAATCTAATGGTAATCTGGTCACCGGTGGGAGATCATACTCCTCTGACCTTGATGTAGGTTTTAGTTATGGAAGTGAGGACTCCTGGATTCTGGAATTAAATAGCAATGGGGAAATGGTTCATTCTCACGTCTCAGGTACAACTGGTATTGATCTCGACATGGGGGGTCTGGTCTGTCGTGATGATGGTTTTCTGGCTGCTGTTAATGTTATGAAATCAGGCGGCAGCGTGATTGGTCCGACATTGGGTGATTTTGATATTCTCCTGCTGAAAGGCGACCAACAATTGGATATTGAATGGGAATCTATTCGCGGAGGTAGCTCAATGGATACACAACTAGGTGATATTATTGAACTCGCCGATGGCTATCTGTTTACTGCTGTATCTGGTTCATTAGATCACGATCTGGAGTTTGCAAGTTGTTTTGAGCCGATCAATCAAAATTGGAATATTTGGGTCTGTAAGGTAGATGGAATGGGCAGTATGGTATGGTCTAGATGCCTAAGTGTTGATCCTCCTTCTTCTTCTTATATCTCCTCTTTTCAACATGCTATTCAAGGTAGAAGCCTATTTGCCTCAGAAGATGGGGGGTTCATGGTCTTTTCTCAAACATTTAATTCAAATTGCCAGGCTGGAACGGTTGACGGATATGCAATCCAGGTAACAAAACTGGATAGTCTAGGCAATATTTTATGGCAAAGACCATTAGGCCGGTTCTATTCTCACTTTAATGCCTCTTTTTTGCCATTTGGTCATGGTAAATGGATGGCAGCAGTAGAAAATGAAGGGGTATCGTTAAATTGCGATCCGTTTAATTTCGGCTATACTAATGGCGATGTCTGGCTTACGGAGATAAGAGAGTGTGAATATTATACTACAAGTAAGCCCGAAGGTGATGAAATAGTATGTGTTAATTCTACTCCTTCTACCCAATATACTACTCATCCTTATTGGACTCCTAACTCGTATCAATGGACCCTTTTACCCCAAGAAGCAGGTGATGTTGTAGGTGAAGACTCTATAATTACGGTAAATTGGAACGCCTCTTTTGAGGGTAAAGCTCAATTAGTGGTGAACCTTCTAACTGAATGTGGAACTTCTAAATCTAGCGATACCCTCTCTGTTCTGGTTCATCGTGATTGCACCTCGATGGATGAGATCACTACTCAATCGCTCAATGTTTATTTTCAACCTAACCCGGCTAGTAAAACCGCTAAGCTGTATTATAAATTCCCTGAAGGATCTTCTCATGCAAAAGTCTCGTTATACGATCTTAATGGGGTACCCGTTTACCAAGGTTTTGTAAGTGGATCTGAAGGCTCTACTCAAATAGATATAAGCAGCCTTCGGGGAGGGGTTTATCAATGCATTGTAGCCGGAGAAAAGTCTAGCGGTCGCTGTAGATTGATTGTATTGTGATAGAAGTGCCTATCTAAAAAGCCTAATCCAATTATAAGAAGCCATAGATGGCTGATGTTTTTTTTGATTTATTACTAATATTACTGATATGAAAAAGAGATTTCTACAATCGTTGTTTTTTGTGAGCGCCCTTCTTCTGTTGACTTTTGCCTGCTCAAAAGATGAGAAGGAGGAGACCCCTGTTGCCGTCGTTCCATTAAAGGTGGAAATTGTTACGCCTACCGCTGATACGACAATTAAAGACTCAGATGTGATTATTTATAACCTGAAGATCACTCCTCAATCTTTACAAAATCAAGTTTCGACCAGCGTCTATATCGATGGTCATTTGACCTATGTAATGAATATGGGAACGACTCAATACTATTTTAATGCCACTAAGTATGGTCTGGGAAATCACAATATCAAATTTGTTGTGGAGGATAACGCAAAAAGGACGGCTGAAGTGGAGCAAAAGATAGTCGTATCAAAAATTATTATTCTCAATAATTATAATGATTCTGTGGTGTTCTCAGGAGGTGTTATTCCCGATTACTGGAAAATGACCTTGGCTCAGATCTCCTCTGTTGGATATCAGGATGGCTATAGCCTGGCTGTTGATGCCTCAGGCGAATTAACGATCCCTATAAAAGGTAGGGTGGTTGATTCCTATTTTAGCTTCTTGACCAAAGGAGAAGCCTTTGTCACTTTAACCACAGATCTTTCTTCTTTTCCTCTCACCGGAAATCAGGAGATAATGGGTGACGGATGGATTCGAAATACCTATTCTCTACTTCCTTTCACCCAAGAGGTTAAAATGAAAGTTATTTTGGGTACATTCAATATTGATAATGTGATCCATAAAGAAGTAGGATTGCCCACTTTTGATGAGTTTAAATGTGATACCCTGGCGGCCTACGACCACTATGCCGTTTTCTCGGCAAAGATTCATAGTGTTACTGGAAAACTTCTTAAATCGGGATTCTGTTGGAGTAATGTGATGGTTAAGCCTACGATAGCAGATTATCATGTTGATATAACAGATACCATGTCCTTCTATTCTAGAAGTATTAAACCTTTTAAGCAGGGATCAAAGGCCTATGTTCGGGCTTACGCTGTTAATGAAGTAGGTATCGTATATAGTAAAGTAGTAACAATAGGCCCCCCCGCTCTTCGTCCGGCAGAGGTGGCCTGGTCAGGTACTAGTAAAGTTTATGGCGATACAGCCATATTTAGTAATGCTACCATTGTGAATGAGTACCTTTCCCCAGTTACTGAGCGCGGGTACTGTATGAGTACAGAAGAAAACCCGACAATTGACGATTTAAGGGTGAGAATCACCAATGCTAATGCCGCCTTCACCGGTGGAATAGGCCGTCTTGAAGAACATCAGAATTACTGGGTAAGAGCTTACGCAATCTCAAAAGGGGGTATCGGCTATAGCCCCGCTGTTAGGATTACTACTATAACCATATTAGAACCTGAACCCAATACAAGAAAAGCCATCAATATAAGACGTACGACCGCAACCCTACTTGGTAATCTCTATTCCACTGGAAATTCAACTATTCTTTCTCAAGGAATCATCTATGGGCTAAATGAAAATCTGGAGTTTGGCACTGGAGAGGTGGCCTATACTACAACAAATTCAATGATTATTGAGGCTAACGTCTCAGGTTTACAAGGTAATACTACCTATTATTTCCGGGCATTTGCCATAAATAATAAGTTCACCGCCTATGGTGAGGTGAAGTCTTTTACCACTGGCCCGTATGATCTGTTTGATAATGCTGAAGGTGGCCGTATAATCTACCTCAAAGATGATGGCCTGCATGGTATGGTCATGGCTGAATCAGATCTCGGTCAACCTGTGATGTGGGCTGGCGATACTACTTCTCTGATCGGAACAATCTCTAATCCTTCAGGCAGTCAAAATACCTATCTGATCGCTTCTGCAACAATAGGAGAAGATAATGCCGCAAATCGCTGTTACAACCTCTCTCTAAATGGCTACAATGATTGGTTCCTCCCAAGTTTTGAAGAGTTTAAACTCTGTTTAGGCGGGGCACAACAATATGGCTTAACGTCGGGTAACTATTGGCTATCTAATGAACGTTCGGCGAATAAAGCACTATTTATGAACCTGGCAACCTTGTCTGTTAAAAATGACAGGAAAACAGCCAAGAAACAGGTTAGACCCTTCAGGTCATTCTAATTATGACAATATTGGTGATGGTTGAAAAACTGAATAGAAGAAAATGTCATGCATACAATTAAGCAAGTTTTTATAATACTGTTAGTCTCTTGGGCCTCCTGTTCACCTATCTGGGCTCAGGTTAATTTTAATGGCTATAAGGTTTTTGGCGGCTCAGGAGCAGATGAAAATCCTTCGCTCATTAAGACTCCTGATGGAGGATATCTGCTCGCTTTTGAATCAACCTCTACCGATGGAGACGGTGTGGGAAATCACGGAGGTCGGGATATCGTTTTAATGAAGCTTAACCAGAAACGTGAGCGCATATGGAGCCGTAGTTATGGCGGATATTATAATGAGAAATTAGGGGATCTGTTGATCGATGACGCTGGTTATATCTATGTTTGCGCTACTACAGAAAGTAATGATGGGGATCTTCCAACTCAAAGAAAAGGAAGTGCCGATCGTTGGGCCTTCAAACTTAATCCCAATGGTTCTGTGATCTGGTCTAAGGTGTATGGTGGAAGTAATGTGGACTATGGCACATGGATTTCTCGTAGGGCAAATGGTAACCTTTTAATCGGTGGATCTAGTCTTTCACAAGATCAAGATGTCAATATAAACTATGGACAAGATGACTCATGGATTTGTGAGTTAAGTGCCAATGGCGATCTTATCTGGAGCGAGTCTAATGGATCTAGTGATGCTGACCGTGACTTCGTTGGATTCGCAACTCGGGATAATGGTTTCCTTGCGGGCATAAGGGTGACAAATGATGATGGTTCCATCGTTGGCTCTAGTCATGGTGGAAGTGATCTCTGGTTTGTTAAATGCGATAGTGATAAGATTATTGAATGGCAAACTCTATTAGGCGGCTGGGATTGTGAAAATAATATCGGCGATGCCATTGAGGTTGACGATGGTTATATCTTTATTGCGGAAACATCTTCTGGAGATGGAATACTGGCCAATGCTAGCTGTAAATCTTCTATGGAGACGAATAATGTCTTTGTTTGCAAGATCAATCAGATGGGAGTCAGCGAATGGGCTAGATGTATTACCGCTCCAATCCCATTCACTAATCAATACTCCTATTATGAGTATCCGAATTTTGGTCGGAGTCTATTCCCCACTGAGGATGGCGGCGTCTTGGTTTTCTCCCAGAGTTATCAGGATGAATGCCCCATTCCTGAAGGTACCGATCTGCCTCATTCGATCCTCGTTACTAAATTATCGAGCATAGGAAGTATGGAGTGGCAGAAGCCGATAGGTAGTTACTCGAGTTATACCTCCACCGCTTATCTAAGCCTGGGCAGTGGGGTATGGCTGGCAGCTATTCAATCAGTCGATTTCAAGAAGACATGCAGTGATTCGATTGATGAGGGTTTTGCAGATAAGGATATCTGGCTTACAGAATTGGTTGACTGTAATAATTATATAGCTGATCGTCCGAGTGGGGATGAACAGGTCTGTTTGAATAGCAGCCCAATTACACAATATGAGGCAGAGTCCTCCTTGAAACCTCTTTACTATGTTTGGAGTTTGACCCCCTTTGATGCTGGATCTATTGGTAGTAATGACTCCATTACTACTGTCGAATGGAATTCCTCATTCTCTGGTGAAGCTAAATTATCGGTTTCCTTAGTAACTGAATGTGGAACCTCGAGGTCTAGTGATTCTTTATTGATCAATGTCTATCGGGATTGTACCGGTATTGATGATTTCATGACGGAGAGGATGAAGGTTTATTTCTATCCCAATCCTGCTAGCGGGAATGCTATTTTGCATTATGCTCTTCCTGCCGGGATAGACAATGCTCGGGTTCGTCTCTATGATATGAGCGGTTGTGAGGTTTATAATGGGGAGATTAGTGCTTCAGAAGACTCGCATAGGATAGATATTAGCCATCTTAGCGGAGGGGTCTATCAGTGTACTATTGAGGGAGCCAAAGCCAGTGGTCGTTGCCGACTGGTGGTCTTGTAAATGAAGGATGTTTGTTTTAGTTGTATTTTGTTGATGTTTTTTGTGAAGAGACAGCCTTTGGGCTGTCTCTTTTTTTCGCCCTCCATATCCTCTCCATATCTTCTCCCAATAATGAATGGCTAAAATGATAGAGGATTGAGTGAGTATTGAGACTTGGATGGGAAGTGACTTAGTTAAATATCATTGCAATTTGGTAGAGAAAACAAATAAATCAGGAAGAGTATCTGCTCGAAAAGAGGTAAGTTGAACCATTGAAATTACTTACTGGATATAGCTTATTGGATATATAAAGGGAGAGGATACGGAGAGGATATGGAGAGGGGTTTGTAAGTGTTATAAAATTAGTGATTTATAAAAGGGGAGGTTTTTGATAAAAATGTACTTGTCAGTATATTTTGATCATTTTGTTATTATATTTACAGAATCAACTTAAATAACAAGATGGACGAGCAAGATAAGCTCCTTCGGCTACTTGAGATGTTAGTTTATTTGTCTAGTGGTATTAGAAGGAGTATAAGTGAGATAGGAGAGAGATTTGATATTTCAGAGCGAACTGCTTATAGATATCTAAAAACTTTCAGAGAGGCAGGTTTTATAATAGACACGCCTCATGATGGTTTGTATCAAATTGAGAAGACCTCGCCTTATTTCAGTGAAATAAGTGAATTGTTGCATTTCTCGAGAGAGGAGGCTTATATCCTTCAGCAGGCGATTCATTCTATTTCAGATGAGAATCTATTGAAGCAGAAGTTGGTGAAAAAGCTCTACTCGATTTATGATTTTGATAGAGTTGTGGATACTGTTGTTAGACCCGAAAATTCTGAGAATATTCACAATCTGATTCTCGCAATAAAAAGTAAGCGATCGGTTATTTTAAAAGGGTATCAATCGGCTAACAGTAATATTGAGCGTGATAGGCATGTAGAACCATTTAGTTTTACAACGAATTATGTTGCAACCTGGGCTTATGATTTGGATGATGGTTGTTGTAAGACATTTAAAAATTCCCGGATCTCTTCAATTGTAATTTTAAAAGAGGGATGGACGCATCAGAGCGAACATCGGATTCTTCCGATTGATGTTTTTAGAATTAGTGGGGAGGAGGAGATTAATGTGAGGTTAGAATTAAGTATAAGGGCTTCCGAGCTGTTAAAAGAGGAGTATCCTATGGCAGAGAAATATATAATTGAAAAGGAGAATGGAACCATTGAGTTTTCTTCTCCAGTATATAGTTTAGAAGGGGTTGGTCGGTTTGTTCTTGGGTTATCTCAAGAGATTAAAGTGATCGAACCGCAGATGTTAAAAGAATTTATTCAAAAAAAGGCAAAAAATATTCTATTGCTGTCAGGAATTGACAGTGAGTAGATTTAGCTTTGAGGAAAAGTAGGAGTTATGAGTATAGTTTATCTAAAATTCTGTATGTTTGTTTTCCTTATTATAATAGTGCTTTAACTTTTCAAAGTCAGAGTTAGTAGCTTTTTAAGATCTGAAGTACTTAGTTGTTTTATATGGAAAGATTGGATAATATAACAGGTTTAATCATATATAAATTGGATCGTCATGAGGTTTAGAGTAAGTTTTAATCGTACCAGTAAGCAGTGCATGCTGCCGATGGATTACCAGTATTTTATTAGTGCATGGGTATATAATATAATCGGGCAAGCTGATCCTGGGTTTTCAGATTTTCTACATTCCCAGGGATATGTCAATGGGCATAAGTCGTTTAAATTATTCAGTTATTCTCCTCTTACATTTGGTAGGCCAATCCTTTGGAAAGAGAAGGTTCTATTCGAGATTCAGGAGAACCAACTATCGGTAGATATTTCATTTTATTTAGCCGATGCCGCTGAAAGGTTCATTATTGGCCTTTTTAATAATCAACAACTTTATATAGGTGATCGTTTTAATGGTCTCGATTTACATGTGAGTTGCGTTGAGCGGTTAAGAGAGAATGCGTTGGGTGAGACGGTGATATATCGAGCTATATCTCCTGTGGTGGTGAGCGTCTTACCTGAAGGCAAAAGATATCCTGATTATTTGAGTCCCGAGAATGAGTTATACGTGAGCTTAATTCGTCAAAATCTAATTAACAAGTACAACTCGATACCCGGGAAGAATCCGATAGACTCTATTACCCCCTTTGCCTTTAAGCTAAATGGAGATGTAAAGTCAAAATTGGTAACAATTAAGCCCTATACTCCTGAGCAGAGCAAGGTGAGAGGATTTGTCTATGTTTTCACATTGACCTGTCCGATAGAGCTGCACCAATTGATTGAGGGTGCCGGGATAGGGGAGAAGAACTCGATGGGGTTTGGATGGGTGGAGAAGACGGAGGATTTGAATTAATGAATTAATCTAAATGAATGAAAAACAAAAAAGAATAGCGATATGAGTTTAGAAACAGTTCTTCAGATAGGTAAGGCTCTACGAAATTCAGATAATAATCTTAAGTATTTTAAGTATGTTGAGCCGTGCCCTAAAGATATGGATGATAATAGGTTGATATCCTTAACTATTCCTGTGAAGGAAGATTTCTCTTTTGACTGGGAGAATATTAGGCGTACTGAGGAAAATCAAATAGATTCTCTTTACTACTTAAAGTTTAAGACTTCAGATAGCGATAGCCTTGTAAAGTATATTTTTGGTGATATCTATTATGAGAAAAATGCAAGTCTCAAGAAAGATGGATCTGTTGATTTTAGGGAAGGCGGTTATTATAGATTGGCTAATCCAACTCACTCAAATGCGGCCTTTAGGCAAAGCTCATTTTTTAGAGGTAAACCTGACTATTTTGACTTAATTCAAAAGAGCAATGGACCCAAGACTTGTATTCAGCGTTTTCATGAGGAATTGGATAAAAGCATAGATAGAATTGAAAATATTCTGAACTATGTTCATGCAATTATAAATTGGATAGAAACTAGATCTCCTTTTAATCTTACTGATATAATTGATAATAAGGATGAACTATATAGAAGATCAGTTTCTAGGATTTTCGGTCTGTTGTCTAACGCCACTCTAAAGAAAGCTGGACTTTCGACTGAATTATCTGAATGTAATTTAACCCAGCAAAGGAAAGTTTTCGACCTGGATAGCTCATCTGTGTTTATTCATTTTGAATTTCAGGGTAATAATCACTGGTATAAATTTCAGGAAGATTTTGAACTTTTACTTGCTAAAATTCTTTCGGAGTTTGTAGAAAGTATCTCTGATGGGATAGTTCTTAAAAAGACTCTGTATAAAACCTTATGCTCTGGTGATAAAAAAAATGATATTCAATTTCCTGGCTTTTTAGATTCAAATAAATGTAAATCAAAGATGTTTCATAGTGATAGTTTAAAGGATCTCTTTTATGCAATTGATTACAGCAGTAAAGGAAAATCTATCACAGGTACAGATATCAAGCTTATTGTTTTACCTAAAGGAGATCATCTCTGTGCAAAAGATTATGATAATTTTTTAGATAAAAGAGATGAGGCAAGAATTAATGCGGTGAATCATGATAATTATGAGGAGTTATCCGATTCTATTTTTGATTTTATTGATAATGATAATAATCTGATTACTTCCTTTGATTTAGTTTTTTGCAAAAAGGGTGGGATGTCATCACCTGATACTGATTTAGTTGAATTGTCTGGGATAGAAAAGAGCAGCCTGAAATTAATTCAAGAAAGGTTGCAGCGGATATCTCATGAAGTTGGTAATGCAAGAAAGCAATTTTTAATGACAGGCAAATTGCTTTACCCAATTACAGTTAATAATTCTTTTAGAGACTTAATTGGAAACCCGCAGACTGATCTTAAAACAGGAAAAGTAACATTTAAAGCAAACTCTAAATATAAGTCACACCTTTTGAGGGTATTACCATTGATTTACACTGGAAATTATCATCGGGATGAGGCTCTTCTACCTTCATTTATTCAGAATGTAGAATTTACCGTAAGAGCCGGTGATTCAAAGTATAGTTTCTTGAAATTTGAACTAATGTTTCTTTATAAAATTCAAAACACAAAAATAGATAGGTTTATGGAAATTACTACATCAGAAAGTTATCAAATTGGGTTTATGCTTGGTGGTTTAGCAAAGAACCTTAGTTTAGAAATTAATTCTTTTGAAAAGAATTATGTGGGTAACCTTACACGAAGAATTGGAAATTTGACTGATTTCATTAAACTGAAAAATGAGATCGAGCAAAAGCTTATTCTGCATGATAAAACAAAATACACATTCCAAATTTCGTATGACTTGACGCAGAAAGTAAAGGTTTTTAAAACTCGTTATGATAAGGAAGAGTGTGTATTTGGCTTTATGGAAAGCTATTTTAAGCCAATTACTAAAAGGGAAACTGCTAAAGATGGATTAACACAGACTGTTGAAGAATAACAATTTTTTAAATCATATTCAAATGGAAAACGAAATTAGAAAATCAGAGATCTTATTTTTTTTCGAGACATCATTTAATATCCCAAATGGTGATCCGTTTACTGGAGAACAGCGTTATGATGAGGAAACTAAGAAAATTCTCGTTAGTGATGTTCGCATGAAACGGTATATACGTACATATTTTGAGGAAAATAAATTGCCAATTTATGTAAGTGAGCGAACAGGGGCTGGGAAGACTGATTCAAAAGGAGTTCTTACATGGATTGCTGAAAATCGTAATCCTGATGACTTACTTGATATTTCTGAATTATTGAAACAGCAAATTGATGTACGTTTGTTCGGTGGAATTTCAACATTGGGCGAGGATGCAAAAAAGATTAAAATTAAAGGAAAGGAGATGAAAAATGGACATACTCAATTTACTGGTCCCGTACAGTTTGCTTTATTAAATCCTTCACTAAATGAGGTTGTATTGAGAATGCATCAAAATACAACGCACTTTACATCAAAGGCGGAGAATAGTCAAGGTTCAATTGGCACTACAACGATAGTTCCATATTCATTGGTTCAGATTCATGGATGGGTTAATCCAAAAATAGCAGAAGAAACTGGCATGACAAATCAGGACTTGGAACTAATGTATAAAGGGCTTTGGTATGGCACAAGTGGTGATGGAAGTTCGCATTCTCGGAGTAAAGTTGGCCAAAACGCTATTCTTTTGGTTGAAATTGTGTATTCTGAAAAAAATCAAAAGATCTATGGTGTTGACCGTTTAGTTTCATTGACGCCTAAAAGGGATAAAAAGGAGGATCAAATCAGAAGCATGGATGATTATGACTTAGATTTCAGTAAATTGATTAAAGCTGCTGAGATGGGAAAAGTTGAGAAGATAAAGTTCTATACTGAAATAGATTCCATTTATTTAGAATTAATTGGACAGAATAAATTTGAAGCAATTACATTATGAATGGGTTCCAAATTGTTATAGAAGGTTCTTGGGGGCATTTTAAAAAACCTGAAACTAATAATAATCCACTCTCTCATGATTTTATAACAAAAACAGCTTTAATTGGTTTAATTGGTGCCGTTTTGGGAATTGAGCGTGCGAGTATGAAAAGTTTATTTCCCCAGCTTTCAGAGGATTTACTATACGGGGTTCAGTTATTAAATCCTGTTAAGAAGATTTCATGGGCATTTACAAGTAGAACGGCAATCAATCCTACTGCTGCTGGAACACCGAAATCATTTGAGTTTCTTAAAACCCCCAGATTTTTAGTTTCAATTGTGCTAAATGATGAGAGATCCTTGTCTTTGTTTGAAGGATTTAAGGATTCAGTTAAAGCCGAAAATGCTATATTCACCCCTGTTTTGGGCTTGCATAACTGCCCTGCAAATTTGAAATTTGAATCTGAAGGAATCTTTTCGATTATGGAAACTGGATGTTTTGAGACAAAAGGATTTGTTATTGCGGGTAAACATAAACCGAAGAATTTTCTACCTGATTTTCGAGTTGGCTTTGATAGGATTCCAACTTATCAAACAGCTGATTTTTGGAATCTTCCCGAAAAATATGAAAATGTAGTTTATCCAGATTACCCCAATTCTATTATAGTCGAGGGGAGTTACTATGAATATATTTCTCTTAATAGAATAGAGCAATGGTGTCTGATTTAATAAATCTGAAATCCCATCCTGATAAAGTTTTACTTACGCACATTGATGGTGTGATTACTCTAACGAAGAAGCTTACCAACTCCCGTTTTGCGGAGTTGGTAGCTATTTTCCATGATTTGGGGAAAATAAATCCAAACTTCCAAAGTAAATTTGACCCTACCAAAAAGGTTGGTGGCTATTCAAACCATTCATACTTGTCAGCTTATGCTTTTTTTTGTGCTTTTTGTTGCAATAGAAAAAATACTGATATTCTAAGGGATTTTCTAGATAGTAAACTAACGAAGAATGACATAATTGCTCTATCAGTTATCATTGCTAAGCATCATGGGAATTTACCTGATTTTACACCAACTGATTATAATGGTAGTGGTACTAGTATTTTATCTATAGAGGAGAATAGGGCATTGTTTAGTTTTCTAGAGATGAATCAGGATTTGCCTGTTTTTTCTTATGTAAACTATTTCTTTCCTATTGTGGATTTTAAACATTACCTAATTAATTCAACAATTCAGCAAGGATATACTGAAAAGTTCATTTTTGACGGGTATAAAAACGAAAACCCTTTGGACTTTTTTATTAGTTATCAGTCTATCTTTGCAAGTTTACTTCAAGCGGACAAAGCTGATGCTGGGCATGTCGAGTTTATTATTGACAAGCAAAGAGAGGATTTAAAGTCGTTTTCTTATAGTTTTAGTTCAAAACTGTCTGCCTATTTGCGAAAGCTAGATCAAAATACAGATCTTAATATCTTAAGAACTGAAATTCGAGAAATGTCAATTAGAAATATTCAGAATGGTTTGAGTTTAAATAAGCACATCTTTGAATTAACAGCTCCAACTGGCTCAGGAAAAACATTGATGTTACTTTCTTTAGCTTCAGAGATAATTGAACAAAAAGGACCTAAAAGAATAATTTATAGTTTACCCTTCCTTTCAATAACTGAGCAAATTGAGGAGGAGGTTTTGAAAATATGTAAAGGCGAAGAAGAATGGATACGACGTATAGATTCGAAATCAGACTATTCTTATTTCGAAAAAATTCAGGAAGCATTAGATACTAATCCAACTGAAGAGTTGATAAAGCAAGCAAATATTATTGAATTTCAAGAGAGTACCTTTGCTTATCCTTTTGTAATTACAACCTTTGTTCGTTTTTTCGAAACACTATTGAGTAATAAGAATTCGGATCTTTTAAAGTTACCAAATTTCTCAAATAGCATATTCTTGTTAGATGAAATTCAAGCTTTACCTCCAAGATTGTATGGCTTTTTTGTTGCTTACCTAGCGTATTTCTGCGAGAAGTTTGATAGTTATGCGATTATTTCATCTGCGACCCAACCAAACTTTGAATTACCAAGCAATTCCTCTGTTACATTGGAGTTTTTTAAATTTTATGAAAAGCCTTTCCCTTTACTTCCGCTTAGTTATTTTAATTGTGATATTTTTAATCGTTATCAAATAGAAATAGCGAATAATCCAATTAGTCTTGAAAAACTGAAGGACTATATTCTTCAAGAGAAGTCTTCAATCTTAATAATTCTAAATACAATTGCTGATACTACGGATTTGTTTAGATTATTATTACATGAATATAATGAAGACGAGGTATTACTATTAAATACTCACTTTACCCCTCGTCACAGAAAGATTAAAATCTACTTGGCTAAAAGGCGTTTGCGTGAAAATAAGCATGTTATTTTGATTTCTACTCAATTAATTGAAGCAGGTGTAGATATTGACTTTCCTGTACTATATAGAGATTATGCTACCATCTCAAGTATTGTTCAATCGGCCGGAAGATGTAATAGAAATGGTAGATTAAATGGAATGGGGAGGATTAGTTTATTCACGTTGCAAAGAAATGGGAAAAGTAGATCAGATCTGATTTACAGAGGGAAGGACAAATATCTGATAGATTTTACTAAGAATTCGTTTAAAAACTCAAATTATCAAGAAAAGGAATTAATTCAAGTTCAAAGAGATTTTTTTCAGAGAATTCAGTCAGAGTTGTGTTTTGCAAGGCATTGGCAGAAGTGCCCGGACATAGAGTTTGACTTTTTAACTGATATTAAAGAGTGTATGTTTGAAAAGATTGGGAATTTCCGTCTTATCGATGATCAACTCTATGGTGAAGAATTGCAATATTATGTGCCTTGGAATGATGATGATGATAGTTATGAAATTTTGTTAAAGCATCAAACTGAACTTATTGTTTTGTTTAAGGAGAGTGATAATAAAAGCGTTATTAGAGCTAAAAAGAAGCTAATTGAATTGCATTTAAAAAAAATGGCTAACCAAATAGTTCAGATTCGATTAAAAGATAATAAAATAATACCCATGCTCGGAAGTGGTCAGAGTTATTTTAATTTGTATAAAATAGATAGTAAATTTTATAGTTTTTTTGATGGAATTAATCTTGATCGATTCGATTATATTATTTAAGATCTTCTGATATGTACACCACCGGAACCCATTTTAATTATTACCTGATCTGTCATCGGAAGTTATGGCTATTTGCTAATGGAATTAGCATGGAGGCGACCTCGGATCTGGTATACGAAGGTAAACTGTTGCATGAGACCTCATACCCAAGGCGGTCAGAGAAGTATCAGGAGGTTGAGCTTGATGGTATTAAGATCGATTATTATGATCCCAAGAACAAAGTGGTTCACGAAATCAAAAAGTCTGATAAACATGAAGAGGCTCATGAATGGCAAGTGAAATACTATCTGTATGTATTGGAACGGAATGGAGTTGAGGGGGCAACAGGACTGCTGGAATATCCTAAACTGCATAAAACAGAGGAGGTTCTGCTTACAACCCTCGATCGTGATTTGATTGAGGATTATATTTTAAGTATTCAGGGGATAATTAGTCAAGAGTTTTGTCCCGAACGAATACAGAAGTCGGGATGCAAAAACTGTAGTTACTTCGATTTTTGTTGGAGTATGGAGGAAAGTCAATGAAGAAGACCTACTATCTGTTTAATCCAGGTCGATTGCAACGATCGGATAATACGTTAAAATTTACCCCTGTGGATGAAGAGGGGCATGAAGACAAACCCCGTTTTCTTCCCGTGGAAAATGTAGGGGAGTTGTATTGTTTTGGCTCGCTCGATGCTAACTCGGCGTTGTATAATTTCTTAGGCAAGGAGCAGATACCGATCCATTTCTTTGATTATTATGAGAATTATACCGGCTCTTTTATGCCTCGTGATGCGTTGATTTCGGGTAAGATGTTGATTGCGCAGGTTAAGTTTCAGCAAAATAAGAAGAAGCGAATTGATGTGGCGCAGCGCATTCTAGATGGTGCGAGTTTCAATATGGTAAAGAATCTGAAATATTATAATAGTAGAGGGAAGGATCTTGAACCCATAATTGAGATTATCGAGCAGTTGGCGGCAAAGATTCCGGAGACATCGGCCATAGATGAGTTGATGGGCATCGAGGGAAATATTCGAAAGAACTATTATGAGGCATTTGAGTTGATCATTAACGACTTCAGCATGGGAGGGCGAAGCTACCAGCCACCAAAGAATGAGGTTAATGCACTAATCTCGTTTGGAAATATGATGTGTTATAGTCAGTGTTTGCGTGCTATACATCAAACGCAGCTTAATCCGACAATAAGTTTTCTGCACGAGCCTGGTGAACGTCGTTTCTCATTGTCTCTTGATTTGGCAGAGGTTTTTAAGCCTTTGTTGGTGGATCGGGTGATTTTCAAGGTGATGAATAAAAAGATGATTCAGTCGGAGCATTTTGAGGCTAACTTGAATCGGGTTATACTGAAGTCAAATGGGAAGAAGACATTTGTGCAGGCCTTTGAAGATCGGTTGGAGGAGACCATTGCGCATCGAACCTTGAATAGATCAGTTAGCTATAAGCATTTGATTAAGTTGGAGTGTTATAAGCTACAAAAGCATTTTTTGGAGATTGAGGAATACAAACCGTTTAAAATGTGGTGGTGATGTATATAATAGCGATGTATGATGTTAATGAGAAGCGGGTAGGGAAGATGCTGAAATTATTCAGGAAGTATTTGAATTGGATACAGAACTCGGTATTTGAAGGGGAGATCACGGAGGTAAAGTTGCTTGAGTTAAAGCACAAGGCTATGCTGATAATGGATGAGGATACTGATAGTCTAATAATATTTAAAACCCGTCAGGAGAAGTGGCTGGATAAGGAGATAGTAGGTCATGAGCGTCAGAGTATAGACATATTTTTATAGGCTGAAAGTTGTCGATCGGTTTAGAATTAGTGTTGAAATTGTTTGGAAAATGTTTTAAAGATTAAAAGAAGTTCTTTGACATATTGAATATAAAGAACTTAAGATAGGTTGTCGAACTCCTATGGTAAATACACTTAAGGAGTTCGACAACTTTTAGGGGAAAAAAGGCTACATTTGCAGAAGCTAATTCATTGAGGATTAGCTAAATTTTTTGAGTCGTCGAACGGCTCCCAATCGCACCAAGCTGGAATTGAAAC
>Ga0209066_10001312_pt1 | contig 33318 bp, 34 predicted proteins | sample All_14_2_FD_187198 | JGI IMG/M metagenome (GOLD analysis project Ga0209066, IMG submission 187198) | Freshwater microbial communities in response to fracking from Pennsylvania, USA - Allegheny Zone_MetaG_DW_15 (SPAdes) (version 2) ... | reverse complement strand
GAAGGCGATCGCGGCGCCGGCTGCAACGGCGGCGGCGGTGGCCGCAACCGGATGTTCGATGATGAACCGATTGACGGCGTCAGCCGCCTTGTAGCTGCGGTCACGGGCGTCGACATAGACTTCGCCCGCCTTTTCGCGGGAGCGGGTGTAGGCGTCAGCCGCCGTTTCGCGCGCCGCGTCCAGCTGTTCGCGGGCGAGCACCTGGCCTTCACGCAGTTTTTCGATCGCTGTGTCGGCGGTGTCGTTGGCGAAACTGCGGGCGCGGTCGAAGCGGTCGTGTAGTTCGTCTTTCATGGCTCTTCCTCCATGTCCAAGCTCTCCGTGGGAACGGCATCCCCACGGACATTGCGGGCCTTAACGTACAGCCAGCGGGAAAGTGCCGCGATTGGACGACGCAAAAGCCATGCAATGACGCCGGTTACTGCACCACCCACGATGAACGGATGATTGCGGACCGATGCCTTGGCTTTGTCGCCGGCCGCATGCGCCAGTTCTTCCGCCTTGTCGCGGGCATCCGCCTTCAGCCGTTCGGGCGCGAACCGCAGCTTTGCGGTATCGACTGCGCCAACAAAGCGCGTCCGCGCCATATCAGCGCGCCGAACGGCGGCATCGAAGGCATCTTCCCGACTCATCCGGCGATCTTTCGGAACAGCGCCACCGCTCGGTTGCGCGCGAGCCACAGCAGCAGGGCGGCAATGCCGATGCCAAGCAGCGATACGAGCGCAGTCGCACCGAGGGGCGTCAGGAACGGAGCGAGGGCGAAAACCAGCCCGATCATCAGCGTCACCAAAGCGCCGAACAGCAGGATGAGCGCCACGACACAGAGGATGGCGATCGTGCGCAGGCCCGAGCCCAGCAACACGGCACGCAGCTTCTGCTTGTCGATCTCCGCTTCCGCATAGCTGCGGCCGGTTTCGACAAGGCGCGACACCACCGCGCTCAGCGGTTCGTCGGCATCATAATCGGCTTCGGGGGTCACGTCTGGCGTGGCTCCGTGGCGGGACGACAAGTCAGGCGTCCGACGATCCCGATCCCTTGGCGAGGCGCATCAGCACGAAGCCGACAACGGCGGCAGCGCCGATTGCGACGGCCGGGCTCTTGCGCACGAAATCGCGCGCTTCGCCCGCCAGCTGATCCAGATCCTTCGCGTCGAGCGACTTCGCAGCGCCGGCGACAGCCTCTGCGGCGTAACGGGCATAATCGCCATATTGCGGACCAAGCTTCGCATCGACCGTACCGGCCGTATCCGAGATCAGCTTTGCAAGGCCGTGCATGGCCGATCCCGTCTTGTCCTTTGCGGTATCCGCGGCGGCGCGCGCCGCCTGCGTCGCCTGACCCTTGATCTTGTCGGCTTCGGCGCGCCAGTCGCTCGATGCGGCGGCGGCTTTCTTGGTGGCCGGCTTGCGCGTGGCGGCCTTCTTGACCGGTGCGGCCTTTACGGCGCGGGGTGTCGTGACCTTGGCGGCGACGGCCTCAGGCTTTGGCTTGGGCTTCGGTCCGGGCTTCTTGCGGGGTGGCTTCGGGACGGGGAGGGTTTCGTCGGCCATTAAGTATCTCCTGAAGGTCCTGACGCAAGGAATGCTTCGGGCGAATAACAGTTCCGCAGGCGTAATGCATCAGAAACTGTCGCATTTCGGGAGCAGCGGGTCGCGCAGGGCGGCGCGCCATTGCCTTCATCGGTCATGCTGGCTAAGCGGGCGCCCATCTTCCAACCGTGCAGCAGGATCGCTCATGACCGCCATTCTCGACATCCACGCCCGCCAGATTCTCGACAGCCGCGGCAATCCGACGGTCGAAGTCGACGTCCTGCTGGAGGATGGCAGCTTCGGTCGTGCCGCCGTACCTTCGGGCGCTTCCACCGGCGCCTATGAAGCCGTCGAGAAGCGCGACGGCGACAAGAGCAAATATCTGGGCAAGGGCGTGCTGCAGGCGGTTGAGGCCGTGAACAGCGAGATCGTGGAGCGCATCGTCGGCATGGACGCCGAGGACCAGGGCGAAATCGACGCCGCCATGATCGACCTGGACGGCACCGAGAACAAGGCGCGGCTGGGCGCGAACGCCATTCTGGGCGTGTCGCTCGCCACGGCGAAGGCTGCGGCCGATGCGCGCGGCCTGCCGCTCTATCGTTATGTCGGCGGTGTTTCGGCGCATGTGCTGCCGGTGCCGATGATGAACATCATCAACGGCGGCGAGCATGCCGATAATCCGATCGACTTCCAGGAATTCATGGTGATGCCCGTTGGCGCCGAGAGCATCGCCGACGCTGTGCGGATCGGTTCGGAAATCTTCCACACGCTGAAGAAGGGCCTGCACGACAAGGGGCTGGCGACCGGCGTTGGCGACGAGGGCGGTTTTGCGCCGAATATCGCGTCGACCGTCGAGGCGCTCGACTTCATCATGTCGAGCATCGAGAAGGCCGGTTACACGCCGGGCGATGATGTGGTGCTGGCGCTCGACTGTGCATCGACCGAATTCTTCAAGAACGGCAAGTACGAGATTTCGGGTGAGGGCCTGTCGCTTTCCTCGGCCGAGTTCGCCGATTATCTGGCCGATCTGGTCGGCAAGTACCCGATCAAGTCGATCGAGGACGGCATGGCCGAGGATGATTTCGAGGGTTGGAAGATCCTGACCGACAAGATCGGCGCCAAGTGTCAGCTGGTGGGTGACGACCTGTTCGTGACCAATCCCAAGCGTCTGGCCATGGGCATCGAGAAGGGTCTGGCCAACTCCATGCTGGTGAAGGTCAACCAGATCGGATCGCTGAGCGAGACGCTGGCGGCGGTCGAACTGGCCCACCGCGCCCGCTACACGAACGTCATGTCGCATCGTTCCGGCGAAACCGAGGATGCGACCATCGCCGACCTGGCGGTGGCCACCAACTGCGGCCAGATCAAGACCGGATCGCTGGCGCGTTCTGATCGGCTTGCCAAGTACAATCAGCTGATCCGCATCGAGGAAGAGCTGGGCGACATTGCGGTTTACGCAGGCCGTTCGATCTTCAGGTAAGATTGCGCGCCGGCGGATTTTTGTCCGCCGGCGTTTCACTGTTGATTCCGCGTAACGACATTTTCCTTGCCAGCGCGAATCGACTGTGATTCAAGAGCCTGCAACATGGCCCACATCGCAAAGCTTCGTCTTCTCCTTGCTTCCGCGCTGGGGCCTGCCATCGCCGTGCTGCTGCTGGCGCTGTTCATCGGCTATGCCGTGTTCGGTGCCAACGGTGTGCTTGCCTGGGGCGGCTATACCCGACAGTTGCACGAAGCGCGTACGGAGCTGGCTGTGGCCAAGGCGGAGAAGGCGCGGTTGCAGAACCGGGTGTCGCTGCTGGACCCACGGCATATCGATCCCGACATGGCCGACGAGCTGGTGCGTCGCGAACTGAACGTGAACCATCCCGACGAAGTGATCGTCCCGCTCAATTGAGCGGGCGCTGACATTTTCCTCCTGTTTCCTCCTGTCAGCCCATACTAATCGGCGCACCAAAGGCCGCCGATTGCAGCCCGGCGTTGCGTTCACCCCGCCATTATCCCTATATCCGGGGCTCTCCTCCCCAGAGATATAAGGTTGTACCTTTGGCAAAGACCCCAGCACAACGATCACCCCGCGCGAAGCCGGCGGCGCCCCGCGCGTCCAAGGTCAAGACCGCCACTCCGGCTCCTGCGGACCATAATCGCGAGCGGCCGGAAGAACCGGTGCCCTACAAGGCGAGCAAGGACGAACTCCTCGAATTCTATCGGCAGATGGTGCTTATCCGCCGCTTCGAGGAGAAGGCCGGCCAGCTTTATGGCCTGGGCTTTATCGGTGGCTTCTGTCACCTCTACATCGGCCAGGAAGCGGTCGCGGTCGGCATCCAGTCGGCGCTTACGCCCGGCAAGGACAGCGTCATCACGGGCTATCGCGACCATGGCCACATGCTCGCCTACGGCATCGACCCCAAGGTCATCATGGCGGAGCTGACGGGCCGTGAGGCCGGCATCAGCCGCGGCAAGGGCGGTTCGATGCACATGTTCAGCGTCGAGCATAAATTCTATGGCGGGCACGGCATCGTCGGCGCGCAGGTATCGCTCGGCACGGGGCTGGGCTTTGCGCATAAGTATCGCGACGATGGCGGCGTATGCGTCGCCTATTTCGGCGACGGTGCGGCCAACCAGGGCCAGGTGTACGAAAGCTTCAACATGGCGGAGCTGTGGAAGCTGCCGATCATCTTCGTGATCGAGAACAACCAGTATGCGATGGGCACGAGCGTCAACCGCGCATCGGCCGAGGACCAGTTGTATCGTCGCGGTGAAAGCTTCCGCATTCCCGGCATCCAGGTGAACGGCATGGACGTGCTGGCCGTGCGCGGCGCGACCGAGGAAGCGCTTGAATGGGTAAAGGCCGGCAAGGGACCAATCCTGCTGGAAATGAAGACCTATCGCTATCGTGGCCATTCCATGTCGGACCCGGCCAAGTATCGCTCGCGCGAGGAAGTGCAGGCGATGCGCGACAAGTCCGACCCGATCGAGGGTACGAAGAAATATCTGGAAGAGATGGGTGTGAAGGAAGAGGACCTGAAGAAGATCGAGCAGGATATTCGCAAGATCGTGGCCGAGGCAGCCGACTTCGCCGAGTCCTCACCCGAGCCGGATGCCGGCGAACTGTATACCGACGTTCTGGTGGAGCAGTATTGAGATGGGTATCGAGATCAAGATGCCGGCGCTTTCCCCCACAATGGAGGAAGGCACGCTCGCCAAATGGCTGGTGAAGGAAGGCGATGAAGTGAAGTCCGGCGACATTCTCGCCGAGATCGAGACCGACAAGGCGACGATGGAGTTCGAGGCGGTCGACGAAGGCAAGATCGGCAAGATCGTGATTGCGGCCGGAACCGAAGGTGTGAAGGTCGGCACTGTCATCGCGACGATGGCCGGAGAGGACGGTGCGGTTGCAACTGCGCCCGCTGTTGAAGCGAAGGCAGAAGCAGCGGCTGCTCCAGTCAAGCAAGAGCCGGCGGCCGAAGCGCCCAAGAAGGCCGAAAGCGGCACATCGAAGCTGGTGGCCGATGTAAAGCCCGTCACTGATCCGGCGATTCCGGAAGGGACCGAGATGGTCAAGACCACGGTCCGCGAAGCGCTGCGCGACGCGATGGCCGAGGAAATGCGCAAGGACGACCGTGTATTCGTGATGGGCGAGGAAGTCGCCGAATATCAGGGCGCGTACAAGGTGACGCAGGGCCTGCTTGAGGAGTTCGGGCCCAAGCGCGTCATCGACACGCCGATTACCGAATATGGTTTTGCAGGTGTCGGCACCGGCGCAGCGATGGGCGGCCTGAAGCCCATCGTGGAGTTCATGACGTTCAACTTCGCCATGCAGGCGATCGACCACATCATCAATTCCGCCGCCAAGACCAACTACATGTCCGGCGGCCAGATGCGGTGCCCGGTCGTGTTTCGCGGGCCCAATGGCGCGGCCAGCCGCGTGGGCGCACAGCACAGCCAGAACTACGGTCCCTGGTACGCATCCGTGCCGGGCCTGATCGTGATCGCGCCCTATGATGCGGCGGATGCCAAGGGTCTGTTAAAGGCAGCCATCCGGTCCGAAGACCCAGTCGTCTTCCTGGAGAATGAACTGGTTTATGGCCGCACGTTCGATGTGCCCAGGATTGACGACCACGTCCTGCCGATCGGCAAGGCGCGGATCGTGCGGCCCGGCAAGGATGCCACGATCGTCAGCTATTCGATCGGTGTTGGTGTGGCGCTCGAAGCTGCCGAAAAGCTGGCGGCGGAAGGCATAGACGCGGAGGTCATCGACCTGCGCACCCTGCGTCCGCTCGACACGGCTACGGTGCTGGAAAGCCTGAAGAAGACCAATCGCCTGGTGGTGGTCGAGGAAGGCTGGCCGGTCTGTTCGATCGCGTCGGAAATCGCCGCCGTGGTGATGGAGCAGGGCTTCGATGATCTCGACGCGCCGGTGCTGCGCGTCACCAACGAGGATGTGCCGCTGCCCTATGCCGCCAATCTGGAAAAGGCTGCATTGATCGATGCGGGCAAGGTTGTCGCTGCGGTCAAGAAGGTCAGCTACAAGGCATAGCTGACCGGCCCTAGCAGGTGGAAGCGGTCACTGCTTCCGTATTGTATATCTGGGACAAATCACGGTCGTCGCGCACCACCATCGCGGCGACCGTATTGATGTCGCGATAGTTCATGATGCCCAGTTTCTGCGGGTTGATGAGCGGAAACAGCGGCTCGTAGCGAAAGTGCAGTTCCACGAAGATCATGGCCGTACCGGTCGGCGCGAACACCTGTCGCCCGGTTGGCCCCATGCCAGTGATGTTGTGGGTGCCTTCCGTGCCGTATTGCGGCGTATAGCTGGTATCCAGCCCATAGCAGCGCTGCCAGTGGATGTAGTTCCGGCCTGCATGGGCGGAATCCGGGTCCGGCTCCAGGCTGGAGATGATGATCCGCGCCTTGTTCTTGTTGACCGAGGAACCGTTGCTCTGTTTTTCGCTGTAGGTGCCGTTGACGTTGAGGTTCCCGCCCTGTGCGAGCGCACCCAGCATGAGGTCGTTGATCTGCGCTTCGCTGATCTTCTTCGCCGCCATCGGATCGCCTTCGCCGATGCGGGACGCGTTGTCCGCAATCTGTAACGCAAGCGCCGACAGTCGCATTGAGGTGATGGAATAGTTCGCCAGTTCCGCGCCGCCGGTGATGAGCAGCAGCAGGACCGGTGTTGCATAGGCGAACTCGACCAGCGCGATGCCGCTCTGGTTGGCGCGGAGGCGGCGGAGCACTCGTCCGAAGCGGGTGAGGCGGTGGGTGTGGAGCATCAGCATGGCTTTGGCGCGAGCGAACCCGTCGTAGTGGTCTGATCGCCATAGGGCTGGTTTGCCAGCACGGTCGTGGCGTTCAGCTTGACTGTGCTGGGGAGGCCGATGAGGCTGGCGGTCGGGAAGAGGCGGGGGTAGCTCACATCGACCGAGAAGACGACAACGTCCTTGGCGCCGCCCTGGCCGGTTGCACCGCCGTCTGCGTCGTAGGTATTGTTGAAATTCCGGTCGATCCAGGTTTCACCCATGCTGCAGATGCCATCCTGATTGGCATCCTCGGGCATGCGCGCCTGCGCCTGTGTGAAGGTCTTGTAGGCGGATCGCGTAATCTTGATGTCGCTGTCCGGGATCGATGCGTTGAGATCGCGGACGGCCGCACGAATGCGCGCGTCGATCGATGTTTGCTGTGCCGTTTCCTGACCGGTGGCGAGCGAAGAGTCTCGCGCCGCTTTTTGCAACGTGCCCTGCAGAACCGCCTGCATGTAGAGGGTGTGGCCGAGGTCGAAGCCCCCCATCAGGATGATGAGAAAACCGGTTGCGGTCGCCGCGAACTCGACCGCGGCGACACCGTCTTCATCCTGGCGGAGGCGTGAGAGGAGTTTGCGCATCATCATCGGCTTAGTTCGTCAGGCGCAGGTTGGAGATGCGGTCGGCGATCTCACGAAACTTTGTGATCAGCGACGGTGTGTCGGCCGCCAGGAAGAAATAACTCGTACTGGTGGCGCACGCTTTCAGGCGATTGTTCGTCGTCGTGCTGGTGCCGCCGCCGTAGGAAATCACCCACAGGGTAATGTTCTTGTTCTTGATGGCGGTGCACAATGCGTTGGCACGCGCATTGTTGGCATTTGTAAGCTGGGTGCTGGTTGCGCTGGTGTTGAACTGGCGCTGATCCCAGATGGCCATGCCATAGCTGTCATAATTGTTGTTTGTCGTGGCCGTGTCGCCGTCCGTCATGAAGATCAGGTGCCGCGTGATCTGCGCGCCGCCGGGCGTCGTGGCGTTGTCCGCTGCGAAGATGCCGGTCGGAGACATGAGGCGTGCGCCCCAGAGCAGGCCGATGTCGTGATAGGTGTTGCCCGCCGGCGCGATGGTGCCGACATAGCTGCTGAAGTCGGCAGCGGTCGGGTTGCCGTCACGACCATTATAGCTGGTCAGGACGCGCGACGGTGTGACGTTGCAACTGTTGTTGCTCAGGTTGCGTCCCGGCGTTCCGGTGCCCGTATAGGCATTGCCCTCCACCCACGCGGTGGTGTGGGTGCCGCTCCATGTCGTGTCGACGAGCGTTTCCTTGCGCCCCCACACGGCAGCCATCAGCGCCGGTCGCCAGCGCGTGTCGTCATCGGCCGCGGAAGGAACCCGATCAATATCCATGTCGATCGCATCGGTCGGGCTGGCAGGGAAATTCAGCCAGTCGTCGCTCGGATTGCCGTCGGTGTTCTGGAACGTTTTGCGCTCTTCGATACAGCCGGCCCATGTCGCAGTGGTGTTGGCCAGCAGCTTGTAATAGGTGCTGGTGCTGGAACCCGATGGCTTGATGGAGATGCGTGTCTCGCCAACGGGGATCGATACGGAACCATTCCATGTGGTCCCGGTACCCTTCAGGCTGGATACGTCGAATTGCACCGGCCGATACGTCCATTTCTTGATGGTATGATAGGACGTCCAGGTGATCGGCTTCGTGGCCGTGCCGGTGCGCGTCAGCGTGTAGGTCTGCGTTGCGACCTGCAGGCGGCACTGGCTGTTGGAACTATCCCAGGCGTAGCGATAGGCAGAAGCCGTGTGATTGTCGTTCTGGCCATAGGTCAGCGTCTGGGCAGTCGCCGGATAGACCGGCGGGTCCTGTGATGTGCTCTGGAGCGCAGCGCTCTGGACGCTGGCTGTGTCACTATAGGCAACGCCGCTGTTATTGGTGTTCATGGCAGGGCAGGTGGACGAATTCTTGCCCGAAACCGTTTTGGAATAGGATGTGCCGCTGACCGTGACGGAGCCGGAACCGCTGACGTAGCCCCATCCGGAATAGTTGGCAGCGTTGCTCAGGCCGGATGGCGCAGACGACCAGCTTCCCCAGGTGGTTGCCGTCACCGTGCCAAGCGTCCAGCCCCAAACGTCCTCAAATTCGGAGACTACGCGCGACTGGTAGGTCCAGTTGTCGACCATGAAGTCATGGGGCAGGAGTTTCCCGACATTGACCATGTGGTCGTAGTTCACGAAGCCGAAGCGCAATTGCACCTGCGAAGAGAGCCCCTCGGTCGGATCCGCCGTTGCGCCGCAATCGGCGGGGGACACGTCGCTGATATTTTCCTTGGCCAGCGCTTCGTAGAAGCAGCGAATGGCGCGCTGGAGACCGGCCATTTTCTTAAGGCCGGTAGAGTCGCCCGGAATCGTTTCATCCATCGACCCGGAGTTATCGAGCACGAACATCACGTCCGTGTTCGGAATGCGCATCATGCCTTCACAGGTGACGGCAACATTCTTCGTCGCCATCCCGAAGACGCGCATCAGCGTCATCGGCACATTGGCAGAGGCGGTGCCGGTGACGGTGCCGTCATTCTCGGTGAAAGCGCGTGCGCGGTTTTCCGAACCGAAGGAGCCTTCCTGGAAATTGAGGTCGAACGTCTGCTCCGCTGCGCCGTTCGCGCGGTTGCTGTTGTCGGTCCATCGGCCGGTACCCATCACGCGGCGGCCGGTGAGCGCACCCGCGTCGCATGCCGACTGGAGGCGGGATTTGACCGCATAGAGGCGGCCCATGTCGACGGCGCCGCCGACAAGGCCGATCATTGGAACGATTGCAGCAGCCGTCATCGCAAGGATGTTGCCTGCTTCGTTGCGTGCCAGCCGAGCCAGAAGGCCCGTTGCATTCCCCCGCCGTGTTGTCATACCCGCCCAGTTCCCCCGCGGCCCGCTCGCATGCGCGCGGCCATGGCCATCCTCGGCCATGCACCATGACCGGTTAGGATTATTGATAGAGCTATGGTTAATTTGGCACTAACCGGCGTTTTCTTACACCGCACGATGGGTGGCCGCCGTGGCTGACGATGCTCCTCTGGCGCCGCTTTCGTCGCTTTTGGCGGCCCATGGCGGACGCAATGCAGAGCATCATCGTGCGTTATGGACTTTCGACGCGCGGCTTGCCGACATCGTGCGGACGACCACCGAGCCGCTGATCGGGCAGATGCGTATGACCTGGTGGCATGAGGTGCTGACCGACGCGAGCGGAGCCAAGGGGCGTGGGGAACCGCTGGCCGACACATTGAAGGCCGGCATGGCCGAAATTGCGCAACTTCAACCCGCGCTGCTGGCCATGATCGATGGGTGGGAGACGTTCCTGCTGGCACGCGAAGGGCTGGATGAGGCCGCGCTGGAGGCATTTGCGCAGGGGCGCGGCGGTGGACTGTTCCGTGCGTTGTGCCGGATGGGCGAAACCCCCGAATGGCTGGGTCAGGCTGGCGCGGTATGGGCGCTCTGGGACCTTTCGGGGCATGTGAGCGATCCCCCGAGCGCGGAACTGGCGATCAGGATCGCCGCACGGCTGGACGGGAAGATGGGGCCATGGCAGCGGGGGTGGGCACCGGCGCGCATCGCCTATGGCATGGCGCACAAGGATGTCGCGCGCAACGCCATCGCCATGCCTGGATTGACACCGCGCCTCTATGCCCGCTTCATGCGCCTCGCGCTTCTGCGGGGCTGAAGGGGGACGGATATGAACCGGTTTGTCGCGGGATCGGTATCGGCGCTGCTGCTGGTGGCGGCCGGGCTGTTCTGGTGGCAGAGCCGGGCAGTGGGCGAGAAAGTGGCGCCTGTTCCGGCCTATGCCCCGCCGCCGATCGAAGCTGTGCCGGAAGGCGACGCCAACGCCGTGGGAGACGCGCCGCCCGAACCTGCGGAAGCCGACCCGATCAGTCGGGCGGAGCGGCGTTTCGCACGCTATGATCGTGACCGCGACGGCATTATCTCCCGCGCCGAAATGATGGCGACGCGGACCAAGGCCTTCAAGGCACTCGACAGGGACGGTAACAATCTTCTGTCGTTCGAGGAATGGGCCGTGGCGACGTCCGATCGGTTCGCCAAGGCGGACATGGATCGGGACGGAAAGGTGACGCCCGCGGAACTGGCGGCGGCAACGCCTGCGCCGCCGGCAAAGCCCAAATGCAAGTGCTGAGTGGCCGCTAGACCGCCAGCCATGCCTCCAGGTCCGCGTTCGCGCGTGCGCTCATCGCTTCCTTCCGCTGCTTTTTCTTCACGTCGTCGATTGGCGGGAAGAGGCCAAAATTGACATTCATGGGCTGATAGTCGGCCGTTTCGACATTGCCCGTCACATGACCCAGCAGCGCGCCCAGCGCCGTGGTGGCGGGGGGCTGGGTGATCGGGCGACCGGCAATCTCTGCCGCGGTGAAAAGGCCTGCGAGCAGGCCGATGGCGCTGCTTTCGACATAGCCTTCGCACCCTGTCACCTGCCCGGCGAAGCGGATATGCGGGGCGGAGCGCAGACGCAGCGCCGGATCAAGCAGCTTGGGGCTCTGGATGAAGGTATTGCGGTGGAGGCCGCCCAGCCGCGCGAACTCGGCATTCTCAAGTCCGGGGATCGTGCGGAACAACTCCACCTGTGCGCCATGTTTCAGCTTGGTCTGGAAACCGACCATGTTCCACAGCGTGCCCGACGCATTGTCCTGTCGAAGCTGGACGACGGCGTAGGGCCAGCGGCCGGTGCGCGGGTCGTCCAGGCCCATCGGCTTCATCGGGCCGTGCCGGAGCGTCTCCGGCCCGCGCGACGCCATCACTTCGATGGGCATACAACCCTCGAAATAGGGCGTATTGGTCTCCCATTCCTTGAATTCGGTTTTTTCGCCGTCGAGCAGGCCCTGCACGAAGGTCTGATACTGGTCCTTCGTCATCGGGCAGTTGATGTAATCCTTGCCCTCTCCACCGCCAGGGCCGATCTTGTCCCAACGATTGGCCATCCAGCATTTGTCCATGTCGATGCTGTCGAAATGGACGACCGGGGCGATAGCGTCGAAGAAGGCGAGATGATCGAGGCCCGTCGCCGCGCCGATCGCCTGCGCCAGCGAGGGCGCCGTGAGTGGACCGGTGGCGACGATCGTGAGGCCATCGGCGGGCAGGGCGTCGATCCGCTCGCGCACGATCTCCACATTGGGATGCGCCTCGAGCGAGGCCGTGACGCCTGCGGAAAAGATGTCGCGATCGACGGCGAGGGCGGAACCGGCCGGCACCTTTGCCTTGTCCGCCTCGCGGATGATGAGCGAGCCCAGGCGGCGCATTTCGGCATGGAGCAGGCCGACGGCGTTCTTTTGCGCGTCGTCCGATCGGAAGCTGTTGGAGCAGACCAGTTCGGCAAGTCCGTCCGTATGATGTGCGGGCGTCATGTCGCCGCCGCCGCGCATTTCCGACAGGCGTACGCGCACCCCCGCCTGCGCCAGTTGCCATGCCGCCTCTGAACCCGCGAGGCCGCCGCCGATGATGTGAACCTGATGAGTCATGATGTTTGGAATGTGTCGATCTTTGTGCATGGGAAGCTTGAAGAATGCGCCATAGCGCCGACTGGGCGTGCAGGACAGCCCGCGCTTGGCAGTCCTGCTCTGTCCTCAAGCCCGCACGCGGCCGGTTACGGCATGCCCCATATCGGGACGGGGGCCGAAAATCGCCCTCTTGCGAGAAAGTAACGATTTGTTCACCCTAACTTCATCTGAACCAAAAGGTCGGGTCGCGCGACTGTTTGTCAGCTGCGTTAGGAGAGGAAGACATGAAAAAGCTAATCGCCGCTGCGCTTGTCGCGGCAGGTTTTACGTCGAGCGCGCAGGCCGCGACGTCATTCGACTTTAGCCTTACTCCCGTATCCCCGATCAACTATGCGTTCGATGACTTGCTCGGTAATGCCGATCTGACGATTTCGGGCGGCGTGATCCAGCCGGTTTCCATTTCCGGCATCGCGTTGGCGCCGCAGGGCAGCAGCGGCAGCTTCTGGTCGATCGATCCGTCGACATCGTCGGGCCTGATCTCCTTTTCCAAGGATATCGCCTCCCTGTCTTTCCTGTGGGGATCGCCGGACTCCTACAATGCCTTTTCGTACACCACGAACCTGGGCACCTATTCGGTGACGCCGTTCGCAAGCGGCGGCAACAATGGCGATACGCGCTTCCTGACGCTGACGGCCGGCGAAGGAGAAGTTATCAAGTCGCTGAGCTTTGGTACGACCGGATATGCGTTCGAGGTCGACAGCCTGCGCTACATCGCGGCAGTGCCGGAGCCGAGCACATGGGCGATGATGGCGCTTGGCTTTGCGGGCATCGGCGGCGCTCTGCGCAGCCAGCGCCGCAGACGTTCCCCGAAGGTCGCATTCGCGTAAGCCGGCAAAGCCGGCGAGGATCGGGGCGTCCGGAAGGGCGCCCCGATTGCGTTTGCGGGAATGGGCGCTGATGCTCCCGGTAGTGGGTTAGTGCTATGGCGGATTGGGGTGGAAAGTGGATCTAATCGTCCGTTGAATACTGTTCGTTTCCAATGAAACCGAACGGGTATCCCGAGGCAGCGGCACCGTGGATTAAGCACCACCACGTGTCGTTATCCAGCCTACCTGATGAGACTACATCCATGTTAAATGTGCCAAATCCGTTGAGGGGTTTAATTGCACCTTCCGCTTTGGTCCCGCACACGGCTTCGAGTTCACGGACAAAGGTTAATTCGTCAGAGCTGTTCGGATCATAAGATGGCAGTTGGCTCAAAAAATCTTTTTCTTCGAGCCAACGCCTTGAATTAACAAGATCGTGTTCTTTGGATATTTTCCAATAAAGAGACTGATATGTCTCGTTCAATGGCGATAGCATGACGACGTAATAGTCAGTCTCCAGTGATGCCAAAGCGACGCACCTCAACTGTTCCTCCGACGCGGATGTTACGCCTGCAATTTCGATAACTTCTTCCTGAAGCGTCTTGTCGAAGGTCGGACTTGCGGTGCCAATTTTGCAGGCTGCCACTCGCTCAGCGGCCGCTTCTGGTTTGATAAGCGTTGTAGGAACATCGATGGGAACACGCCCGGCTACACCGGCAGCGAGCACAAGTTGAAGAAAGCTGTAGAACACAAGCAAATGTTCGCACAATTTCAAACGTCTGCAAATGGTTTCCCGGAAACCTTCCCGATCATCATCCCGGCCTTGACCCGAGATCGCGGATTGCCTCGGAAATGACATAGCAACACTGTCCGGTGCGAAGTCACCATCTGCCAACGCGCCATCAGCTTGGCGGTATGCATGGGGCTGATGCGCTAGCCCGCCAGATTCATCGCACGGTCGCGCCATGCTTCCGCGAGGACGGGCATGGCCGAGAGCGCCTTCACTGCCGCGGGATCGCCCCTGTGGCCGCCGCCGATGAGCAGATGGAAAAGCCGCGCGACCGACCAGTCGGGCAGGGGGCGTTCAAGCAGTTCCATCGTCGAGCCGGCTTCCGCAGCGCCTTCCTGAATGACGCGGAAATAGACGCCGCAGCGCGCTGTCCTGACGATCGTCGCCAGCACATCCTTTGCGCCGAAGCGGTGGTCGAGTTTCCAGCAGGGCTGGCGGCCGTGGCTGACCTCCAGCACGGCGCTGCCAAAGCTGAACCGATCGCCGAGGCAGATGGCGTCCTCCGTCAGGCCGTGTGTGGCGATATTCTCGCCGAAAGCACCGGGCGCTTCAAGCAACGGATGGCCGGGTTTGCGCTCCCGCCACCAGGGATAATGATCCTGGCAATAGAGATGCACGGCCTTGTCCCAGCCGCCATGGTGATTGCGGTCCGCCTGTGTGTCGCCATCCAGCCCGAGCCAGCCGACACGCACCGGACCCGCCACCGGCGTCTTGGCAATGGCGCTATAGTCGCCATCGCGAAACGGGACGGGGCGGCCGACAAGCAGCGCTGCTATGGTCATGGATGGAGTGGCCATGCGGCATCATCCCAGAAAGTTGGGGCGGGGGACAGGGCCAATCGCCGTCAGATGGCGTCAACCGGCATGGGCCGGCAGCAGGCCGAGTTGCGCCATCATCGCCACATCATCCCGGCAGGCATAATGTTCCTCGATCAATCCGTCGCGGAACCGCCACCAGTGGATATGCTGGACGGTGAAGGCGCGACCCGTCGGCTGTACTCCCACCAGCATGCCGCCCTCCACCGGGAGGCGGCCGACACCGCGATGCGTGCCGGAGACGCGATTGCGCGACACCACCACGTCGCCGGTCGCGCTGATCTCGACAAGTTCATGGCTGTAGTCCGGGAATAATGTGCGCAGCTCCGTCAGAACGCGGGACAGGCCGGGTCGGCCCACGACACGTCCATGGTTGCGGGTGTCGGGTGCGAAGAACGCGACCGCGTCGTCAATCCTGCCTGCGTTGAAAGCGTCGTAATAACGGCGCAACGCAGCGACGTTGGCGTGCGCGGCTGGTCTGTCCTCTACCGTTTCCGCCGGGCCGTCGGGCCGCGGCACTGCCGGCTCCTGCGCCGCAGCGCGGGCGATGAAGGGAAAGAGCGAGAGGAAACCGAAGAACGACCGTCGGGCCATGGTCATGGCGCATCTCCTTCAGGTGAGGGCGCGATGATGTTACAGAATATGTCCGGGCGCCAGATGGCGCGGATGTGCTGCTTTTCCTTTCATGCGCTGTCCGCTATGGGGCGAGCGATGGACGCATCCGGGCTTCGCATCGCGCTTTTCAGCGGAAACTATAATTATGTGCGGGACGGCGCGAACCAGGCGCTGAACCGGCTGGTCGGCTATCTGCTGCGGCAGGGGGCGGCGGTGCGCATCTATTCCCCGACCGTCGAGAACCCCGCCTTTGCGCCGACGGGCGACCTGGTGAGCGCGCCGTCCTTTCCCGTGCCCGGCCGCGGCGAATATCGGGTGCCGTATCGCATGTCGGGGCGATTGCGCCGCGACCTGCGCAATTTCGCGCCCAACATCATCCACGTGTCCAGCCCCGATCCGCTGGGGCATCGCGCCGTCACGACGGCGCGCCAGCGCGGGCTGCCTGTGGTCGCCTCCGTACACACGCGGTTCGAGACATATCCGCGCTATTATGGCCTCGCCTTTCTGGAGCCGCTGGTGGCGGCGGGACTGCGGCGTTTCTATCGCCGATGTGATGCGATCGTCGCGCCGTCCGATTCCATGGCGCAACTGCTGCGCGAACAGCGCATGAACTATGATGTCGGCATCTGGACGCGCGGCATCGACCAGGAAATTTTCCGGCCGGACCGGCGTGACCTTGGCTGGCGCGGGTCGCTGGGGATCGCGGAAGATGAAGTGGTGATCGGCTTTGTCGGCCGACTGGTGATGGAAAAGGGGCTGGACGTCTTTTCCGACACGATCGACATGCTGCGGACGCGACAGGTGCGCCACAAGGTTCTGGTGGTGGGTGACGGGCCTGCGCGCGAATGGTTTCAGAACCGCCTGCCCGATGCGGTGTTCGCCGGTTTCCAGAGCGGGCCGGATCTGGGCCGCGCGGTCGCCGGCATGGACCTGTTGTTCAACCCCTCCGTTACCGAGACGTTTGGCAATGTGACGCTGGAGGCGATGGCGTGCGGCTTGCCCGTGGTGGCGGCGCGGGCGACCGGTAGCGAAAGTCTGGTCAATGACGGGGTGACCGGACGGCTGGTGCGACCGGGCGCGATCCAGCAGTTCGCCGACGCATTGCAGCTGTATATCGGGGACGCCGATGCGCGCCGCCGCGCCGGTGATGCGGCGATGCTGGAGGCAGGGCGCTATGGCTGGGATCAGGTGAACCAGGCGCTGGTCGACACCTATCTGCGCGTCGTGCGGCAGCGGGAACGCGGTGCGCGGGCAGGCGCGAGCCCTGTTCCCTAACTGTTCGCAATCCTTATATAGGGTGCGTGGCTGACCTTTTTTCTCCCGATGATCTGGATGCAGGTGTATCCGAACCGGAACTGCGCGCCGATGCGCCGCTGGCCGACAAGCTGCGGCCGCGTGTGCTGGCCGATGTCGTCGGACAGGAGCATCTGACCGGCCCGGATGGCGCGATCGGCCGGATGATTGCGGCGGGGCGGCTGTCTTCGATCATATTCTGGGGGCCGCCGGGGACAGGCAAGACGACCACGGCGCGATTGCTGGCCGATGCGGTGGGCATGCGGTTCGCGCCGATCTCCGCTGTGTTCTCGGGCGTGGCGGACCTCAAGAAAGTGTTCGCCGCCGCCAAGGAGCATGCGCGGCTGGGGCAGCGGACATTGCTGTTCGTGGACGAGATCCACCGGTTCAACCGCGCGCAGCAGGACGGGTTCCTGCCGTTCGTGGAGGATGGCACCGTCACGCTGGTGGGGGCGACGACCGAGAATCCGAGTTTCGAGCTGAACGCGGCGTTGCTGTCGCGCGCGCAGGTGCTGATCCTGCGGCGGCTGGACGCGGATGCGCTGGAAAAGCTGGTGGCGCGGGCCGAGGCGCTGGTCGGGCGGGGGCTGCCGCTGGACGCCGCCGCGCGCGAAGCGCTGATCGCCAGCGCCGACGGCGACGGGCGCTTCCTGCTCAACCAGGTGGAGACGCTGTTTTCCGTGAAGATCGACGCGCCGCTCGATCCGGCGGGGCTGTCCGCGCTGCTGCACCGGCGCGTGGCGGTGTATGACAAGGACCGGGAGGGGCACTACAACCTTATATCCGCGCTGCACAAATCGCTGCGCGGATCGGACCCGCAGGCGGCGCTCTATTACCTGGCGCGGATGCTGACGGCGGGCGAGCAGCCGCTCTATGTGCTGCGCCGACTGGTGCGCTTTGCCAGCGAGGATGTGGGGCTGGCGGACCCGCAGGCGCTGGTGCAGTGCCTGGCGGCCAAGGACAGCTACGAATTTCTGGGGTCGCCAGAGGGGGAACTGGCGATCGTGCAGGCGTGCCTCTACCTTGCGACCGCGCCCAAATCCAACGCCGCCTATGTGGCGCAGAAGGCGGCGTTCAAGGCCGCGCGAGACACGGGGTCGCTGATGCCGCCGCCCAACATCCTGAATGCGCCGACCAAGCTGATGAAGGACATCGGGTACGGCAAGGACTATGCCTACGACCATGACGCCGACGACGGCTTTTCGGGCGACAATTACTGGCCCGAGGAGATGCCGCCGCAGGACTTCTATCGCCCCACGGATCGCGGGTTTGAAAAGCGGCTGGCCGAGCGGATGGCGTGGTGGGATCAGTTGCGGAGTGAACGGCGGGGCTGATGCGACCGTTCGATTGCTTCATCGCCATCGACTGGTCGGGGCAGGCGGTGGCGCGGCCCAGAGGGCTGGCAGTCGCGGTGGCCGGTCAGGGAAACGCTGCGCCTGTACTGATGCGGCCGGATGGCGGATGGTCGCGACCGGACATATTGGAACTGATCGGGGGGCTTGCCGCAGGCGGCACGCGCGCGCTGATCGGGCTGGACCTGTCGCCAGCCTTTCCCTTTGCAGACGAAGGCGCCTTCTTTCCCGGCTGGGATGAGAGTCCGGCGGACGGCAGGGCGCTGTGGGCGCTGGTGGACCGGTATTGCGGCGATGACGCGCATCTGGGCGCCGCCGGGTTCCTGGCGCATGAAGAGGCCGCGCGCTATTTCCGCCAGCACGGGGGGCGGCTGGGCGATCGCTTCGGCGCGCGGCGGGCAGGGCGGTTCCGGGTGTGCGAGCATGGGCAAAAGGCGATGGCGCTCTCTCCCTACAGCTGTTTCAACCTGGTGGGCGCGGCGCAGGTGGGGAAATCCAGCCTGACGGGAATGCGCGTGCTGCACCGGCTGAGCGGGCGGGCGCCGGTATGGCCGTTCGATCCCGCGCCGGACGAAGGGCCGCTGATCGTCGAGATATATACGTCGCTCGCGGCGCGGGAGGCGAACATCCGAAAAGGGCTGTCGAAGATGCGGGACGGCGTGGCGCTGGATGCGGCGCTTGATGCGCTGGGGAGCGCGCCGCACGCGCCGCTGGCGCGCTATGACGACCACAGCACCGACGCGATCCTGACCGCGGCATGGCTGCGCAAGGCCGCTACCGACCCGCGCTGCTGGACGCCCGCCGCGCTGACGCCGCAGATCGCTGCAACGGAGGGCTGGACGTTCGGCGTGTTCTGATAGTAAGGCGCGCCGGTCAACGCGTTTGCGGAGCCCTTCGCGCGCAGTGTGGGCCGGATTAGCACAGCGGTAGTGCAGCGGTTTTGTAAACCGAAGGTCGGGGGTTCGATCCCCTCATCCGGCACCATTGTCCCATATTCGCCCCCGTGGCGCGATGCGACCAACCCTCAGGGACTGGTTCAGCGTTGCGAAAGCCGGCCGCAATAAGAAAGCGGTATGGCGGCAGGGGATATCGTCGATGTTCAGGATAGATGTCGATCACTTCAACGCAATGCTCTGCAACGAAGGTTGGGGCTTTTGGACGATAGAGACTGTCGAAGACTTTCTCGCGGCGGAGAAAGCGGCGATTCTTGACCTTGGAATCCCTGTCAGCGAAATATTGATTTTGTTCGATGCTTCCAGATTTATGGTACAGGATCAAAGCGTTATTGAACGTCTTCGGCGACCGGAAAATCCGCTCTACAATGCGCGGCGGGGGGCCTTCGTCACGCCCGCCGGACTGGGCATGTTACAGATACGGCGCGGCAACCCGCAGCCGAACATCGGGATTTTCACGACGATATCGGAAGCCCGCCATTTCCTGTTGGCCGATTGACTGTACAGGGGCCGGGCATGGTGGTGATGGCGGCGGCGAAAGGGAATGACATGCCGGACGACGATTATGTTTATGATGAGGAAAGCGGAGAATGGTTGCCGGCCTCTGAACTGGCCGAAAAGCAGCGTGGCGCGGCAACGGTGGAAGTACGCGACGCGGTCGGCAATCTTCTGGCCGATGGCGATCAGGTGACGCTCATCAAGGATCTGGAGGTCAAAGGCGCGGGGCAGACGCTCAAGCGCGGCACGCTGATCAAGTCCATACGCCTGACCGGCGACGCGCAGGAAATCGACTGTCGCTACGACGGCATCAAGGGTCTGGTCCTGCGCGCCGAGTTCGTGCGCAAGCGTTGATGGCGCGCCCGAAGCCGGCATTGCCGGAAGCGTCGGCCATCATGGCGCTGGCCGATGCCGAAGGCCGGCTGGCGATCCGGGTGACGCCCAACGCTTCCGCCGACGCCGTGATACTGCCTGCGCCCGGCGATACGCAGGCGTTGATCGTGCGCACCACCGCAGCACCGGAGGACGGCAAGGCCAACCTGGCGGTTCTGCGCCTGGTCGCCGGCGCGCTGGGCCGGCCGGTCTCCGCTCTTGAACTGGTGCGCGGCGCGACAGGGCGGAACAAGCTGATCCGCATCCTGCCGCTGACCGTTTGCCGGTGATCGCCTGACCGTCAGGCCGGCATCATCGATCCGGTTTCCACGAAACGCTGGTGCCAGGACAGCGCTTCCTTCAGCAGCGAGGGCGACTGAAGGCCATAGGAGTCGCGCAGCGCGCGGGCGTAGTAGTCCTGCAGCATCGGACGGTATTCCGGGTGAGCGCAGTTGGCGATGACGCGTTCGGCGCGCTGCTTGGGGCTGAGGCCGCGCAGGTCGGCCAGGCCCTGTTCGGTCACGATCACCTGCACATCCTGGGCGATGTGATCGACATGGCTCGCCTGCGGCACGATGGCGGAAATCGCACCGCCCTTGGCCGTCGAGGGGCTCATGAAGATCGAGATATAGGCGTTGCGGGCAAAGTCGCCCGACCCGCCGATGCCGTTCTGGATGCGTGATCCCATGACGTGAGTGGAATTCACCGCGCCATAGATATCCGCTTCGATCATGCCGTTCATGGCGAGGCAGCCGAGACGGCGGATAAGTTCGGGATGGTTGCTGATTTCCTGCGGGCGCAGGACCATGCGGTCGCGATAGCGCTCCATTTCCGCGTTGATGCGCGCCGCCGCCTCCGGGCTGAGCGAAAATGCGGTCGCCGACGCCATGCGCAGCTTGCCGGTGTCGAGCAGGTCGAGCATGCCGTCCTGCAACACTTCGGTATAGGCGGTCATGTTTTCGAACGGGCTGTCGACAAGGCCGCTGAGCACGGCGTTGGCGATGTTGCCGACGCCCGACTGGATCGGCAGCAGCGATGCGGGCAGGCGGCCCTTCTTGACCTCATGCGCCAGGAATTCGAGCAGGTGGCCGGCGATGGCGTTGGCGGCAGCGTCCGGCGGTGAGAAGGGCAGGTTGCGATCGGGCGCATCCGTTTCCACGATCGCGACGATCTTGTCCGGATCGCAACGGAAATAGGCTTCGCCGATGCGGTCGTCCGGGCGGACGAGCGGGATGGGCACGCGATTGGGCGGCAGCGCCGTGCCGTAATAGATGTCGTGCATCCCTTCCAGCGCCGGGTTCTGCCAGCGATTGACCTCCAGGATCACATTGGTGGCGCGATCGAGCCAGGTCTTGTTGTTGCCCACCGACGACGACGGGATGAGGGCGCCGTCGGCGCGGATGCCCGACACTTCGATGACGGCGGTGTCGAGCGGCCCCAGGAAACCCTGCCACGCCATCGGCGCGACCTGGCTCAGATGCATGTCGAAATAGTTCATCTCGCCGCGATTGATCTTGTCGCGGGCGATGGGATCGGAATTGTAGGGCAGGCGGAATTCGATGCCGTCGGCCTTGGCAAGTGCGCCGTCCAGTTCCGGGCCGGTGGAAGCGCCGGTCCATACGCTGACGCGGAAGGGGTCGCCGGCCGTGCGCGCCGCCTCCATGCGCGCGGCGAGTGCCAGCGGAACTGCCTTGGGATAGCCCGATCCGGTGAAGCCGCTAAGGCCGATGGTGCTGCCCGGCGCTATGCGCGCGGCGGCTTCCTCGGCAGAACAGATCTTCGCACGCAGTCCGGCATGGGCAATTCTATCGGTCATCATCGAGTCCCGGAAAATCAAAGAGCTGCGCGATGATCTTCGCGCGCGGGCTGCATACAGGCCGGGCACGGCCCTGAAAAGGCGCGAATCCGGCAAACATGATTGCCGAAACATGTCTTTTCGTGCCCGATCCGGGGGTAATCAGCCGTACAGCCACAGGCCCATGAGGCGACCGGGCAGAAAGGTGAAGAAGCCGGCGATGACCAGCCCCCAATAGGCGAGCGTCATGCTGCGTCTGTGCGCCGCGATATGGCCGCGCATGGCGAGCAGTACACCGCGCGGCACCGTCACCAGCACCAGGATCGACAATAGATGAATCCAACTGATGCGGCCATGGGTCAGCCCAAAGCTGGAGAGGGCGGCGACCAGCATGAGCACGGCCCACAGGCGGCCGAGCAGCCGGTGCAGCGCATCGCCCTTGCGGCGGGCCAGCACCCATGCGCCGAGCGGCACCGCAGGCACGACGCTGGCGATATGCAGCGCAAGCCAGCCGTTCCGACCCAGCGCCGGTGGCGCGCCATTGGCCAAGCCGTGCATCAGCGCCACGGCCAGCAACAGGCCGAGCAACGCGGCCGCCGGGACGATCGCGGCCCGGGCGGAGGGATAGAAGGGCGGGAGGCTGGACGTGTCGATCATGCGGAAAGCTCCTGTGTTTCCGCATGGGCAGCAGGCCGGGCAAAGCACGGCAACGGCGCATGCACGGACTGTCCTTCATTCTTCGCCAGTTGCATGAGTTGCGCTATTGGCGAAGCATGAATGGTACATCTGCAGGGGCGTCGATGAGCTGGGTGCGACGCGAAGTCAGCGTGATGGTTCTGGCCGCGCTGTTTTTCGCGGCAGTGGGCCCGTTCGGTATGTTCGCGCTGCCATTCGGTCAGCGGTTGACCAACTGGCTGTTGTTCGCTGTGGCGGGCTATCTGTGTTTTCGCCCGATCATCGCCGGTGCCAAGGCGCTTTCGGAACAGGCCGGCAGGCGGCGTGCGATCGCCATTGCCATCGCATGCGTGATAGCGGCGGTGCCCGCGACACTGCTTGTCGCCTGGGTGATTACGGGATCGCGCTGGGGCATGCTGAGCGCGGGTGAACTCGCGAGCCTTTATCCCAAGGTTCTGTTGCTTGGCGGCGCCATCACGGCCGTCCAGCATGTCCGGTTAAGTCATGTGCAGGGGCGTGTGCCGCAGCGGGAGACGGTCGCCGTATCAGCCGTGCATGACCCGGTTGCGGATCGCCGCGATGCATCAGTCGAGGCTTCCCGATTTCTCGACCGCATTCCGCCCGCACTCGGACGGGGCATCCTCTATCTGGAAAATGAGGACCATTATATTCGCGTGCACACGGACCATGGCAGCGCCCTTATCCTGATGCGGATGCGGGACGCCGTCGCCGAACTGGCCGCGCTTGATGGCGCGCAGGTGCATCGCAGCTGGTGGGTTGCGCGCAACGCCGTGCGCGATGTGGTGCGGCGGGACCGTGCTATCCTGCTGCGGCTTATCGACGGGCGTGAAGTGCCGGTGGCGCGCAGCATGGCACCTGCATTGAAGCAGGCAGGCTGGTTCGACTGAAGCCGGTAAACACGAAAGCCGGTTGACCGTCCGGCCTGCCGCCTCTAGGTGCGCCTCACCCAGCCACACAGGCGTCGGGCCCTTAGCTCAGTCGGTAGAGCAACTGACTTTTAATCAGTAGGTCGCTGGTTCGAATCCAGCAGGGCTCACCACCGCAGAAAACTGCGGTTTATGGCGCGGTTTAGGTCACGCAATTCAATCCCCATTATGCGGCAATGTAATCACTGGGTAAGCACCAGATATGTTGCGCTTAGCCGCCCCGTGAGTCACGTTGCGGCCCCGAAAGGGGCGACTATGGAGCAGCAGGGCCATCTTGAGCGCATAGGGAACTGGCTGATCATCATCGGCGCCGCGGCGCTGGCGGGGATTTTTGCAACCGTCATAATCAATGGATCCTGGCCCGAAGTGTTGCGCCCCGTGCAAGGCCTATTCGCCTTCTTGGGCGATTGGCTGGGCGATGCCGCGCTGGTGGTTGAAGGACTGCTCTTTCTGGGTCCCGGCCTCGCACTCAAATATTTTGGACTGCGACGGCGGTGAGCAATTCCAAGCGCCAAGGCTTCGTCCGTTTTTCGGACGAAGTAGTGCTTCCCTTCAACGAGCCGATCTCAGAGACTTGAGCGCGTCCGTTTTTCGGACGCGCAGTTGAGCGAGATCGTTGCCAGCCAGGTTCGGGTTGGGTCAGCGATTCGCTCCAATAACTCTTTGGAAACAAAGGGCGAAAGGCGATTTTGAGCCGCAAAAAGCTCTAAACGATTCATGCCCTTCACCGTTACGCTGACCTCCGAACCCCTTCGCCCCCCGCGCCAGATTCCTCGCCGGCCGCCACAAAGATCAGTCCTGCATCCTCAAGGGCGGAGCGAATAGCTTCGATGCTGGCGTCGCGCACACTGTCGCCCGCTTCGAACCGTTTGACTGTGGCAAGCCCGATGCCCGCAGCGTCGGCCAACGCGGCAGACGACCAGCCGAGCAGCGCACGCGCCGCTGCGCATTGTTTCGCTGAGATTGTCATTTGATCCTTTTAGCATCACTTTATGGTTGATGCCATCCCCATTAATTGATACCAATGGGATCAGTTCCAGAATGGAACAGCCGGAGCGGAAGCTACCAACGACCGCCCCGGCCTAACCGCAAACGTCGCTTGGAGACGATCATGGCTGCTACCAACTTACCCCATACCCCTAGCGCTTCCAACACTTCGCCGGACAGGAAATGGGAGGCTGCTTTGGGACGCTACCAACGCCTTCGCGCCCGAGCGGATCGCGCGCCTGAGGGCGCTCCCGACATCGATGCATTGGTCGAGGACTATCACATTGCCATGGATCATCTGGTCGAGAATGTTAGAGCGCCCGACGGCGATGCGCTGATCTTCAAATTCGATCTGGCGAAAGAGCGCTGGGAAGGCTTCGATCTGCATGACGACTGGTACGAAGCGTTCAAGAAGGACGTGAGATACCTCTGCGGGCATGCTGAGCCGGTCAAGCACAGCGATCAGGACGCCACGTGGAAACTGGCAGTGCTTGCGGAGAAGCAGGCGCGCACCCTAATGGAGCGCTTCCGATCAAAGGAATTGGCGCAAATCTACACGGCGTACGACCAAGGTACAGCAACCTACAAAGAGGTTCGCCAGGTCGAAGATGAATGGGATGCGTTCACCGATGCGCACTCGACGGCGGTCGATCTGCTGACGCTGACGCCGGCACCCGATCTCCAAGCTGTCGCACTAAAAGTGCGCCTGGCCTATGATGACGACGCATATCATCGCGACGACGGCTATACGAAGCTGCAGGTGCTCCAGAGCGATTTGGATCGGCTCGCCGCTGCGCCAGTCTCGCCATCCGCTTCAGCGGCGGCGTCATGCACTCCATTTGATGTGGCGCTCAGGAATTACCTCGCCGAATACCACGCATATAACAATGCATCACCCCAGACGGCGGAAGAAGAAGAGCCGTTGGCCAAGGCCTTCGATCGCGCCGAACGAGCCCTCGATCGCGAGCCACCGCAGACAGCAGAAGATTTCGTCCGAAAGTATGTCGCTCTCCACATGGACGGTGGCAACCTTCGTCGCGAGACGGTCGAGCGATTGGTCGAGGATGGGCGGCGGATTGTCGGGTGACGGTCAATAGTTCACAGACCAACATGCGCCCCGATCTCTCGACCGGGGCGCTTCATACCCTATACTCCCCAAATTTGGGGAGTATTCCGATCGCGCGATTTTGCTGCACAGCGCAGCAAAATCCCAAGCGCACCAATCGTATAGATATATGAACATGTGTAGCGATATCGCTACACGTCAGTTGTGGGGATATCCCCACAACTGACGACGAAATTCGTCGTCAGTGGATCTCATCGTCGAGAGCTCGCCTCTAGCTCCAATGGAAGTCGGTAAGGTTTTCGCCGCGTGGATCACGGAGCGCATCGACCAATACGGCTTTGTCGAGAATGTCGATTACGTGGTTTTTTCCGAAACGGGAAATAACCCTCTCGGCGATGGAAGGTCGGTGGTGCGCCCTGATCACGCTCGCGCCCACCTAACCGAAAGGCGATGCCTTGCCGCGCCACGACCGGCTCGACACCGGTCGGCTCCACATCTGAGATCAGGTCGATCTGGAGACGACATATTGTTTACCGGGCCAGCGATCATAGTCAACGATGATCAGCTGGGCGTCATCTCGCCCGGCGCCCACCAGTACTCCTGGTCCATTTCCTTCCGCGCTTTCGCCTCCATGCGGCGAAACGCTTCCTGATAGTTCGGGTCGACTTCCTTCCGCAGCTGATCGAGCAGGACGCGCTGATAGGCCAGATCCAGATACCAGATGTTCCCGCCGGGCGAGTAGCGGCCGGCATAGTCCAGAGCTTCGACGCCAGCGTTCGTCTTCTTGCCCTGAGCGGCTTCCATGAGATTGCCGACCGTGAGCCGTTGCGTGTCCGCGAGCGCGCCCACGACGGGCCCGGCGACGCTCTGTTCGATGTTGCGATCATGCCGATTGGTGTCGCCGAACAGATAGTCGCCATAGAGCCCGAGCGTGCCGCCCTGAAGAACGGATGCGCCCACAAGCTTCTTCCAGTTCTCCTCGGTAAAGGGGATGGGCGTCTTGCCCGAAGCAACCTGCTTCATCTGATAGGCAAAATATCCCATGAGCGCGGTGCTTATCACCAGGTTGGCGCCATATGCGGCCTTTCCCATAGCGCCCTTGATGCTCATCATCCGCTGCATCTGCATGGTGATGACGCTCACCGGGAAATTCTTGAACTGCGCGAGCGACCTAAGCATCTCACCCGCGAATGTCCCCGGCTGGGTGTCGGACAGCAACGTAGCGCGCCCGCGGAGGGTGGCGCCCGGGATCGCATATTCGGTTTCCTGCTGGATCATTTCCAGCATGCGGGTCGCCAGGTCATTGGCCAGCGCCTGCGGAACATCGGTGCGCCGCGCGAGGTCGTCGGGGCGGAGGAACGTCGCCTTCTCATGCTCGAATAGCGGCGTCTTCCGGATGATGTCCCACTCTTCCCCTGAGAACCCATAGCGCTGCAGCGTGCGGGCCAGCGGTGCCGGCAGCTTTTCGATCGCGAGCCGTCGCTGGTCGGCCAGGAACCCCATGAATTCCATGCCGAACGCCCACTTTCCGGCCTGCGTCCAGGGGGACAGGAAGCTTGCCCGCATCGTGAAATCAGCCAGCCGTCGGGCAAATTCCGGGCCGGTGACCTCGGTGGCGTAACGCTGCTGCGCGACCGCAAGCGTTGCCCAGTTCTCGGCTACAAGGCCAGAGCGAACGGCGAGCTTCTGATCGGCATTCACTGTGGGCCGGAACAGTTTCACATAGCGCTTCAATATGCCCGTCATGGGCAGGCCCGCAAACTGCGCGGCGACGCGCTGGTACGACAGGTCCGTTACCGCTGAAATCGCCGCACGTCCCAGCAGGGCCGACACGATCACGTTGCGCCCGCCGGCAAAACCACGCGCCCATTTCGTGCTGACTGGCGAGGATGCCCGACCGGAGTACAGCGCGTACATGTCCCGCATGCGCTTGATGGCCGCTTTCGCCGCATTCTCGCGCTTCTGGCCGCCAAGTTTCGCGTCTGTCGTGGTGCCTTGCTTCTGGATCATTTGCTCCATCCAGCGCAGCGTTGCGGCGGGATTGGGCCCGAGCACTTCCATTGCGGCAATATCGCGCGCCATGCCGTCGATATGGCCCAACATCAAATCGAAGAGATCGCCTTCGCCAAAGCGCTTGTGATAGGCGAGCCAGGCGTCGGCGCTCTTGAATACGAGCAGGCGAGGATCCGCACGGCGGTTCGCCATCTTGCCGTTCAGCGGCACGCCGGAAGGTTCGACATTGTTCCAACCGGCGGTGGTCACTGTCTCGAAAATGCCCGGCAGCATCTTCTCCACTTCCGCCCGGCCAAGTGGGCGGCCGGTGAGATTGTCGTACATCTCCGACGGGTCGAGGTGTTCCATCGTGAATGCGCGCCAGTCGGCAAACCCGGCTTTGCGGATTTCCATCATTGAATGGGTTTGCGTGATCCCCCAGCGATTTCGCTTCGGGATGTGGCCGCCGGCCTGATTGAAGCGCAACCGGCCTTGCTCCGATGTCCTGTCGAACGCCTCACCCAACTCGCGAGCGCTGGGATTTTTCACTTCTTCGCGAAAGCCGTAACGGATCACATCTTCGAGATCGGCATCCTGCCGCACGCGGCCAAGAAGATCGCGGCGGAAGGTCGCGAGGAAATCTGTCAACGTGCCGTGCAGTTGACCCAGTACGGCCTTTCGCCGCCCCTCGATGTTGGAGAAGGTCGCCACCCCATCGGATTCAATGTGCGCCACGGCCGCCGCCGCCCAGTCTTCACGGCCCCTGCTATCGCGGTAGTCGCGGAGGTTGCCCATGATCTCCCGCTGGCGGGACGCCTGCAACAGCGTCTGTCGGCGCTTTTCGGCGGCCTCGTTCTTCAGGCGCTCCAATGCTCGCTGCGTGGCCTTGGCTGCAGCTTCGTCGGCGCCAAGTTCATCGCCGATCGCGGCGCGGATTTCCTCGTAGATCTTGCGCGCCTGCTCTTCGCGGCCCGGATCTATCTTGCCGGCCGCCTGAAGGGTGGAAAGGCACTTGTCCAAACTCATCGCAGGCACGCCTCTATTTCGGCGATAAACGCATCGTCGGCGTCGAACTCCGCCAACACCTCATGGACCGGCCGAACGATCGGCACGACCTCACCGTCAACGATCTGCTCACCGACAGCAACGCTCGGCATCTCGCGCGGCACGACACCGGCGCGCTGGAGCACGCTCGGCACATAGTTGCGCGTTTCCTTGATCGGGATGCGCCGCGCCCATTCTTCGTCGCTGATGCCGCCCTTGCGGGGGTCGCCGATCGTCTTCAGCCAGCCGTCGACCCGGCTGGGGCCAGCGTTGTAGGCCGCCAGTGCGAGCGACGTGTTGCCGTCGTAGTGGCGAAGCATCGCGTCGAGATAGTCGCGGCCGACCCGCGCACGCTCGGCTTCGCTACCATCGGCTGCGGGACGTACGCCGAAACCGGGATCAAGATTGGTGCCAGGCATAACCTGCATGCGACCGCGCGCGCCCTTCGGGCTGACGGCATTGGGGTTGCCGCCCGACTCCTGGCCGATCACGGCGCGGATGAGCTGATCTCGTGGTATTCCACCAATGGTGGAAGCGCGCTGGTTCGGTGGCGGCAGGGGCACCGCCATAGCCGCGCGAATGTCATGCGTAAGCGCCGCAACCTGCGCTTGCTGCCCCGGCCCAGCCGGTTCGGAGAAAGTAGCGAGCCGCTCCCGTACGGATGGAGAGGGTGTTGGAAGCGACTCGCTACCGATGCCGGTGAAGCCGTCGTCGAGGATCTGAGCCGTTGCGGCATCCAGTTCCTGTTGAAAACGAGCCTCACCAGCGGGGGAGGGACCATAGGGATTGTGTCGATTGAGTTCTGCAGCCTCGGTCACAACGGCGCGCGCAGCAGAAATGTCGGGATCGTCCCCGGCGCGCCCACCGGTTATGGCAAGCAATTCATCATCCGGAAGCTCTTCGATCGACGTGCCCTTCGCCAACCGCTTCAGCCCGCGCGAGGCCAGTTCGCTTGCACCGCCGAAGATGCCACCGATCGTGCCAGCCGCCAGGATCGACGTTGCCGCATCGCCAATCGTCATGGGGGCGCCGATCTCCGCACGGCGCTGCGCGACGATCGGCACCGTGACGGCCTCCGTGCCAGCGTTGATGATAAAGTCTCGGCCAACGGCATGAAGGAACGATTTTGCAGGACCGGTGCCCAGCACCAACGAGGCAAGGTTGACCGGATCGGAGAAGCCGCCGACCATCGAGCCAGCAAAGCCGCCCAGAGTACCGGCCCAGCCGGCACGGTCTCCAACATCAGCTTCGCGTTCCAACTGCCGCTTCGCGCGCGTGTTCACGGTGGTGATGAAGTCGTTACGCGTAGCGCCAAGCTCGGACATATATCCGGGATTGGACTTCCGTTCCTCAAAGATCTGATCCCATATGCGCTGCTCATCTGGCCCCATGCCGCCGGCGCCGGAAAGCCACGGATCCACGCGCTGGCCGCGATAAGGGTTGTGGAAGAACCTGTCGCGGTCGGGCGATATCAGCGTCCAGCCATCAGCTTTCCGGAAGTTCGCGTTCAGCTTGTCGATGACAGGGTCATAAGCTTCCGCCAGCGTCAGTTCGCGGCTGTCGGTGCGGCCGGCTGCGCGGGTCGATCGCCACGCCTCGCGGAAGTTTTCCAGAAAGCCGGTCGATGCGCCAGTGGCAAATTCGACGGGTGCCTGCCCCGTTTCGCCGTCTTCGCCAAAGAAGAAATCCTGTGGCATCAGAAGCCGAGCCAGTCGGTGACCGTATCATAGATCCCCTTTGGCGCGCGCCCACGCAATCGCGGCACCAGCGCGCCCACGTCCAGCACGAACATGCCATTCTTGCCCCGCAGGAACTGTGTGCCAGCCCTATCCAGCGACACGAAATAACGACCGTTGCTGGCATCGAAGAGATAGCCACTGCGCAGGGTGGCGACGTCGACCGGCTTGCCATTGCCGTAGCGTGGCGTCGCCCCGATCGCCTTGAGGTCTGATGCATCGATCCGCCCCAGAAGCGATGCGAACTCGTCAGGCGCCACCGTCGGCGGCAGTACGATGTTGACGCCGCGGTGCATGCTGATGCCACCAATACGGGAGCCGTCGCGCTGATAGGTAGCGCCTGCTGCACGGTTGAGTGACCTCTCCCATACGTCTTCGTCGACAACCTTGGGATCGAGACCAGCCGTAACGGCTTCCGACGCATAGATGGCCTTCGCGCTGGCGATCAGCGCACCCCGCGATTTCGGCGTGCGACTCAGCGCCAGGCCCAAACCGGGAGCATTGTTGAACGCGTCGACCGACGGAATGGCCACAGCCTTGCTCTTCCAGGCCTCCTGGCCAGCGAAAATGCGCTGCGCGGTATCTCGCCCGCCGCCCACGTTGACTGCCAGGCCGGCGGCGTGCGCCAGTACAGGGTCGTTGCCGGACAGCGAGCCGATGACGTCGCGACCATAGCGGCCAAAGCCTCTCGCAATGCCCTCCACAGCGTCCAGCTTGGCCTTGCCGCTCAGCTTCCCGAGATTGTTTGCCAGCAGCGCCGTCTCTTCGTCGGTGAAAAAGGCGGGCTTGATGCCATATCGCTCCGCAACACCAAGACTGGTCTTTATCCGTGCGTTGACGGACGCCTGATCGCCCAGCTTCACCGGCGCAATCGTCGCAACACCGGCCTGCACGGCCCACGAAAGCGGGTCGTTGCGAATGCCGGTGCGCATCTTACCGAGCAGTTTTTCCGCCGCTTCGATCTGGGCGGCGTCGCCAGGCGTCATCTTCCCGCGCGTGTCGGCACGGCGCTTGTTGATCCACCCCTGAACTTCGTCCGGCCGCGCCGCCTTGAGCCCGGTCGTGACGGCTTGCACCTCAGCAGCCGATCGCAGGCGAAGCGCGAGCACGGGTTTGCCCAGCTGGTCGAGCCGCGTCGCCACGCGCTGCAGGGACGGCACATCTACCTCGTCGCCGCGTTCGACCATTTCAAGCACATCGCGGGCCTGTTCGGTGACAAGCGCGGCGTCCTCGCGCTGCTGCTGCCTCAGTTCGGTTTGTGCCCGCCGCTGCTCCGTCAGGATGGCGGAGCGACGGATGCGGATTTCGTCGGTTACGTGATCCCGATCGGCCGGCGTGAATTCGCCGTCATAGGCGTGCAGGTAGCGTTCAGCGAGGTCGGGGTTAAGATCGGTCAGGCGGTTGGCCACGTCCGTGCGCGCGCCGGATATCGTCTTGAGCGCCTGATACGTGCGGGTCGCTTCATCCCACCCTTTGCGATCGGCCATACGATTGAGCACGCCCACTGCCGTCGCAATATGCTGGTTCGATACCCCGAGGTCCTCGAAGGCATTGCCCGCGTCGACCTGCGCAATCCCAATGGTGGCCTGATCGGAATCGTCGAGCCAGGCCTCTTTCTCCCGCGCTACATGGACGGAAACCGCTGACTGCGCGCCGCGTATCCGCTCGTCGGCATTCGCATCGAACATCTTGCGCGCCATGGGCGACAGGCCGCTTGCGATTTCCGATTTTGCGGATTGAAGGCGTTGAAGCGTCGGCTCATAGGCGTCAACGGCATTCCGGCCGCGCTGAGATCGGAGGCCCGTCTCCGGGTTGTCCAGCATCTCACCGATCTGCATCGCAAACGAATTCGCCGCATCGCGCGCAGCCAATTCCTCCTGCTCGGTTTTGATCTCCACCAGAAACTGCGCATGGTCGTTGATGACCGCGCCTGCCTTCTGCATGCCTTGTGCGATGGCGCCTGCCACGCCGCCACCGTTGTCGGCTGGACGGAAGCGGGCCTGTGTCGCCTGAACCGGGCCGACCTGCGGCTCGCCATAGGATGATACGCGGGGCACTAGTAGCGAAGCCCGGACAGTTTAACGCCGCTGAAGCCCGATGACAGGACAGGATCGGCCTTGGGTACAGAGCCGAACGCCCCTGTCGCTTTCAGCTTTGCATACTGCGTCGCGCCGCCGAGCGCCGTGCTGCCGACATCAAAGACACCGCCTATCAGTGATCCCGTCGCCGCCTGGCGCGACGCCGCAGCCTCCGACCTGTAATTCGACGCCTGGATATCAAGGCCGCGCACATTCTGGTCGCCCTGCCGATAAAGACGGCCAAGGTCTTCGCGGCCAAGCATGTCCGTGTCCGCCAGAACATCAGCGGCACTGCCAAACGACAGGTCGACGCCATTGGCGGCCATCGCCGCACGCTGCTGACCGCGAATGGCTGCGGTGCGCCTGCCGAGTTGCAGGGCAGATTCGCGCGTGTTCTCCATTTCCTGCCGTGTCGCATCGTTGGCGAGATCGGCGTTACGGTCGGCGATCTTCGCCGCGTAGCGGTTCTGCGCACTCGCCTGCAGGGCACCGAAACCGGCGCCGGCTGCGCTGATTGCGGTGGATGCTACGAGAAGGGCGGGAAGGGCCGGCGCGCACATATCAGCCAAGCCTCCGAATCATGGCAGGATCAAATCCTGCTTTCCACGTCTTCGGATAGCCCGGCAGACCATCGTCAAGGCCGTCGCTGCCCGGCCCGCCGGAGCGCCCCTTCCACTCCCGTTCGACACGCTCGGCAACGCGCTCGTCGTTACGGTGCTCTTGGTCCCAACGTGAGCGTTCGTCTGGATCGTGGGGCATCAGTTTCCAGTTCAGGCCGTCCGTCCAGTCGATGACATCTCCGCGCTTGTGGATCTCGCCATCATAAACGCTCACAAGGCAGGTATGTGCGCTCACGCCGGTTCCTCCTGCGGCGCATATGCCTCCAAAGTGCTCATCACCGTTTCGCGACTGTCCCCGGCAATGGCGGCCAGGTTCACTGGGTCGGCAAAGCGATAATCGGTGCGGCGAAAGCGCACGCCCGCATCCCAAAGAAGTTTGCCGACGGCTTCAGCGATTTCATTCATCGCGACAGCCGTGCGAATTCGACCAACACGCTCGGGATCCCGTCGCCAGTTGGAACTGATCCGGATAGCGGCGTTGGCGGCAACGATGATTTCCTCGCCAGTGCTGCTGAGCACATCGGCGGCAGATGCGATCATGGCGAGAC
>Ga0209066_10001311_pt1 | contig 33328 bp, 43 predicted proteins | sample All_14_2_FD_187198 | JGI IMG/M metagenome (GOLD analysis project Ga0209066, IMG submission 187198) | Freshwater microbial communities in response to fracking from Pennsylvania, USA - Allegheny Zone_MetaG_DW_15 (SPAdes) (version 2) ... | reverse complement strand
GTTTTCTAGCTTTTCAGCTAGTGCAAAACAAAATTTTGCGGACCGCGAGTACGGTCAGTTGGGTGCCGCCGTCACCTCTGCAGATTCAGCGAAAGACCATTTCGTCGTTCGTTACGTCGGCAAGGACATCCGCTTCTCGTTCACCACCACTGCGAATGATGGTCAATATCTGGGCCTTGTTGCGGTCCATATGCTGCCAAGGCATGACTGCTTTGAAGATGCGCTGCCACTAGGCGAGTTCAGCTTTAGCCAGCAAGGCGACACCAGTTTGAAAATCGGTCCGAAAGTTGTCTCGCTTTCGAGCCGGAAAGCTGTGGTGACCCTTGTCATGCACTTCTGCCTGCAGGCTGCAGCGACCGGATTCGCACCCAAAGAGATTTGAGAGCAACGCGCTAGGTCACAGCTTTTGAATCTGCGCTTGCAAGAAGTGTTGGGCTTCGTCCAGCAGGTCTTGTGAATCCTCTGCTGTCAGATGCAGGAATGGACGAGCTGGGATAGTGACCTGGCGCACAACCACGCCGCCGAACCGCAAGGCTCGCTTGGTCTTGGGTTTGATGACCCCGCCATATTGCTGAATCGCGGCATAGGCCTTATTGGTGCCCACCAATGCCTGGTCGTTATCTGAGTACGGCTGAACGCTGGCGGCCAACTGACCAGACGCTTGCAGAATCTGACCAGGCCAGGTGCCCGACTTGCGGCGCATCGAGATGGTCATGGGGCTCAGCGCCACCCACTTCGGTCGGCCTTCGTTCGCGAAGTTGTCCTCAACGGCCCGGTGCATGATCCCCGACAGGTCACGCATCAACTCCCTGCGGTCGCTCAGGTTGCCCATCAGCTCACGCAGCGCGCGGATGATCGGCTGATACGGGATATCAATCTCGATCATCGAGCAGCCCTCGGGTTCCACGACAGACCGGAAACGATCGTGTACCCCTCCCGATCGGTCAGCCTGGCCAGCAGCTGGCCGTCGTGCTCGTTCAGGGCAATGGACCCATCGTCCAGGCGCTTACCCACCGCGACCAGGTCAGGTAGCAAACGCAGTCGATCAAGCGCCATGGTAGAAGCGACGCCAGCGCTCAGCTCCTCGCTGTCCAGGTACACACCAGGGTCTGCGCCTGGCTTTGCGTCATCAAGTAAGCCAACAGGGAACGACCCCTGCAGCTTGCCCTTTGCGCCAACGAAGCGCTCAAACGCAGGCCCGGCCACTGCCTGGCGCACAAACGCGCTAGACAGCGCTGCAGGCCGATCACCGAGCCTGGGCATCCACACCGACGCTGCAGGGTTATGGCCGAAGCCCGGGTCGGGCTGGAAGAACCGCTGGGCGCCAAAGCTGGGGTCCGTGTACCTGGTCACGCGGGCCATGCTGCCATCGCGCAGCGGCACGGTGACCTGGCTGAGCTTTCCTGCGGTGCTCTCGACGTGCAGGCCGCGCTGCTGAGCCTCTCGCTCGGTGTACGCCCGCATGCGGCACTTGCAGCCATAGCCGCACGGTGCCCACACCGTCTTGAACAGGCCATCGTCGTACCTGAACACCCGGTTGTGCATGGCCACGTGGGCAGGGCGCCTGTTGAGACCGTACTGCAGCGATATCCACTGCCACAGTGGACGGCGCGCCGCACCGGCCACCATCTGCTCATAACGTGCCGCGCTGTAAGCGCTCTGCATGTTGGTCTCGTAGATGACTTTCAGGCGCGGCGCTGTCAGGCCCTTTGCAATCTCGCCCGTGGCCTGGTTCACGCGGCCCGCATCGGTCAGCTGCTTGGCCGTGCCTTCGCGGCGCCACCAGCCCTTGGCCTTCAGCGTGGGGATCAGGCCATCGCGCCACTGATCCAGCGTCTGACCCTGCTTCAGGGCTTCGACCAGGCTGGTGTGGATGTCGCTGACCACGTCAAGCTTGGCCACATTGGCAACCGTGAACGCCCGTGCATGCTGACCTTCCAGCCACTGTGTCCAGTTGCCCGTCACAGCCACGCCCTTGCCCTGCAGATAGCGCACCGCTTCTGTGGGCTCCAGGCCGATGGCGAACTTGACGTCGGTGCCGTCCATCACTGGGCCTCGGTATTGACCCCGTGGCGCCCCACGATGTCCGCGACCAGGTAGGCCTGTGTCATGAGGGCTTCAAGCGCGCTTGAATCCATCTTGGGGAACGCTTCAGCCAACGCGCCCATCACCTCATCCGGTGTGCTGACCTTGGCGATCGCTGCCAGCGCTGGCTTGAGCATGGCCTCCATCGCTGCCTGGATCTCATCGCCAGGCAATTCAGCGATCGCCGCATCGAGCGCGGCCTGATCTGGTGGCACATCGCCCTCGGCAAAGTCAACCGGGCCCGGTTGGGTTGCAGGCTTGGCTGCAGCAGGCGCAGCAATGTCACCAGGCTGCAGGTTGTACATCCGCTGCCAATAGGCAGGGGTGAAATTCAGCCCGGCCTTGTTGAGCGCTTCATCGCGCTTGGCCAGCCGTTCATCCACGTCTTCCTGTTCCCAGAATTCGTACTCGGGTGCCAGGGCGTTGGGCCAGTTGACCTCGCAGATCCACTTGGCCACCTGGCTCAAACCACCGGCGACCATGTCAGCATCAGCGTCACGCAACTCGTCTTCCACCCCCGACGCGGCTGTTGCGCTGGCCTTGTTGCTGGCCTGCTCTGTTGACTGGTTGTTGCCCAGCAATGAGATGTTGATCTCGCGGGAGCAGTACATCAGCAACTGCTCGTACATGTCCGCGTTGGCCGTTGTCTGAGACTGGATCAGATCAACGCTGGAGTCGTCAGGGATCACTGCAACAGCATCACGCACCATCTCGTCAAGCTTGTCCGCCAGTGCATCCGCATCACCCTGGCTTGCGCTGCGTGGCTGCTTGCCAACGGCCCAGGGCATACCGTACTTCTCCGAGAACGTGACCCAGAACTTCAGCCCGCCCTTGCGGAAGATCACCGGCCAAAAGCACGATGCCAGGTCGGGCTCGCCATAGGGGTTGTTGTAGCTGGTGTTGTTGCCCACCACGATGAACTTGCGGTTCGGTACCGGCGTGCCGTTCAAGCTGGCAGCTTCCCGCATGACCAGCTGGTTGCTGCCGTCATATCCAAACCATTCAGACGGCTTGACGACCAGGTCCACCGGCACCACCAGGCCGCCCACCTTGCCCCAAATCAGCTCGGCGACGGCATAGCCATAGAACGCCCCATCGACCAACTCGCGCGCAACCTTTCTCATTGGCAGGTCGGCATAGATCGCTTCAAGGTTCTTGACCACCCGAGTCGGCGCCTTGGTCTCCCTGTCAAAGCCGCGCTCCATAGACACCACGGCAGCGCGTCGGCGGCGTGTGCCGGACTTCACGCTGGTGTCCACCATCAGGTCTCGGTAGACCTGGATCGACTTGCCTTGGCGGCGCAAAATCGGGTCTGGGTTGGGCAGCATACCGAACATGCCAGACATGTCACCGGCACGCAGCCTGGTGGCCAGGTGCGTCGTCATGCTCTCCTGGCTCATTGACTCGGAAAATCGGACGAACTCCGTATCCGATACCCAAATTCCCTTGCTCATTGCAATCCCCGAGCTTCCCACCGACCCGAAAACACGCGGGAAGGCGGTTTAAGCACGTTTAAGCCGCGCTCGTTCGACCATGCTGCGGGGGTGGTAGCCAAAAACAGACCACGCCGAATCCTCGGCGTTTTGCGGCCTGGCTTGTTACAAATGATCTGGGCGGGGTGTTGACACATGGTCAGTACCCGCCCAGATCGACCGATTCGCGACTGGATCGACGGCTGGCCACAGCCACCGGCCCGCCGTCCTGGCGGCTCGCATACCAGGCCAGGGCACCGGCAATGGCCGAGTCACCGTGGCGGTTCTTTTTAGCCGCATCTTGGGTGCGCAGTTCAGGGATGCGAGCCACGCCCTTGACCACCTTCACAGCCCGGTGGTCATTCAGCACATCAGCGTCCTGAACGATCTCGATCGAGCAGTCTTCAAACGCAGCTTTGTAGGGCGGCATGTTCTCGCGGTACCAGCCCTCGGTCAGCATGACCTGGCTGACCATCGAGGGCCCGAACTCCTGCGCGGCCTCTTCGGCCATCTGGGCACCCAGGCCACGCGCATCAAGGGCCGCATGCCGAAAGCCTGGCAGGCGCTTCATCAGGAAGAACAAGATCAGCCGCTGGCAGTCAAAGGGCATGGCGCGCAACTCGATCAAGAAGGGCATGCGGCGCTTCAGGTTCTGCTGCTGAGCAAGCGGGTAGAACACGGTCAGGTCGCCTGTGCGAGCAAAGTCACCGCCCATCGATGTCATCAGGCCGTGCGGGACCTTCTCGATCAACGGCTTCACGTGCTCATCCAGCCATTCGTTGATCTCGCCTTGCCGTTGCCACTTGGGCAGGAAAGTGAAGTCGGCCTTCTTCTCCAGGCGCAGCACCGGGATGTCCAGGCTCATGCACCGCTCAATCAGCGCACGGCTCAGCCAGGCCCCGTCGCCGTTCTTTGGCACGCAGTCCAGCTCTTCCTCTGCGTCATCACCGTAGTTGGCACGGATGTCGCCCGCCCACTTGGCCTCACCCTCGGCCGTCCAGTCCTTGCCCGTCTTCAGGCAGATGCGCTTGTACAGCCCCTCTTCCATAGCCAGCTCAAAGGGGATGCGGTGCACGCTGTAAGGGAACTTGCCCGCCCGCGTGTCCTTGATCAGCTCATTGAAGGGATTGTCATCACCGTCATGGGTGCTGATCACATGAACCCGCCCGCCCCAGATCAGCAGCGCCATCGCGGCCTTGAGGATCTCTGCCTGGCTGATATGGAAGGCCGCCTCGTCCAGGATCACCCGGCCCTGCTTGCCCCGCAGGTTGCGCGGCTGCGAGCTGAGCGCAGTGATCCGAAAGCCCGAGGCAAAGCGAATGCTGAAGGCAAAGACCGACTTCTTCTCTTCGCCTTCAACGAACACATCCTCGCTCACCTCAATCGCATCGGCCACGCTCTGAAAGTGAGCGGCCCACTGCGCGCAATCCAGGATGAACTCAATGGCCATGTCCTTGACATAGCCGATGTACCAAACGTCATCACCTCCCGCCTCGGCGCTTGCAGCCGCCTCCAGTACGGCGTCACATGCCTCGGCCCAGCTCAAGCCAATGCGTCGGCTCTTCTCGCAAACCTTGACCTGACTTTTGTCAGCCAGCCAGCGCTGCTGGTAGGGCAGCAGCACAGCAGGGGCACGCTTGTCCCACTGGTAGTCGATGGCTTTCGCCAACTGCTGCATTTCCGGCGTGATCACGCTCATGCTGCCGCCTTCTTGGCAGGCGCATCCTGGCCGATGCCCAGGATCTTGCTGCGGATCAGGTCGATGGTCTCAGCCGACATGCCAGCTTGACGCACGGTATTGGTCACAGCCTCTGCCACCTTGGCGGCTTGCGCGGCCACAAGCTTGCGCACAGCCGCTTCGCGGTCCACCATGAGCTTGTCAGCCGACGACAGGTCCTTGATGGCCTTGCCTAGCAGCATGATGTCTTGGGGGCCGACATCGTCCATCTCGGACATCGTCTTGTAGCTGATCACGCGAAGCATCTCGATCAACAGCCTGCCCACGTCGCCATCAGGCTCGTTGCCCAGCTTTTCGACCCACACCTTCGCGGTCTCGCGCGCCTGCTTGAACTGCTCCAGCTTCTCGCTTTGATTCTTGACATAGCGGCCCACAGCAGACCGCGAGGCCTGGCCGCCCATGGCTTTGATCAGGTCAACGATCTCATCAATCGAGGCGCGGCCTTCCTTGACAGCGGCGTTGACCTCGTCCTGGATGCGTGGGTCCAGCAGGTCGATGGTGGACTTGCGCTTGGTGGCCATGCGTGCCCCTCCAGCTCAGGGCAAGGGCCGCTTGACGCCTGGCACCGTAGTGCGGCCTGCAGCCACATCCACGCCACGCGCCAACATGGTGGCCACAACAACGTCGCCATGAGTTTTCGTCGTGACCAGGCCCTGCTCAGCCAGCCATGCCAGGTCGGTGCGCAACTGATCCAGGCTGGCCGTGTGCCCGTAGATGTCAGACACAGCCGTCTGCAGCAGAAAAGCGTTGCAGCTATAGCCTGGCGACTCGTTGAGCACCAGCAACACGCTCAGGCGGCGGTCTTGTGAAACAGTGTCTTGGTAGCTCATTTCGCGCGGTGGTTCAAAAGGTGTTCATGGATGAGACTGGTCTGGCGCTCGACCCGCTTGAGCAAGTCGCGCTGCCCTTCGAGCTGGGCTTCGATCGATTGCAGGTCACCCCGCAGCGTCTCCATCTCCTTGTCTGTCGGCATGTGTGCGACGTGGTCTTCAAGCGCCTGGATCTTCATGGCCAGAGCCTGCCGTTCACGTTCGACCTGTTCAGCCAGCGCCTTGACGGCGGCAGTGGCTTGCTCGCCTGGCTTGCGCAACCAGGTCACGCCAGCCAGTGCCAACACGATCAACCACTGGGCCAGGTCGAGCCAGAAGCGTGGGTCGGTGAAGTTCATTTTTTAAGCGAAGTACGTCAGCGCCTGGAAGACCACCTGCGCTTCAATTGCATAACCCATGGCAGTCTGGTGGAAGACATCTCGCGAGACCCCTTGAGCCAAGGCCGCTGCGCGGCTGGGCAGCGCAACGCGCATATCGATGTAGGGGACATCCAAGTCCAGCGCGACATCAATGACCACCTGCCAGTAAGCGTCTTGAACAAGTTGAGAAACCTGCCCCGTATCGACTTGGGGTGACAACTTGAGCAGCAGATCGCCAGCAGCGCGCAACGGTGCGAGCACCGTGTACAGGTTGGCCCTGAAAGTCTCGATCGGAATATTGAAGAACGCGTCATTGATATCCAACGCAGCGATAGATCCGTTGAGTGCTGCGCCGTCAAGCAGCGCAGTCATCGCAGCCGTCGGTAGCCAGATATTGCTGGTACCTACAGTTCCAGCCCAATCTGCAGATGATGCGGCTCCCCATCCTGCGTTGATGACCTCGATAGAGGGTTTTGTGCTGTCGCGTGTGCCAATGACAAATGGAAAGGCGCCAGTGCCAGCCCCAGCTGTCAGGGTCGCCGAAGTGGAGCCAGCAGTTACTGCGACTTCCCCTGCTGCGATGCCAGCCGATCCATTGGTGGCAATAACGCCATTTCCGCCAGCAGAGCCAGCAATAGTTACCGGACTGTTGGTGCCCCCACGTGCCGCCAACATCATGACCCGGTCAAATGCATTTGCTGGCGTGAAGACGATGACCCCAGATACGGCAGTCATTTGAAACATGGGGCCACCAAGATTTCGAGCGCCCAAATATTCCGCTGTGTTTGTGAATGCAACGCGGTTGTCAAATGCCGGCAGCGCAGCTGCCGCGCTATTGCCGCCACCGCAGATGTAGTCGGCGTTTGCGCTGATCCCGGCGGCGTTGAGTCGAGCGGCCAGTTGCATAGGCCAGGACTTAGAGCGGCTATTGGCCGTATACAAAGCCGCGTTCAATGCTCCAGCGCCAGCCTCTGTTGACATACCAACGACCAAGAGGCGGCTACGCTGCGTGCCAGATCGCGCGCCTGCGACCATGCGCCGGAAAACCGACGTGTTCGAACTTTTCAGGTTGTTGATCAAACCAGGCACATTGCCAGGAACTGCGCCCGACGAAGTATCTGGATCAAATTGGCCGATTCGTGGCATGTGAACCTTTCAAATGCTGCCCTTGGGCGAATGAAAAACGACTCAGTGCCCAGCGTTTTGCCGGGCCTTCAAAAACTCTCTCAACCGCTGCAGCGATGTCCAGCACGTACCAAAGCGCTCGGCGTTGGTTTGAGACACGTCCTGGAACTGGCTCAGCGTGATGTCTGACGCGGTGCTGTCTGCAGCGCAGGCTGGCTGGCCGACAGCGTCACTGGCGGCGGGGTCTCCCGCAGCAGCTCCGCAGGCACCTCGGGGCAACTGCTCACTGTCACCACCGAGGGCGCTGTCGTACAGGCGCACAGCGCCGACAGACAGGCGCACATCACCAGGCCGAGGGCACGCCTCGGTCGCAACCAACTTGGGCACATTTCGCAAACTCCATTTCAGGGACTTGACCTGTTCATCGCGCGCCGCCAGCTCATCACGCAGCCCAGCTGCTGCACGCTCACCCTCGCGCACGCGTTCCTGGTAGTCGGTGAGGGCCTTCTGAACATCGGTCAACTGGCGCTTGCTTACCAGGCCTTCAGTGCGTGCCTGACCGACAGCCAGGCCCCAACACCACGACAGCGCGCACATCGCAGCAATGGCGCCCAATGCAGCCAGGGCCACACCTGGCGCCTTGCGCACCTGGTTGAACAAAGCCAGGCCAGACGCGATCACTTGAGCACCCCCATCGAGATGCGTGCGGCGCTGATTACCCGCAGCGCTGCATTGCCTATCACCAGCACAAACACGATGAGCTGATAGACATTGATTGGCAGCATTGGCTGCAGCAGCTGGACCTGTGTCTCGGCTGCAGCAGCAATGGCCACCAGGGTGTTAAACCACATCGTCTTGGATCGGTACCAAGGCTTTGTCGGCACTGCCGTGGGCGTCGTGTCTGTCATACGAGCCCCGGCAGATAGCGGGTCTTCTGGCCTGCCTTGAATACAGCAGTCAGGACCTGGCGGCGTGGTTCAACACCTTCCTTGGCGATACCGTAGTGCACCCACGTGCCCTCAAAGATCAACTGATCAAAGGGCAGGGCAGAGTCACGCAGCCGAGCAACGATCTCTCGCGGGCTACCAAATGTCGCAGCCGTGAAGTCCATCGCCCTGCCATCCTTGTGCGCAGACGTGCTGTTGCGCAGGGCTGTCATCAGGTCGGGCCGACTGCCCAACTTGGGCACCTGATCCGGCGTGATGATCTTTGTGACCAGGCCGTTGACGATCAAGGTGCGCAGCCCAGAGCTGAGCGTGATGGGCACGTTGCCCAGCAGGGCGCGCACGTCCTGTGCTTGATATGCCAGACGCTTCAGGTTGGCAATCTCAACCGGGCCAGCCTCATTGCGCAGCCCATTGCGGGTTGCGGTTTCGGAGTGTTCGAACTCGCTCAGCCAGAAGTTGGGGCTGAGCTGAACATCGGCGCGGTTGTTGTAGAGCATGCTGCCAGTGTCGGCAGCGTGCCCTCATGGGCACAGGCTGAAGCCCTTCAGCAGCAATAGCCGCAAGGTGGCTGGACCCGAAGGATAAGCAATCAACTACTTAAGACCTGACTTGGTGGCACCTTTACATAGGTTGGGAGTTGCTGCGGGTCAGAAAAAAACCGAGGCACCAATGACTCATAAACTTGGGTGAGAGACCATCGGGGCAGTTGTGCATAGTGCTTTACGCCAGCGCTGTCGTGGTGTGAGAGTCCTGTCTGTCCAACAAAAAAACGACTGCCTGAAAAGCCAATCGGGAACATCGTGGTTAGGTTTAGCAACGCAAGGTTGTCCCTTTCCGTTCCAGTCGTCTTTGGGGCCGTAATGGCGAAGTGGGCTGCAATCTTATTTCTCCAAACTCTCACGCCATCTAGCTCTTGTATGCCCTCCAAGTAGTTATCGCAATAATCCTTTATCTTCTTTCCTCCAGCGCTTGTCTCTAGGTCATCTCTGGAGAACGAATTCGTGGCGATGCCACCAAGGAACCCCGCAACCCGAGCGTAGTTGATTATGGACGTCCCAAACCAGTGAAAATAGCATGGGACCAAACGTGCCCCGTTGTTTGGTAAACCTAAGAAGTCAAGGCCGAACCCTTGCAGGGTGCCTTTGCCACTGGCGGCTTCGTACTGTTGCAAGTAGTACTCATATATTTTTGTCTTTTGATAAAGATCACTCAGGCCTGCTTGTAGGTACCCAAGTGTAGGCAGTTCATTTCCTCCTTTTTCTGGAGTGACATGCACGCCCTTTATTTGATCAACGGTATAGGGCTTGAATGGATCGAAATCAAACTTGTCATTTTCCAATTTATTCTCTCCTGTAAGCTGTGACGCCTGGGTCAGTCCTTCATCGCGTCGATCTCAACTCGGCAACGCCTGTATGCATCGCCTTGCAAATATGAGGCGCGTGCAAGAGATGAAATGCGGGCAGCGTCCGGTGCCTTGCCAGAGGCCAGCATCGCACGTGCATCACTTTTCACATCGTCAGCAAAGTTGGCTGCTTGGACGCACGCAGCAAACGGCTGGTTCAAGACGGGCGATCCGAACAACGCATTGGCGCGCCTTGACAGTGATGCTGTTGCCCCAGCCGGTGGCTTGGTCAGCATCAAGAACAACCCCAGTTGCGCACCGTCGATGTCGCGCGCTAGCTGCAGCGCAGCTGCCTTACTGACTTTGGCCGAATTTGCTTCTGCAGCCTGCAACGGCTGCGCAGCAATTGTCAGGACGATGGCCGCACCAACTAACCAGATCCCCGCCCGCTTGCTGATCGCAATCAAGCGCAGACGCCGGTCATATGCACGGAGATCCATACGACAGTGATAGCAGTGACGGTTCAGCATCCAGGTCCGCCGTCCGCATTGAGGACACTTGCGCGCCATGTGGTCATGATCATCTGGACCCGGCTCGGTCTGGTGATAGTGATTGTTGTGAATTGACTGCCCTGCGACCTGCTGCACTGGGCCATGGAATGACGATCGCACGATACCTCCCTGTGCGTGACGCTCTATCTGATTGTTGTTCAGTCATTTTGAGTGGCGTCATGCCCATTTGCAGAGGACTTACAGCACGCTCATTTGCGGGGGTTTCGTCGCTGAGTTGGCACGCTTTCAGCGTTATTTAAGGTGTTGCTCTGGGTTATCAGGTCACCACCTACAGCTTGCGTGACAGGCGCGTGGAATTTCATCTTTGCACCACTCTGCTTTGGCACCGGCCCGCGTTGTGCAATGAGAGTCATGGCGTTCTGAACATCGGCGTCACCGGCCCGATACGCAGCCACGATCACGCGCTCCTCGGAGCTCAGTCCACCGACATCTTCCAGCCACCGCTCGACGCTGGATGAGTCACCCCAAACCAGGCCCTTGATCAGCGGCTCCACCGCGCGCCTGGTCTCATTGTGCAAGCTCATGGCGGTCATCTGCGCAACCAGGTCGCGGTAGTCCTGCTCTCGTTTTTGCTGCGCCTCGCCCCCTTCATACATCGGGTCCTCGCCCGAATACACCCACGCAGGGTTCAGCCCCAGCTCGTCAATGAGCGTTTCGACCTCCTCGCGAGGAAGGGACCCGCGCACCTTGCGCTTATTGAATGCCTGGTAGGAAAGCCCGAGGCGCGCTGCCAGGTCGCCGTCCGTTTCGACTTTGAGCGCCTTCTTCAATCGCTCAAAGATGGCTGTTGTTTTCGGGTTTTCCATGTGTCAGAAATGAGTTGCTAGGCTTGTCTAATGTCTATAGACTGTGTACATTGTCTTAAGACTTCTCAGACATAGCGTGACATGAAAACCAAATCTATCAAGACCCCCGAACAGGTGAAAAAGGCCTTTGAGGATCGCGGCGAGTCGATCGCAGAGTGGTGCAAGGCCCACAACGTGAACCCAAGCGCCGCTTACCGCGTCTTGAGCCAGACCAAGGTCACAGCCAAGCGCGGCGAATGCCACCGCGCTGCCGTCCTGCTCGGTCTGAAGTCCGGCACAGCAGCTGGGGCGCGCGGCTGATGACGAATCACACCTGGCCCACAGCCCGCGACCTGGCAGGCCTGCCCGGCTTGCCCGGCACAGACCGGGGCATCCGCAAGCGCGCGCTGATCGAAGGGTGGACGTGCTCCACTGAGCCCGTGCGGGGCGGCCTGCTCGTGCGCTATGACCCCAGCACATTGCCCGCCGAGGCCCGCCTGGCGCTGGCCGCGCGCTTCGCCGTGTCCACAGACACGGCGCCGATGTCCGACGCAGCCGCAGCCCTGGCAAAGCGCACCGCCTTCATCGTTGACGCCCCCGCGCGTCCCATGAAAGAGGCCGACGCACAACGCACCCGCGTGCTGGTCATCTTCCAGCGCTGGTGGCAGGCCATTGGCGGCAAGCTGCACCCCGCGCTGGAACAGTTCGCATTCCTGTGGTCATCAGGCCTGATCCCCGATGTGCCGCAGGCCCTGCGTGATGCCATCCCCAAGCTGGCCGCGCCAACCCTGCGCCGCTGGTGGCTTGACATGCAGGCGCGCGGCAGTCTCGTGCGCCCAGCGCACCCCAGTCGCGGCAAGTTCGCGGCCCTATCAGGCGAGGTCGGTACCGCAGCCCTGGCCGTGCTGTCCAGCAAACCGCACCTGTCCGCCACAGCAGTGCGCAACCTGCTCATCAAAGAAGGCACGGTGCCCTTCGAGTTGATCCCCTCGGAACGGGCCTTCCAGCGCGCATTCACTGCGTTCAAAACCGACAACGCGCAGGCCTGGCTGGCGCACACAAACCCGGACGCCTGGCGCTCCAGCTATCTGTCAGCCAGCGGCGATGCCGCCGCGCACATCACCCGCCCGAACCAGGAATGGCAGATGGACAGCACGGTCGGCGACTGCATGCTGTTCGACCCCGAGACCGGCGAGGTCAGGCGTCACCACATCATTGCCGTGATCGACGTGTTCACACGCCGGGTCATGTTCCTGGTCACGCGCACATCCAAGGCCAACGCCATTGCCGCGCTGATCCGCCGCGCGATGGACGCCTGGGGCAAGCCCGAGTCCATCAAGACCGACAACGGGTCGGACTACGTGGCTGACCTGCTCGAATTCGCCCTGGTGCAACTGGGCATCAGCCACCCGCTGTGTGAGCCATTCCAGCCCCAGCAAAAGCCTTTTGTTGAGCGCGTCTTCGGCTCACTCCTGCACAGCCTGTTCCCCCTGCTGACGGGATTCGTCGGACACAGCGTGGTGGACCGCAAGGCCATCGAAAGTGCCAAGAGCTTTGCCCAGCGCTTGTGCGGCAAAAAGGCGATCGGCCAGCAAGTCGAGCTGCGCCTGACACCGGATCACCTGCAGACCATGATTGACAACTGGGTGTCGGACTACCTGGATGCCAAGCACGGCACGCTGGGCGTCAGCCCCAACGCCCACACGCAGGCCCACCTTCGCGAGATCGTGCGTGTTGATACGCGCGCCCTGGACCTGTTCCTCTCGCCCGTGTCGGTCAACAAGACCAGCACGATCACCAAGAAGGGCATCCGGATCGACAACGGCTGGTACACCGCCCCCGAGCTGGGCGGGCGTGAGGGCCTGGAGGTGCGTTGCCGGATCGCCGAGGATGAGATCGGCGAGGTCTATGTGTTCAACCTCGACGGCTCGTTCATGTGCGTGGCCACCGACATCAGTCGGCTGGGCGTCAGCGCTCAAGAGGTTGCAGCCAAGCGCAAGGGTCACCAACGCAAGGTCCTGGCCGAGTTCAAGAGCGCGATCAAGCACGCGCAGAAGGCCTATGACACGGACAAGGCCGTGCGCGATGTCTACCTCGACCGTGAGCATGCCGCAATCGAGCGATCAGACGGCAAGGTCCAGCGCCTGCCGGTGCGCGAGAGCCTGGGCACCACACCGGCCATTGAATCGGCGATCAACGGCCTGGAAGGCCGGGCCCAGCGCAAGGCGCCTCAGGTGCCGTCCCACCAGGTGGAGGCCGTGCGCGCCGCCATGGCTCGCCTGGAGAGCACCGACGCGCCAGCCGCCCAGGTGTTCCGCGTCTCCAACACACCCAACGCCCGCTATTCGGCGTGGCTGCGCATGCAAGCGCGTACCCAACAAGGGCAGGCCTTAACGCCTGCTGAAAAGACATGGTTTGCCAGCTTCAGCACCAGTGCTGAGTGGCGAGCGATGGACCGCCTGCATCAAGGCACCGACCCCATTGCCGCGCAAGGCGGGGGCGACTGACAGGCAGAAAAAACCCGCCCAACGGCTGCAACCGAGGGGCGGGTGTTCGTAACGCAGAAAACAGAAACGAGTGTATATGAGCAACAACCCTCAACACAACACCCGAACGGGTGTAGCCCCAACGCAGACAGTGGCAATGGCCATGGCTGCGATGGACCAACTGCAAAACCGCCAGCACGGCATGCCTGGCATCGGCGTGCTGTCTGGCGCCCCCGGCCTGGGCAAGACCAGCGCGCTCACACGCCTGGCCCACCCGGCTGACATCAACAGCGTCTACGTGGCCTGCCGCTCATTCGAGACCACGAAGAGCCTGATCACCATGATCCTGCGCGAGCTGGGCGCCCCCGCGAAGGACCACTGGTCCATCGGCATGATGTTCGAGATGGCCTGCACCCAATTCGGCGAGCAGGGTCGGCCCCTGGTTGTTGACGAGGCCGATCGGGTCGCCGAGAAGAACACCATCGAGATGTTGCGCGACCTGCACGACATCGGCCAAGTGCCCATCCTGCTGGTCGGCGAAGAGCACCTCAAGCGCAAGCTGGCCAGCAAGCACGAGCGCTTCCATGACCGCGTCCTGGTCTGGGCCCGCGCCATGCCCGCAGATGACAGCGACCTGACCAAGTTGGTGGCGCACTACGTGCCCGGCCTGAAGATCGAACCAGAAGCCCGCAAGGCCATCTTGCACAAGAGCGGTGGCATCGCCCGCAAGATCGTCACGACGCTGCATGCCCTGGGCGAACTGAGCAAGACCCGTGCGCTCGAAAGCATCGGCCTGGATGACCTGGCGGGGGTGCAGTGATGAGCGCCGACAACCAAGTGCCAAAGCGCCTGTCGCTGCTGCCCATCGAGTTCGTGTCATTTGACGCCCCAAGCGAAACAACGATCGACCAGGTGGTATTCATCTGCGACGTTCAGATGCGGCTGCATGGTCGTGATCTGAGCGCGCAATACCGCTTCGACCTCGCGGATGGCTGCTTCATCATCAGCACGCTGGGGCAGGCCATCCGCGTTCCGTCTCCCGAGATCCTGAACGCCTTGCTGCACCGCATCTCCGAAACCAAACCGGAGGTGCTCCATGCGCAAACCCATTAACGCCGAGCTGCGCGCGCCAGCCACGGACAAGCTGCCCGCTCGCGGTGGCGTAGGGCACGCTTCAGGCAAGGTGCTCATGACAGCACGCGAGCGCATGTGGTCAGCGATGCTGACGCTCAATCGAAAAGGCGACTGGACCATCAGCCAGGTCACCGATCTGGCATACCCGGTCGAGCTTTCATCGGTCAAGACCTACGTGGACAGCCTGGAGAAGGCTGGCCTGGTCATGCGCAAAGCCAGCGCCCAAACCAAGGACGCGGCCAACGGCTCCAAGTTCACCTCGATCCCATACCGCCTGGCCGTCAACTGGCCACAGGCGCCCAGGATCGACCGCGATGGCAAGGTCGTGACGCAGGGGCTTGGCGTGCTCGCCATGTGGCGCGCTGCCCGCATCCGAAAGGCCTTCAAGCCATCGGAGCTGGCCCGTGACGCATCGGTCGGCGAGATCGTCGTGAAGCTCTCAACGGCAAAGCAGTACTGCATCGCGCTGGCCAAGTCTGGCCACTTCTCGATCACGAAGAAGGGCACGGGCGCATCGGTCGAGAGTGAATACCGCCTGATCAACGACACAGGCCCGCATGCGCCAGCCATCACCCGCGCCAAGGTGGTCTTCGACCGAAACAAGGGCTGCGTGCAGACCATTGAATCGGCTGAAGAAATCATCAACGCGCTGGACTAAGGGCTGCCATGACAAACCCTGCAAAAAAGTCAGCCCCGCCCATCAAGCCGTTGCCCACCGATGTGCTGGCCCTGGTGCGAGACAAGTTCAAGCACGCGTCGGGCACCGACCTGGCTGCTGAGCTGGGCGTCAGCCCGAGCGCCATCAGCCAGGCGGTCCACGACAAGTTCAGAGGCAACGTCGAGCGCTTCGCTGCCCGCGTGCGCGGCGTCTGGGGTGGCGACACGGTCCTGTGTCCCGTCCTGGGCGACATCAACACGAAGGTCTGCCTGGATCAACAAGGGCGCCCCGTCATTCACACCAATCCCATGCGTGTCTCCCTGGCACGCGCCTGCAAAACCTGCCCGCACAAGCAGGCAACCACCTCCGGAGGTAAGGATCATGAGTAACCGCCACATCGAGCACGGTCTGACACACCGTCCCATCACCACACCTGGCGCATCAACGCACACGCCCATGGTCGTGCTGATCATCGCGCTGATCTTTGGCATGTATGGCCTGGCCAGTCATTGGGACAACCAGGCTGACCTGGAGACCCAGATCATCAACATGCAGCTGGCGCACGCAGCCCAGCGCGCCGTGGATGAGCAAGACCTGGCCTGGCGCATCTCAGACGCCTACGCCCAAGGGCAGCGCGATGCCATGGCCTCAGTCAAGGCCACACCCACCGGGCTGGCACTCGCCCAGGCCTGCCAGGCGCTGCTGTACAGCGACGACCAGGTCACCCGCCAGGCCAGCACGCAATCCAAGCCCACCCGGTCACCTGCAGCGCCCGCTGCACGCACGATGAAAGGGGCTTGAAATGGCCATCAACAAGCCTTCAATCGAACAGTGCGTGGCATTCATCGTCACGACCGCCAGTTCAAAAAATGGCATCAGCCTGCGCCAGGCCATGGAGTTCTGCCAGGTTGGCGACATGGCCGCGCAGCGCCGCATCACGATCGCGGAAGAGACCGTCACGCTGCACCGCGCCGTGCGCTACGCCGACCAGAGCAAGTCCCGCCTGCGCTGGTTCACTGACCAACGCCAGGCCCAGGCATTTGAAGCTGGCGAGCTGGTCATCGCCGAAGACGATCCCGACCACGCGACACTGCAGGCCCTGCCGGGTGGCGGCATCTACCGCACGACCCAACCCAAGGCGCTGCTCAACCCCGTCGAGCTGGTCACGCAAGCACGGGCGTTCTCGCCACGACTCGGGTCCATGGACTTCGCACAGTGGCCATCGCGGCGCGGCAACCGCCTGCACTACCGCGATGGCCGCGTCGAGTCCCTCGCTCAGACGGGCGCCTGAGCCCTGAAACAGAAGTCAGTCATGCATCGACCCTACAGCCCGCCCGTAGACACGCACAAGTGCGCGCTCCCGACCTGTGATCGGCAGATCGCCCGCTCATACCTCATGTGCGTGCCGCACTGGCGCCTGCTGGATCACGCCACGGCGGACACGCTGTGGTTCGCATGGCGGGCCTCTGCAATAGCGCACAGCCCAATGCTTTCCCTGCGTAACAGCGCCCGCCTGGAGCGGCTGCTGGAACAAGCCATCGCCCAGCTGCAGCCGCCCCAGGCCACAACTGCGCCCAATCCGCCGCCTCATCCCTGAAAGGACCCATCGTGGCAAAAAAGCAAGCCGCCCCCAAGGCACCCCCGCCGCCCGCCCTGGCGGAGATCGAAGTCTCGTCCAAGGAGCTGGCCGACGCCAAAGCCAAGCTGGCACGGTCCGTCCAGACGCTCAAGGACGCGATCAAGAAGGTCACCGACAGGCACGTTGACGATCTGCGCACGCTCGGCGCAGATGTCGGTGTCGCATACCAGGCGCTGATCGACCTGGTTACCAAGCACCCCGAGCTGTTTGCCAAGCCCCGCTCGCAGGCCTTCCACGGCATCACGGTCGGCTACCGCAAGGGCAAAGGCAAGCTGACCTACGACGACGCTGAGAAGGTCATCGCGCGCATCGAGCGCCAGTTGCCCGACCAGCTCGACGCGCTGGCCCCCGCCTCGCGCCAGCTCAGCCATGACGCCATCGAGGTGCTGGACGCCAAGCAGCTCAAGGCCATCGGCGTGTCCATCACGGACACCGATGACAAGCCCTACGTCAAGACCCCGAGCGATGACGTGGACAAGTTCGTCAACCAGATCGTCACGGCCTATTCCGAGCCGCAAAAGGAGCAAGCAGCATGAGTACCTGCATGGAAGCCTCCCGCATCCTGGCCCGCAAGGACGGCCCGCACATCGTGCTCAAGGCCGTCGCCCTGGCCATCCAGGCATGCCGCTGCGACATCGAAACCGAATGCACGGCAGTGCAAGACGGTGATGTCCGCTGGTGGGACACCGCCTCCGGCCTGTTCGACGGCAACTGCGACAACGACATCGAGTTTCGCCAGATGCGTACCGAAGCCGTCCTGTTCCTGGATCAGCTCGACCAGATCGAGCACCACCCTGAGCACCACGCGTGGGTGCGCTTTGTTGACGCAAGCAACCCACGACCTCTTTCACAGCTGGGGCCAACCACGGCCACTGTCAACACCAGCCGTTGATAACGACCAAGGGCGTTTCATCCCAAGTGACTGGCAAAGCGCCACCAACTTCAACCACCCTTCAATCAGCCATGAAAACCTCTGAAGACAACATCATCGTCCCAACCATCGGTCGTCGCGTGTGGTACTGGCCCAGCAGCTTCGACCGTGGCCTGCTGGAGGTCAAGCCCACCACCATCATCGAAGCCGATGTCGAATCCAGCGGCCAGCCCTGTGATGCTGGCGTCGTGCGCGTCTTCAATGACCGCCTGGTCAACCTCTTGGTCACCGACCACAACGGCAACGTCCACAAGCGCCTCAGCGTCACGCTCCACCAGCCGGGCGACCACGTCACGCCCAGCGACGGCGGCTACGCAACGTGGATGGACTACCAGGTGCAACAGGCACTGACCAGCACCGAGCCCAAGACCGAACAGGCTTCCCCCGAGGCAGGCAATCAGGGGCCACGCGTCACCCGGCAAGACATCGAAGATGCAATCGTGTCCGAGCAGTACTTCACCGCTGGCGATGGCGTCATAGGCCGCTTTGATGACAACGAAGTGTCCCGAATCGTCGGAGAAGCGGAATTGAACGCTCTTGACCAGATCACCATCTGCGTGTTGTTTCTCAAGAACGGCCACAAGATCGTCGGCGTCAACGAGGGGCCGATCAGTCCCGAGAACTTCGACCCTGAAATGGGCAAGGCCTTTGCCCGCACCAAGGCCATCGAACAAGTCTGGCCCTTGCTCGGCTATCAGCTGCGCAGCGCGCTGCACGAGATCGCCATCGCCGAAGCCCCCCAATTTGAGCTGCGCACCGACGACCCCGCAGTTGATCTGCGCAATGTGGTGGGCGGCTTGCTCATCAGCCCCAACGCCGTCCAACACACGGAAGACCCCGACCACTGGGAAATGTCGCCAGCCTGATTGCTCACCGTTGACAGCGGTTTCCTCGGGCTGCGGCCCGGGGTTTTTTCCAAAGCGATCGCCGATCGCTTCGGCAAAGGAAAGGAGCCACTCATGACCGAGAAAGAACGTCATGCGCGCGACAGGTTTGGTCGCCTCGTGTACACGCCAGAGCTTTTCCCAAAGCGGGGCTTGCCGTGGACCACGCTCGATCAGAAGTACTTGATCGAGAACTATGAGCTGCTCGGCCCCGAAGCCGTGAGCTTGGCATTGGAGCGCCCAACCGTTGGCGTGATGCAGCGCGTCAGCGAATTGCGTAAGAAGGGCCTCATGGCCTACCCGAAAAAGCGCGTCTGCCACAAGCGCATCTGACCGAGATCACCATGAGCAAACAACATCACAACCACAAGCCGGTCGTGCTGCAGTTCAACAGCACGGGCGCATGGCGCAACTGCATCACTTTTGATGCAGCCCATGAGCGCAAAGCCGCCAAGGTCATGAAGCACGCCGTCGAGCTGGCTCGAATCGGCAACTCCACTCTGCGCATCGTCAGCACGGACAGCACACAACCGCCCTTGGCGATCTGGGCCGAAGACACAGGCTGGGTGGACTTCGTCACCAGGAAGCCGCTGTCATGAGCCGCGTCGATCGCCTCCACTGTGGCGTGCTGTTTCGCCTGGCCAGTTGCTGGATGGGCGTGCACTACAGCACGTATGACCGCCGCTTCTGCATCAACCTGCTGCCCTGCGTGATCGTGTGGATCACGCTGCCTGGTGGCCACGTCCCGAGGGCCTGAGTCATGGACTCCATGCTGTTCAAAGGCGTCATGGTCAGGGCTATCTTGGCAGGCACCAAAACCCAGACCAGGCGGCTGGTCAAGATCACGCACCGCACGCCTGGCCTGGCAGCATGCTTGCTGCCACCAGTTGGTCATCCACGGCCCAAACTCGCAGCGGAACTCAGTCCCCACCGTCCGGGCGATCTGCTTTGGGTGCGAGAAGCATGCCGTGCAGAAGAGCTGCCTGATGGCCTGGATGGCGTTCGCTACCTGGCTGACAACGGCTGGCGTGCGATCGAAGATACCAAAACGGCCGCAGAGGATTGGGTAAAGCTAAACCACTACCGGGGCCAGATCGGCGCGAACGTGCCATCCATCCACATGCCCCAGTGGGCTAGCCGCATCAGCTTGCGCGTCAAGGACGTGCGCGTCGAACGCCTCAACGACATCAGCGAGACCGATGCCCTGGCTGAAGGCATTACCACACTGCGCACACCAGAGTGGGACAACTTGCATTTCCAAGCCTGGCGCAGCAAGTACGCCTGGGCCGTTGCAAACGGGCTAAAGCCGCCTATTGGCCCGAGTCCATCCACGGCCTACCGAGCGCTATGGGAAGAGATCAACGGCCCAGGCAGTTGGGATCTGAACCCCTGGGTGTGGGTGTACGAATTCAAGTGGGTCACGCCATGAATCTGCGTTCCCACAAACAAGCCCGCCAGGCCCTCCAGGCAGGCCGCATCGCCCAGCGCAAGGCCCGCGCCGAAGAAGCCGAGCGCCTGCATGCCGAAGCCGCGCATGACTTCTATGACGACGACTACGAGGACTACGACGACAACTGGTCATGCACCCATTGCGGGGGCGAGGGCTATTGCCAGGTAGATGACCCGCTCTGGGATGACTGCGATGAATTCGGCTATGGCCCCTGCACATATTGCATCGGCACCGGCGAGCGCAGACATCAAACCGTGTTTTGAATCGGAACAGCTATGCCTTGCTACACCAAAGACGATCCCAAGCTCGGTCGCATGTTCATCTGCGGCAAGCTCGGCCCCCATTGTGCTGACTGCGGCTGGGTGGCTGACTACCTTTGCGATTACCCGGTCGGCAAGGGCAAGACATGCGACCGCGACATGTGCGAGAGCCACGCCAATGAAGTCGGGCCCGACCTGCACTACTGCAAGGCCCACCTCGGCATGTGGCATGCCTATCGCGACAGCGGCGCCGAAGTGCGTGAGCTGGCCAACGTCCTGCCATTCAAGCAATTGCCCCTGCTATGAACCCATTCGATCAACTCTTGCGAAAGGCTGCGGGTGAACCCATCGTGCCTCTGACCCTGGGCATCCGCTTCCCCGATCCGCTTGCCGAACGCCCGCCAGCCAACCACGGGACAGGCATCACAGCACATCTTGTCGCACTGCTCTCAACTCGGGGCCGCATGACGACACGCCAGCTCGCGGACGCTGGTGGGCTGGAGCAAACCAAGCTCATTTGGGGCCTTATGAAACACCGCCGCCTGATTGGTCAAGTCATCTATGCAGACGGCTTCTGGCAAGTGTCAAACACAAGCCTTCAACACAACCTCAACCAGGCCGTGCAGCTCTTGAAAAAGCATGGCTGGCGCTGCATACCTCCCGAGGATCAGATCACATGACACCCGCCCAATGGAAAGAGCTGCAAGGCAATCTCAACCACCCCTACGGTTACGCCCAGCTCATGGTCGACGGCTATCTCATCACGCTGCAGGTCGAGCGCAAATCAGCCAAGTCCATGAAATATGAAATTGCCTTGTACATCAACGGCAAGATCGATTTTCAACAAGGCAGAGACGACTGTGAAGAACGCCGTCGCTTTTGGCGAAAGACCGTGCGCCGCGTGTATTCGCCCGCCAAGAAGTCTTCCATGCTCAAAGGCTTTTCCAAGCGTGATGCTGCCCGGCTGGCAAAGAGCATGAACCTTGATCGCACATTTGATTTCTATCTGCCCTGGTTTCCCACATTCGCTAGCCTTAAAAGCCAGCTCACCAAAAATTGCCAAGATATTCAGCCCCATATCGAGCCTAAGCAAGACTTCGTCATCACGAAAACGATCGAGCAGGTGGCGCCATGAAAGACGCCCGTCAGCGCGATCTCGCCAAAATCCACATCGCGCGCAAGCAACTGGATGTGGCTGATGAGATATACCTTGTCAAATTGCAAGAAATCGGTGGCGTCACATCGTCAAAGGATCTGACTGCCACTGGCCGTGCCAAATTGCTGGCCTGGTTCGATTCCAAAGGGTTCAAGGGCAAAGCTGGCCCCTCTACATCTCATCGCCCAAAACGCCCAACGCCAGCTGCTGAAAACCTGCAACTGGTCAAGCGCATTCGCGCCCAGCTCATCAGCCTGGACCGCAAGCCCGACGAATATGCCGATGGCATCGCAAAGCAGGCCTTTGGCGTCAATTTCTACGAGTGGTGCACTTGCGACCAGTTGCTCAAGATAAGCCAGATGCTGGGCTTTGAACAAAAGCGCCAGGGCGCATCCCAAAAATGACCAGCGCTGCACAGCTCGACCTCTTCGACATGACTACCACGCCCATCGGGCGTGGCATCGCCGATGCCGAATCGAAGCTGCCTAAACTCGCGCTGGAGATTTACGGCCTGGTCGGTCTGGACAGCCTGACGCGGGTCATAGCCCGATGGGGTGGCACGCACCTGGACTTCCCGGCCCACCAGAGCAATATCGAGCGCTCAGTCATCGTGCAGCAGCTGGCCGACGAAATAGGCTGGGCTGACGCCAAGAAGATTGCCGTTCATTTTCAAGGCGTGAGGTTTCACGTACCGCAGTGCGCTGCTGCCGTGCGTCACATCCGCAACACTCAAATTCGCGCCGACCTGGACGCTGGCATTTCAGCAGCAGTGGTCGCGCGTAAATACAAAATGAGCGAGCGCAACGTCTGGCTGGTGGCCAAGACCGTTTGAAATCGCGGACAGCTTTCCGCTACGATCGCGCCTGTCTCATCCCCTGAGAACGTGGCGCTCAGCGCCGCCGACCACGCCGCTCCTTAACAAGCTGACGACCAAACAAGTCGGAACTGACGCCCCTGCGTTCGTTCCGACTTTCGTCTTTGGGTCGCACAAGCAAGCTTGTGGATAAGTCGCAATCCCCCCGTTAGATCAATCGGTTAGCGAACTCGGAACGAAAACGGGAAGTCGGAACGCCAGTTCCGGCTTTCTGTGTCCAGCGTGCTGTTTCTTGCCATACTGCTGGCGTGGTACGCCGCACCCACCCAAACCGCGCTCCCTGGGAGGAAAGCCCGCTTACAGCGCGTTTAAGGCCCCTGTAGCCCCCGTTGTATCAGGAGCCGGTAGTTGGGCGCTGGTGGCCCGTTTGGGCCGTTTTGGGCGGCTACTTCGCGTCGGTGACTTTGGTGCCCGCTTTTTGCGCAGGCTCACCTAAGTGTTTGATCTGGCGGTTTTTTATCCCACCTCGGCCCGGCTCATCCCATCTGATCCCGGGTTTCATAGTTCATGTCGCTTCACACTTCTGCGCTTGTCACCCATGTCGCCATGGCCTTGAGGCCTTTTGGCGCCTGTGTTTGCTGTCAGGACACGCTATAACCAAGGCTTGCATCCCTTGGACCTTTTGCACAACACAGCATGCCCCATGACGTTGGTTTGATCTCCACGATTGCCGTTGGTTTTGGTCTGGCGCTGGTGCTGGGCTTTGTGGCCATGCGCTTGCGCATGCCGCCATTGGTCGGGTACTTGCTGGCCGGTGTGATGATCGGGCCAGCCACGCCAGGCTTTGTGGCCGACATGCACCTGACCAGCCAGTTGGCCGAGATCGGTGTGATGCTGCTGATGTTCGGCGTGGGCCTGCACTTTTCCATGTCCGATCTGATGGCGGTGCGCCGCATTGCCATCCCTGGTGCCGTGGTGCAGATCCTGGTGGCGGTGGGCCTGGGCATGGTCACGGCGATGTACTGGGGTTGGAGCCTGGGCGCGGCGCTGGTGTTTGGCTTGTGTCTGTCGGTCGCGAGCACGGTGGTGTTGTTGCGGGCGCTGGAGTCCAAAGGCCTGCTTGAGAGCATCAACGGGCGTATCGCGGTGGGTTGGCTGGTGGTTGAAGACCTGGTGATGGTGCTGGTGCTGGTGCTGTTGCCGCCTCTGGCAGGCTTGCTCGAGCCCGCATCGGCGCAGCCTGCAGGTGACGCGCAGCCCTTGTGGCTGACCGTGCTGTGGACGCTGGGCAAGGTCATGGCTTTCATCGCCACGATGCTGATCGTCGGGCGGCGCGTGTTCCCCAAGCTGCTGTGGTGGGTGGCGCGCACCGGGTCGCGCGAGCTGTTCACCCTGTGTGTGGTGGCCACGGCGGTCGGGGTGGCGTTTGGCGCGGCCAAGCTGTTTGACGTGTCCTTCGCCCTGGGCGCCTTCTTTGCCGGGATGATGATGCAGGAGTCGGAGTTCAGCCACCGCGCGGCCAACGAATCCCTGCCTTTGCGTGATGCGTTTGCCGTGCTGTTCTTCGTGTCTGTGGGCATGTTGTTCGACCCGGCCGTGTTGTGGCAATCACCCGGGCGCCTGCTGGTGGTGGTGGGCATCATCATGGTGGGCAAGACGCTGGCCGCGATGGCCCTGGTCCTGCTGTTTCGCTACCCGCTCAACACGGCGCTCACCGTGGGGGCGAGCCTGGCGCAGATCGGCGAGTTCTCTTTCATCCTGGCCGCGCTGGGTGTGTCGCTAGGCCTGCTGCCGCCTGAAGGGCAGAGCCTGATCCTGGCCGGCGCCCTGGTATCGATCGCCGCCAACTCCGCCTTGTTTGCCGCTATGGCGCCACTGTTGACCTGGGCCAGGGCCAATTCGGCCATTGCACGCAAACTCGAAGCGCGTGATGACCCCTTGTCCCAGTTGCCCACCACCGTTGATCAGGCTTCCTTGACGGGCCAGGTGGTGCTGGTGGGCTATGGGTCTGTTGGCGAGCGCATTGCCGCTCAGTTGCGTGCCGCGCACTTGTCCATCGTGGTGGTTGACGAGGACCGCGCCAAGATCGAGGCCCTGCGCCAGGCGCATCTGCCCGCTGTCAGCGGCGATGTGTGCGACCCGGCCGTGTTGATTCAGGCGCACATCGCGCGTGCCGCGGTGCTGGTGATCACCTTGCATGACAGCCTGCGAGTGAAGCAGGCCGTGGACATCGCTCGCACCTTGAATGCCCATCTGCATGTGCTGGTGTGTGCGGCCAATGAAGACGAGGCGCGTCTGCTGCGCCGAGATCTGGGCTTGACGGTCTTTCTGCAGGAGCAGGAACTGGTACGGGGAATGTCAGCGCAGGTGCTGGCTTTGCTCAAGTCTGTGCATTGAGTCAGATGGAACACGCTACCCCCATACCGTTCCTGCGCGAGACCCTGCTGTTTTTGACGCTGACAGGCATTCTCATTCCCTTGCTGCAGCGCTTTCGCGTCAATCAGGTGATCGGCTTTCTGATCATGGGCGCCGTGGTGGGGCCTTACGGTGCGGGCAGTTTGGTGGATACATGGCCCTGGTTGTCGTGGATCACGATCCCCCGCCGGCAAGGCGTGCAGGCACTGGCCGAACTGGGTGTGATCTTTCTGATGTTCCTGATCGGGCTGGACCTGTCCTTGCCTCGTGTCTGGGCCATGCGGCGCTGGGTATTTGGTGCGGGCTCGGCCCAGGTGGCGCTCAGCGCGCTGGCGATTGGTGGACTGGCTTACGCCTTTGGCAACAGCATGGAGGTGGCCGTGGTGCTGGGTCTGGTGCTGTCGCTGTCCTCCACCGCCGTGGTCATGCAGTTGTTGACACAGGCGCGTGCCCTGGCCACGCCCTTGGGGCAGGCGACCTTCTCTGTGTTGATGCTGCAGGACTTTGCCGTGGTGCCCCTGTTGATCATCGTTGACCTGCTCGCGCAGGGCTCTTCGCATGGCGTGGTTGAAAAACTGGCTACCACGGCGGCTTTGTCGGTCGGGGTGGTGACCTTGATCCTGTTCGCGGGCCGCAAGCTGGTCGCTCCATTGTTTCGGGCCTTTGCGCAGCAACACCAGTCCGAGGTGTTCATGGCGCTGACCCTGCTGGTGACCTTGAGCATCGCGGGGGCGACGGCGGCGGCGGGCCTGTCGATGGCACTGGGCGCCTTTCTGGCCGGCCTGTTGCTGGCGGAGACCGAATACCGGCACGAAGTCGAGATCACCATCGAGCCTTTCAAGGGGCTCTTGATGGGCCTGTTTTTCATGTCAGTGGGCATGGGCATTGACGTACAGGAAATCATCCGTGACCCCGTCTGGATCGCCTCGTCGGTTGTCGGTCTGTTGCTGATCAAGTCGGTGTTGACCATGGCTGTGCTGCGCGTGGGCGGGCTGACCTGGGGGCAGGCGCTGGAGGGCGGTATGTTGCTGGGGCAGGGCGGGGAGTTCGCCTTCATCGTCATTGGCTCGGCACTGGGTGCGGGCCTGCTGGCGCCCCAAATTGGCCAGTTCATGCTGATGGTGGTCAGCCTGAGCTTGTTGGTCACACCCCTGTTTGCGCGCCTGGGCCAGCAACTTGGGCAGCGTTGGGACGCGCGACTGCATCCGCAAGGTCCGGACGCATCGGGCAGCCTGGTCGTGCCGGACGTCAGCGGGCATGTGGTTGTGATCGGCTTCGGGCGGGTGGGGCAATTGCTGGGCGAGGTGTTCGACCAGCAGCGCGTGCCCTATCTGGCGCTGGAGCACAACGTGGAGAGGGTGGCCAGGCTCAGATCCGAAGGGCGGCCGATCTACTATGGCAATGCGAGTCGGCCTGAATTGCTGCACAAGCTGGGACTGGACCGTGCCGCCAGCCTGGTTGTGACCATGGACCAGCCTGTTGCGGCCATGCGCGTGGTGCGCAATGCGCGAGCGCAGTATCCGACCTTGCCCATCTATGCGCGCTCGCATGACGAGCAGCATGCCCAGTTGTTGCGCGCTGCAGGCGCCACCGCGGTGGTGCCTGAAACCCTGGAGGCCGGGCTTTTGTTGACATCTTTTGCGCTGGGCTCGTTGGGCTTGCCGGATGGCGATGTGCATGCCATCGTGGCTGCGCAGCGAGACCGCCGTGCGACCTACGTGGTGTGATCAGCAGGCCAACAGGTGCTCGCTCAGGATCATCTCTGCCGCCTTCTCCGCGATCATCACCGTGGGGGCGTTTGTGTTGCCGGAGGTGATGGTGGGCATGACCGATGCATCCACCACGCGCAGGCCCTTCACGCCACGTACGCGCAGGCGTGTGTCTAGCACCGCGCCGGGGTCTGTATCCGGCCCCATGCGGCAGGTGCCCACTGGATGAAAGATCGTGGTGCCAATGCGGCCCGCCGCCTCGATCAGTTCAGCCGTGCTCTGGGCCTGCGGGCCGGGCATGAACTCGGCCGGTTTGTAGGCCTGTAGTGCCGGTTGAGACACGATGTGGCGTGTGAGCGCGATGGCCTCTGCGGCCACCTGGCGGTCACGGTCCGTGCTCAGGTAGTTGGGCGCGATGCGCGGCGCGCTGTCAGCATGCGGGTCGGCGATGTGCACGTGTCCGCGTGAAGAGGGACGCAAATCGCAAACCGAGGCGGTGAAGGCGGGCCGGCGGTGCAGGGGCTCACCAAACTTGTCCAGCGACAGGGGTTGGACGTGGTACTCCACGTTGGCACGGTCGGGGCTGCTGGCTGTCCTGGCAAAGCAGCCCAGTTGACTGGGTGCCATCGACAAAGGCCCGCTGCGACGCAGCAGGTACTGCAGGCCCATGCGCCCTTTGCCGATCAGGGAGTGAACCTGTTCATTGAGCGTGGGCACGCCCTGCACATGAAAGGCCATGCGCAGTTGAAGGTGGTCTTGCAGGTTCTCGCCCACGCCACGCGCATCGAGCTTGCAAGCCACGCCGGCTTGTTGCAGCACCTCGCCACGCCCGATGCCCGATCGCTCCAGTATCGCTGGCGAGTTGACGGCACCCGCTGACAGCAGGACCTCTCTGGCGGCCGCAAAGGCCTGGCGTTGCCCTTGGACGATGGCGTGCACGCCTGTACAGCGCAGCGCGTCATCGAAAGCCAGTTGTTCGACCAGGGCGCCCGTGAGCACGGTCAGGTTGCGTCGGTGTGCCACGGGCTTGATGAAGGCCTTGGCGGCATGCCAGCGCACACCGCGCTTTTGGTTGACTTCGAAGTAGCTGCAGCCGAAGTTGTCACCCGTGTTGAAGTCCTTGACCGTGGGGATGCCCGCTTCACGTGCCGCTGACTGGAAGGCATCCAGAATTTGCCACGACAGCCTCTGGCGCTCGACCCGCAGTTCATGGCCTGCGCCATGCACGGCATTGGCGCCGCCATGATGGTCTTCTGACTTCATGAAAAGGGGCAGGACCGCATCCCAGTGCCAACCCGCGCAACCCAGTTCGGCCCAGTGGTCGTAGTCCTGTCGCTGACCGCGCATGTAGATCATGCCGTTGATGGCCGAGCTGCCGCCCATCACGCGACCACGCGGGTACAACAGGCTGCGGCCCTGCAGGCCTGCTTGGGGCTCGGTGCGGTAGCGCCAGTCCGTGCGCGGGTTGTCGATGCAATACAGGTAGCCCACGGGGATGTGGATCCACAGGTAGTCGTCTGGCCCGCCGGCTTCAAGCAGCAGCACCTGCACGGCGGGATCGGCCGACAGGCGGTTGGCCAGCACGCAGCCGGCTGTACCGCCGCCCACCACGATGTAGTCGTAGGTTTGCATGAGATGAATGAAGACTTGTCCAGCGCTGCACGATAGCCGCGATTGCAGCCATATCGCATGGTTGAGCGGCCTGCCACAAAGTGAAAAACGGCCCGGCACTATTACCGCTTTGGCCATGTCATCGGGTTTTCACCCGCCCGTGTAAGGGGGTTAACAGCGTGCACCTGGCCAAGGCAAATCTCTAAGATGGGCAACAGTTTGATACACGTCTCGAACAAAGGTCCCGCATGAAACGATTCGCTTTTGCCCTGCTTGCCACAGCCTCGCTGTTGTCGGTGTCTGCCGTGTCCGCAGAGACCGTGATGTTCACCAACAGCAACGTGGTGTCACTGCCCTCTGCCAAGGTGCAGGGCGTCGCTGCGACGGCCAATGCCTGTTCCAGCAAAGGTGTCTGCAGTTCGGCCTTGACTTTCAACACGCAGGCCGGCGGCACGCTGACGGCCACAGCCACCGATGGCCATGACGTCGACCTCGATGCACTGGTGTTCCAGAGCAAGGATTCGAGCGCCGGCCTGGGTGTGGTGACGGGCTACAAGCATCACGGTTCTTTCGTGATTGCAGACGGCAATTACTCGCTGGACGAGCACAAGGAAAAGCTGAACCTGAGCTTCGCCTCGTCCGTTCAGTTGTCGGCAGCCTACTTCTTCCCGGATGACCGCAGCAGCTACGCACTGACCCACGAGCTTGACAAATGGGATGGCTTCACCCTGTCGGTTGATGGCGGTGCCTTTGTCGAATATTCGTTCGGCACGCATGGTGGCCAGCCAGTGACCTTCAACACACCGTTGATCGGCAAGTCTTTCACCTTTGGCTATGCAAGCCACAAGTCGCCTGAAGACTTCTTCCTGGCAGGTTTGAATGTGGCCGCCGTGCCGGAGCCAGGCAGCTATGCCTTGATGGCAGCAGGCATGTTGGCCATGGGCGCCCTCAAGCGTCGCCGCTCAAGCCGTCAGGCAGCCTGATCAAACAGATTGATCGTCTTCTCGGTTTCAAGCGGGCTGCTCACACAGCCCGCTTTTTCTTTGGCTGAGCCAGGTCGCACCCCTGTCGCAGGCCCCAAAAAAAACAGCCCATCGACCTGAGGGCGACGGGCTGTGTGTGGGCCCTTCCAACCGAAGGGCCTGGTCTGGTGGGGCGGTCCCCAGACCATGTCCCCCATGACAGGGGAGCCGCCTCACTGGCGGCGTGGTGCGGCAAGACCACCTTGCCTGCCTGATCAAGTCAGACTGAGCACCCATATTGGCAGCCGATACCCGGCTACCCGTCTTGTGTTGAATACCTCAACAACACGACGAATTCAGTATCTCGCCTTGCAGACCATTTGTGTGGGACTTTTGTCGCCTTGGCGTGATGCAATGCATGCTGCCGTGAGAAAGTTGGCGGCACACTGTGCATGCAGCGCGCTTGCTGTGGCGGACGAGGCCGCGATCACGATATGGTTTGTGAACTTTTGACGGTGGGGCAGATGGCGCAAGCCGATGCGGCCACCATTCACGCTGGCACACCCGGCTTCAAGCTGATGCAGGCTGCGGGTGAAGCCGTGGCGCAAGCGATTGTTCAGCGCTGGGCGTCGCGCGACACGGTGGTGCTGTGCGGCCCGGGCAACAACGGTGGCGATGGCTTTGTGGTGGCGTGTTGCCTGAAGCAGGCAGGCTGGCCTGTTCGAGTGGCATGGCTCGGCGAGGCCAGCGCGCTCCAAGGTGACGCGGCCCTCGCGGCCCAGGCCTGGCTGATGGCGTGCCCCGACCCTGATCAGCCATGTGAGGCCTTGTCAGCAAACAGTGTGGACGGTGCCGCGCTGGTGGTGGACGCCCTGTTCGGTGCCGGCCTTACCCGTCCGCTTGATGCTTCGGTGGCCCATGTGCTGGCCCGCGCGCACACCCTGGGCGCGGTGATCGTGTCGGTGGACATGCCCAGTGGCGTATGGGGCGACACCGGCCAGGCGACAGGGGCCGTGCCCGCCGATCTGACCGTGACCTTCTTTCGGCTCAAGCCCGGGCACCTGCTGATGCCTGGCCGTTCACTGTGCGGCGAGCTGGTTGTGGCAGACATCGGCATCTCGCCCGAGACCATGCCTGCGCTGCGCGTGCAGGCTTTTGACAACCAGCCCGCTGTCTGGGGCGGCATGTGGCCACGGGTCGATGAGGCCGGGCACAAGTTCCACCGAGGCCATGCCCTGGTCTGGGGCGGCGCCACGATGACGGGTGCGGCGCGCCTGTCCGCGCGTTCGGCGGCGCGCGTTGGCGCCGGCCTGACCACGGTGTGCACACCGCGCAGCGCCTGGCCTGTGTACGCCACGGCCCTGGAGTGCGTGATGGTGCATGCCCTGGATGGCGAGGCCGCCTTGAACTGGCAGGCCGGTTTGACGGATCTGCTGGCCGACGACCGCGTGTCTGCCTTGCTGATCGGGCCAGGTGCGTTGGGTGGGTCGACCCCGGCGGGCATCCGAGGCTTGGCCCTGACCATGCTGGCCAGTGGCCGCCCGGTGGTGCTGGACGCCGATGCCTTGTCCGCCTTTCAGGAGGACCCCGCCTTGTTGTTTGCCGCCATCGCCGGGCACAGCCGACCTGTGGTGATGACGCCCCATGGCGGCGAATTTGCCCGCCTGTTTGGTGGCACGGCGGTATCCGCTGCAGGCAGCAAGCTGGAGCAGGCCCGGGCCGCCGCACGCCTGAGCGGCGCGGTGGTGTTGTTCAAGGGCGCTGATTCGGTGGTGGCCGCGCCGGATGGCCGTGCGGTGGTCAACCGGCATGCGCCCGCCACATTGGCCACAGCAGGTGCGGGTGACGTGCTGGCCGGCATGATCGTGGGCCTGCTGGCGCAAGGTATGCCCGCATGGCAGGCTGCTTGTGCCGCAGTGTGGTTGCATGGCGAGGCCGCTTACGCCTTCGGGCCTGGCCTGATCGCCGATGACCTGCCCGGTCTCATTCCCGCGGCCTTGCAAAGGCTGTCAGGCCACCTGCCTGATTAACCCATGCAGGTGCGGTTCTTGCCGGTGCGCTTGGCCTCGTACAGCGCCACGTCGGCGCGGTCCAGCGTGGCCTCGATGGCTTCGCCAACGCGGTAGAGCGTGACGCCGGCCGAGAAGGTGATGAAGACCTTCTTGTCCTCGTGCGTGAAGAACTCGGCGCTCAAGGTGCGTTGCAAGCGTGTCAGGACCTGCTGGCCTTCTTCAACATCGGTTTCGGGCAGCAAGACCACAAACTCTTCGCCGCCATAGCGCGCCACCACGTCCACCGGCCTGAGGCACTCGCCCACGCGGCGGGCCAGGAACTTCAGGGCCTCGTCGCCGGTTTGGTGGCCCAGCGTGTCGTTGAGCTTCTTGAAGTTGTCGACGTCCAGCAAACCGACGGACAGCACCGTGCCGTTGCGCTGCATCTTGGCCTGCTCGGCTTCGAAGGCGCGCATCATGCCGCGGCGGTTGGCGATCTGGGTCAGGGGGTCGGTGGACACCTCGTCTGACAGCTTGCGGATCTCGTCTTCCAGCAGGCGCACACGTTCGGTCAGTTCGCTGGCACGGGCGTGTTCATCGTTCAGGCGTGTCTGCGTCTGCGAGACCACGGTCTGCACGGCCCGGCTTTCTTCGACCATCTCGCGCACGAGGCCTGTCAGGCTTTCGAGCGTGTCTGCGTGCTCGATGGTGTCGGCATACCGGCCCAGGCTGGTGTGGAAGCGATCGGTGGTGCTGCCCAGTGTGGCGATTTCCTGCAGCATTTCGTGGATCAACTGCTTGAGCGCCAGCCGGGCGGCCTCGCGCTCGTGCTTGAGCGCGCGCTGGCGGTCTCGGGTGTCGCTGAGCAGCTGCTGCACATGGCGCACGCCGCGGCTGTGCAGGCCCTCGTCAAGCTGATGGCGCATGGCCGTGCACTGCCCCTGCACCCAGCTGTCGTCTTCAGACAGATCGGCCAGGCTGTCCGTGAGCGACATGCACAAGTCGGTCAACTGGTCGATCAGGTGGTGGCGGTGGTCAATGACGCGGCGCGCCTGTTCGCAAGCCTGGCTGATTTGCGTGCGGGCCTGTTCGTGTGCGGGCTCGGGCAGCGTGGTGTCTCGGCCAGGCTTGAGGGCGTGGCGCAGGGCCTGTGTAGCTTCATCGGATGGCTGCTGGCCGGTGGGCAGGGCGGCCGTGACCGCCTGCGCCAACTGGTCGATGGCATGGATGGCCAGTTGCGACCAGGCTTGGGCCGAGGCAGGCGATGCGGCATCAAGGGCATCGGTTGAGGCAGGTGCCGCAGCCAGGCTGGGCTGGTTCGAGCTGACGTCTGCAATGGGTGTTTCGGGTGCAAGGGCTGCGCCGGCATCGTCTTCCAGCAGGCTGTTGTCGAGGGTGTCGCTGTCCCAACTGGTGACCAACTGGCTCAGCCGCTGGTGCAGGCGCTGGGCCGAGCTTTTGCTGCCCTCGAGCACGCGCTTGAGGCTGTCCTTCTTGCGTGCGGTGGTCCATTGGCGGCCGCCACGCTCGGCCCCGCGCAGGATGCGTGCGATCAGCGCAGACCAGCGCTCGCCGTCTTCGGCCGCCTGATGGGGGTCTTCGGCAGGTGCGGACTTATCGGGGGCGGTGGTGTGCACACCCGACTCGGCCTCATAGGCCTTGCGGTAGTTGTCCGGCGTGGGCTCTTGCCTTTGTTCGGCCAGGCGCTTGAGCGCGGCTTTGGCCAACTGGGCAGGGGTGGGGGCTGCAGAGGGTGTCTGCGCGTCAGCGGTGGGCGAGGGGCCTTTTGCCGATGTCATGGTTCAGCGTGGCGTGCCTGCCAGTGCAGAGAGGCTGCCATCGGCAGACAAGTTGGCAATGCGTGGCAGGGTGGCGCCGGAGTGGGTGTCCAGCAACCACTGTTCGACCTGTGTTGCCGGCATGGGGCGGGCGAACAGGAAGCCCTGGCAGATGTGGCAGCCCAGGTTGTAGAG
>Ga0209066_10001309_pt1 | contig 33355 bp, 21 predicted proteins | sample All_14_2_FD_187198 | JGI IMG/M metagenome (GOLD analysis project Ga0209066, IMG submission 187198) | Freshwater microbial communities in response to fracking from Pennsylvania, USA - Allegheny Zone_MetaG_DW_15 (SPAdes) (version 2) ... | reverse complement strand
GCGAACAGCAGGTTGGCCCCGGTCATGTGCACGGCCATGCCGTCTTGGTTCGCCAGCTCGCTCTCGGGGTAGCCGCGGCCCGCCTTGCTCCACCGTCCGGTCTTGGGGTTCTCGAGCGCGCCCCCCTCGGTGTTGAAGTCAGCCACATCGCACATCGAGAGATAGCGGTCGGAGCCCTCCTCAAAGTCCGCGACAACCACATAGCGGCCCGCCGGCAGGCGCACCGCCGGCGACAGCTCCGCGAAGCGGAAGCCCGCCCGCACCTCGCCGCCCGCGCGGGCCACCGTGGCCGTGGCGAGCAGCGCCTCGTCGGCGACGCGGTAGAGCCGCACGCCGCGCTCCTGAGCCAAACCGTCGCCGCCCTCGTCGAGGTAGCCGAGCGCCGTCACATAGAGCGGCTGCTTCGCCACAAACTCCTGCCCCATCGTGACGGTCTTGCTCTTATAGGGCAGCGACACGCCGGAGCGCAGCGAAAAAAGCGGCTGGACCTCCAGCCCCAGCAGCGATCCCGCGACCAGAAAACATCCCCACAACGCCGTCCCGATCCGCATCGCATACCTCCCCGTCCGTTGTTAGCCGAAACACGCTCGATCTCAGGCGAGTATAAGGCCAAGACCGGGCGCCGACTATATTCTTTTGCGTAAAAATTCTGTCACATTTGCGCAATCCGCCAAGCCCGGCGGGCGGTTAGCGCACTGCGATCAGCAGGCCCCGGGGCGGGTCCAACAGGTAGAGGGCCGCCGTGGCGGGCTCGCGGGTGAACACGACGTTGGAGAACACCCAGCGCGTCGTTTTCGACTCCGTGTGGCCGGTGACGAACAGGAAGCGGTCGAAGGAATAGTCGCCACTGACGGTGAGCGTCCGCACGTGGGCCGGGATGTCGGCGGCCGTCGGCTGGCGCTGGCCGGGCAAGTTGTCGAACGCGTAGTGGATCACCGTGGCCGTGTCGTTGGCCGACGGGTTGAACGTCAGGCGGACCTCGAAGAGCGACACGCGCGCGGTCGCCGTGTCGATGCGCGGCCCGAAGTCACCGCCGCCCGCGCCGTTGGTCGCCGTGAAGAACCCCATGCCCCAGTTGCCGTACTTCTGGCCGAGGCCCAGCGAGGGATTGGCGCCGGCGAGCTGACCGCCCCCGCAGGAGCGCCCGGGGCTGTTCGGCACATAGGCGGTGCTGCCTGAGGGCAGGCAGGTGTCGCCCGTGCGGTCCAGCGACCGCGCGGTGAAGGCGTAGAAGACCTCGCCGGACACCGCGCCGCCGCCCACCCGTCCGCTGGCGGCGTCGACCAGCGCGCCGAACGCGGCCGGATTCACCGTCAGCGCCGTGACGGCGACGAAGTTGGTCGCCGGCGCACACGCGGCGACCTCGTTGGTGACGCCGCCCGTGCCGAGCTGAATCAGCGCTTTGAGCACCGGGGTGTGGCCGTGTGTCAGCACGTAGTCGGCCGCCTCGCCGGGGTTCTGCGCGAACGCGACGTTCGAGAAGCGCCAGCGCGTGTAGGGCGTGGTGTCGGCGTGCCCCGAGGCGAAGCGGAACGAGCTGAACGCATAGTTGCCGTTCGGCAGGGTGTTGGTGTAGGTGCCGACCGGCACGTCCGAGGCGTTCGGCTGCCGCTGGCCGGGCAAGTTGTCGTAGATGCGGATGACCACCGTGGCGTTGTCTTCCGCAGCGGCGTTGTAATGCAGATGGACCTCGAACAGTTCTACGCGCGCGGGAGACACATCGGAGCGCGGGCTCAGATCGCCGCGCGTGCCCTCGCCGTTGGTCCCGATGCTGTAGCTGTAGGCCCAGAAGCCGAGCGCCTCGCCAATGCTCAGCGAAGGCGACGCGCCGATCAGCTGTCCGCCGCCGAACGAGGTGCCCGGGGCGTAGGGTGTCGTCGGCAGACTGTTGGTGGGGATATACGGGTTGCCGCTCGAGCGGTCCAGCGACCGCGCGGTGAAGGCGTAATAGAGGTCGCCGGTCACGGCGCCGCCGCCCACAAGGCCGCTGGCGCTGTCGAACAGCGCGCCGAAGGCGGCGGGCGAAGCCGTCAGCGCGGTGAAGCCGTCGGTGACGGTGGCGCCTGAAGACCAGCTGGCCGGCGAGGTCATCCCGCCGGTCCCCACCTGCAGCACGGCGCCCTCAGCCAGCAGCGCGGCCCCCAGGCTGGCCGCGATCAGCGACACCCGATGCGCGCAGAACGATCCGATCCACATGTGAAACCTCCCCCTTGCCTCGCGCCCGGCAAATTTCTTCCATTCGGCCGTTGACAGACGCCTCTCTTTTTGCGATATTGCGCAACGTCTTTTGACGCGGTAGGGTACCGAAGTGGCCAACCGGGGCAGACTGTAAATCTGCTGGCGTACGCCTTCCTTGGTTCGAATCCAAGCCCTACCACCATCTTCTTAAACCGCAGCACCCCGATGAGGGGCGCTGCGGTTTTTGTTTGTCACTTCGCCGCGCGCCCGGCAGACGCCTGCTCCGCCAGCTTCGAAAGCTCGGCCTGGTCGAACTCGGTCAGCTTGCCCTGCTGGCTCTTCAGCTTGCGGACCAGCTCGCGGCAGCGCTCGACCTCGCCCTTTTTGAGAAGGATGCGCGCCAGCGTGATCTGCACCCGCGGGTCCTCGCCGTAGAGCTCGATGGATTTGCGGATCGCCTGCTCGGCCTCGTCCAAGTTCCGGTTCGACTCGAGCAGGATGACGGCCAGCGTCTCCCACGCCACGTACAGGTCCGGGCTCAGCTTGATCGCCGCGCGCGCGTGCTGCTCGGCCTCGTCGAACTTGCGGATGCGGCGCAGCGTCTCGGCCAGGTCGTTCAGCGCGGCCGCGCTCGGGTTCGTCTCCACGCTGCGGCGCAGGAAGTCCTCGGCCTCGCCGTATTCGCCCGCCTGCAGGCGCAGCGAGCCCATCACGTAGTTCGCGAGCGCGTGCTTTCGGGTGGTGCGCAGCACCTGCCGGGCATGCAGCTCGGCGTTCGCCTGGTCGTTCATGGCGATGTCGAGCTGCAGGATCATGTCTTTCACGCCGGGCACGTCGGGCCGCAGCATCGACGCGCGCACGAAGGCCTCGCGCGCGATCTTCTGCGCGTTCTCGCCCTTCTTCTTCATGGCGACCTGCGCGCGCGTGATCTGGATGAAATAGTTGTCGACCGTGCCCGCGATGCTCTCCATCTTCGGCAGGATCACCTTCTCGATCTCGGAGAGCTCGTCCTGCTGCAGCTGCACCATCGCCAGCATGGCCCACGCCTGAAGGTTCTTCGGCTGCAGGTCGGTCGCCTCCTGCAGCGCCAGGCGCGCGCGGGCGACGTCGTTGTTCATCAGGTGGATGACCGCCCACTCGACGCCCAGGACGCCGCGCTTGTCGTCGGACTTCGCCGCCTTCTCCAGCCACAGCTTGGCCTTCTCCATCGCGCCGTCCTGCACGGCCAGGCGCGCCATGCCCAGCATCGCCGCGCGGTTGTTCGGGTCGGCCTTGATGATGTCCTGGTAGACCGCCTCGGTTTTGCTGCGGTCGTCCGACAGGGCGTACACCGCGGCCATCGCCTGCATCGCGTCCACCCGCTGGTCGGTCGGCAGCAGGTCGTAGGCCCGGCGCACGCCGGCCAGCGCCGCGCCGGTCTGGCCCGACAGCGCCCAGCCCCAGCCCAGCTTGGCGAACAGCTCGGGCGAGCGCACGTAGCCGTAGTAGCGGGAGAGCGACCAGAGCGGATACTTCTGCTTCAGGCTGCCCACGAAGTCCTTGAGCTCGCGCTCGATCGACTCTTTGGACGCGCTCGCCGAGGCCGCGCCGCGGCGCGCCATCTCGAACTGGTTGAAGAGCGCGGAGATGTTCTCCGGATCAATCGTGCCGTGCACGTAGGAGTAGACGCCGAACGCGTCCTCGTCCTTGCCGAGGTCCTCCAGCAGCACGCCGAGGTTGTTGGCCACAAACCCCATGTGGCGGCGCAGGTGCAGGCGGTGCCGGACGGTCGGGTCATCGCTGCCCTTCTTCTGCGCGGCGAGCACCTTGTCCATCTCTTTCCAGAACGCGATGTACGAGGCGAACAGCGGCTTGTCTTTGTACTCGCCGATGTCCCGCCGGCCGGTGAAGAAGAGATATTCGGGCACCGGCGTGAGCCCGGCCGTGTACCAGAAGTCGGGCACGCCGAACACCGCGACCTTCTTCTCGATCTCCTTGTCCTGCGCGAACCAGTCCTGGATGAACGGCAGGATGCCGAGGTCCAGCGTGCTCTTCATCCGCTGCATGTTGGCGGCGTCGAACAGCTGCTTTTCCTCGACGCGCTTGGCCACGGCCTTCAGATAGGCCGGGTTCATGTCGTTCTGGAGGCAGAGCAGGTTGAGCTCCTGGCCGCGCTGCTTCGCCAGGATCTGAAGGTGCGGGTCCAAGGTGCCGTCGGTCACGAACCACGTGCGGTCACCCAGGCGGTCCAGGATCTCTTTGGCGCACCGGTCCGCAAACGCGCCGCGCGAGCCGCGGCACTCGAACGCGTTGATGATCGCCGCCAGCACGACGACCGCCGCCAGCGGATAGGTGAGCAGCAGCCCCAGCCAGTCGCCGGTCTGCTTGGTCACGACCGACGTGGTCTGCCCGCGCTTCGGGCGCTCCACTTTGAGCAGGAGATACCAGTAGGCCGCCAGGTAGCCGGCCGTCATCGCCAGCATCGCGTACGAGCACACCGGCAGGCGTCCCAAAGGCCGCAGGATGCCCCAGGGGGAAATCGCGACATTCGTCAGTCCCAGCACCACCAGGACGCTCAGCGTCAGGTGCAGGATGTACTGGCTCCACGAGCGCTCGTTGTTCAGGGCGCGGAACGAGGCGAAGCCGCCCGCGACCCACGGCACGACGCTCATCAGCAGGAGGATCAGCCAGTTCACGTCGGGCAGCCCCGCGCGCAGCTGCACGAGCTGGCTCTTCCACACCGCCACCAGCACGTCCATCACGCCCTTGAACCCGAGCGCGGCGCCGTCGTGCGTCGCCAGGAAATGCCGCGCGCTCACAACGTACAGCCCCATGCCGAACACCGCCAGCAGCCCCATCCCCGCGACCCGCCCCAGCGTCAGCGTACCCCGCTTCCACAGCACGAAGACGAGGAACATCAGGAACACCGGCGCCAGCGGGATGAAAATCACCGACTCCACGATCCCCACGCCCATCAGCACCGCGAAAACGACGAGCAGGACCGCCCATTTCCGCTTCGCGTAGCCCACCAGCAGCGACGCCAGCACCAGCGCGAACATGAGGTCGAAGCTCTGATACTGCAGGCGTGTCGCGGCCTGCCAGACCGGCACCGCAAACAGGAACGCCACCGCGGCCACCGCGCCCGACCAGACCGCCACGCGCGGCGCGTACTCCGCCGAGTACTCTTCGTTGACGACCTCGTGGACCAGAAAGCTCATCAGGCGGTACAGCAGGACCACCGAGACCACCGAACAGGCCGCGCTGAACAGGTTCAGCCGCAGCGGCAGCGCCAGCAAGGAAAGCGAGCTGAGCCACGACACGAGCGCGCCCCAAACCGGGTGCAGCGGCAGCTCCAGCGCCTCGATCCCGCTGTACACCGACATCAGCCGCGCCGATTCGCCCGGATAGACCCCTTTGGACACTGTCAGCCCGTACACCACCGCCGCCAGCGCGCCTAAAACAAGCGACACGACGAAGTCCATTTTGCGTTTCGCGTGAGGGATCTCTTTAAAACCATTCATCTTCTTTCCACCCGGCATGAAGGCAAGCTTGAGACCTCCAACAGATCCCAAGCCAAAACAACCTTATAATGAAGGGACACTTTACTGGTTTTTGTTGTCGCCTGCAAGTCTCGACCGCCCCTGCTGAACCCGCGAACCCGCGCGCGGGGCCAATTACACTTGATGTTCGCATCCCGCATCGCTATCCTGATGCCTTTTTCACCCCGGTGCGCCGTCGCGCCCCGTTTCGAGGATATCGGCCGTATGACACACGCCTGGATCAGCCTGATCGTTTTCGTGCTCTGTTATGCCCTCTTCGTGATCCTGCCGGAGCGGCGCTCGTGGACCGCCTGCCTCGGCGGCGCGCTGCTGGTGGCCACCGGCGTCCTGGGCTGGAAAGACGCGCTGCTCACGAAGATCAGCTGGAACGTGATGGGGCTCTTCTTCGGCACGCTGATCCTCGCCGAGATGTTCCTGATGTCGCGCGTGCCGGCCGTGCTCGCCGAGTGGATGGTCGACAAGTCCAAATCCACCCGCATGGCCATGCTGGCGCTCTGCACGCTCGCCGGCATCATCTCGATCTTCGTGGAGAACGTGGCCGTGGTCCTGCTGGTGGCCCCCGTCGCGCTGAGCCTCGCCGACAAGCTCAAAATCAGCCCGGTCCCCCTGCTCATCGGCATCGCCGTCAGCAGCAACCTTCAGGGCACCGCCACCATGATCGGCGACCCTCCCAGCATGATTCTGGCCGGCTACATGCGCATGGGGTTCGGCGACTTCTTCCTCTACCAGGGCAAGCCCGGCATCTTTTTCGCGGTCGAGATCGGCATGCTCGCCTCGCTCGTCGTGCTCGGCTACCTGTTCCGGCAACACAAGGAAAAGTCCGAGCTGATCCCGCAAGAGAAGGCGCGCTCCTGGGTGCCCGCCGGCTTCCTCGGCCTGCTCGTCGTCGGCCTCTCGTTCGCCACGACGGTCGACCCCGATTTCGCCTGGTTCGCCGGCGTCTTCACCCTGTGCCTGAGCGCGGCCGCCCTGGTCTGGTTCCGCCTGCACGTGCGCTGGGGCAGCACCCGCACGCTCATCAAATCGCTCGACTGGGACACCACCTTCTTCCTGATCGGCGTGTTCGTGCTGGTCGGCGCGCTCAGCGACTCCGGCTGGATGGACAAGCTCTCAGGTTTCATGGCGAGCTCGGTCGGCGGCAACCCGGCCGCGGCCTTCACCATGCTCGTCGTCTTCGCGGTCGTCGTCTCCGGCTTCGTGGACAACGTGCCCTTCCTGCTCGTCATGATCCCCGTGGCGCAAAAAGTCGCCGACCAGATCCACGCCCCGGTGCCGCTCCTGCTGTTCGGCCTGCTGATCGGCGCCTGCCTCGGCGGCAACCTCACGCCCATCGGCGCATCGGCCAACGTGGTCACGCTGGGCATCCTCAAAAAACGAGGCTACACGGTCTCGTTCCGCGAGTTCATGGGCATCGGCATCCCCTTCACCGTCGCGGCGGTGCTGGCCGCCTGCGCCTTTGTCTGGTGGATCTGGGGCGTTTGACGCGCCGACCCCGCCCCGCGCTCAGACGTGCTGCTGCCGAAAAGCCTGCATGGTCGTGCCGAAATGCCGCTTGAACATGCGGCGCAGATGGTCCTCGGTCTGGTACCCGCTCCGGTCGGTGATCTCGCGGATGGAGAAATCGGTTTCGGACACCAGCCGCTGGACGCGCTCCAGCCGGACCGTCTGGATCTCCTCCAAGATCGACCGGCCGCAGGCTTTTCTGAAGCGCAGCTCGGCCAGCCGGCGCGAGACTTTCAGATAGGCGACGACCTCCCTGACGCCGATCCCCTCGCAGGCGTTGAGCCGGATGAACTCCAGCGCGCGCGCGACGAGCCGGTCCTGCACGAGCGGCGCCGCACGCGTCGATTGACGCTCCGCGATCTTCCGCAACCCGTAGGTCAGAACGGTCCGGCGCCTGAGCTTGCCGCGCATCTGCTCGTCCAGCAGCTGCGCCGCCATAAACCCGCACAGCGCCATGTCGCAGCCCATGCTGGAGAGCGTCGGGAAGCTGCCCAAACAGAGCTGCTCGTCGTTGTCCACGCCCAGCACCGCCACCTCTTCGGGGACCTTGATGCCGCTGACCAGACAGGTGTCGAGCACCTGCCGCGCCCGGATGTCCATCGCCGCGAACAGCGCCACCGGCTTCGGCAGGGCCGCGAGCCAGCGCGCGAGGCGCATCTGCTCGATGGCCCAATCGCGGAGCTCCTCGTCGGCCGGCGGCTCATAGGTGTGACACGCGAAGCCCGCTTGGCGCAACCGCTCGGCGAAGCCTTGGCCGCGGCCCTGCGACCAGAGCCGGTCCAACACCTCGCCGACGTAGGCGAACCGCGTGAAGCCCAGCCCGACGAAGTAGTCGGCCGCCGCGGCCCCCACGCTGACGGCGTCGTTCTGGACATAGGAGCGCCGCGAAAAGGGGGACCCGGCAAGCAAGTGCCGCTGCAGCGGGTCGATCAGCACCAGCGGCAGCCGGGTCCGCGCCAGCGTCTCCTCCATGTCGAGCATGGACTGGCCCGCGATCACCCCGTCGGCCCGCCACGTCTCGAAGTGGGCCAGGCGCTGCTCGCCGACCCGGTTCTGGATGATGTGCAGATGCCACGGGCCGTAGAAACGGACGTACTTGAAGATCCCGTCCAGCTTTTCGCGGTCCGGCTGGACGCAGGTCTCCAGAATCACCACCACGCGCGGCGTCTGTGTGAAGATTTTCGGCATAGGTTCTAGCGACGGGGGCCGACTCGGCCGATGCGGGCCGTTACCGGATCAAACCCTGTCGGACTGGCAACCATCCTAGCGGCTTGGCCCACGCACCGTCGAGCCGAATCTTTCCCGCATTGCGCAAAATGCCGGATCATTTTATGCGCAATCGGCGGTGTTCCTTCTCTGCCCGCTGCTCTATACTGGTTCTGAAGTGTACGACTCAACCCACGCTCCTTTTCCTGAGACGGAGAACCGCATGCGCCTTGTTCCCCCCGCTTTTCGAACGCCGGCTCGACTGGCCCCCAGCCTGCTTCTGCTGGCCTTGCACGGGCAGACGCTCCTCGCCGCAGCGATGATCGCCCAGGAGGGCCGCCCGGTCGCCACCATCGTGCTCCCCGCCGCGGCCACGCCCGTCGAGCGGAGCGCCGCCCGCGAGCTGCAGGAGCACCTCGAGAGGGTCACCGGCGCCCCTCTCGCGATCGAGCGCGAGCCCGGCACCCAATCCGGCCCCCGCCTGCTGGTCGGCAACACCGCGGCCGCCCGCGCGCTGCTCCCCGGCTACGACCCGGGCGCGTTCGCCGATGACGGCATCCTGCTCAAGACCGTGGGCGACGACCTGATCCTCGCGGGCCACCCGCGGCGCGGATGCCTGTACGCGGTCTACACCTTCCTGGAGGACAGCGTGGGCGTGCGCTGGTGGACCAGCGACGAAACCTTCATTCCCCGCCGTCCGACCCTGCCGCTCCCCCTCCTGGACCTCCGCTACGCGCCCAGGCTGCGCTTCCGCGAATCCTACTATCTGGACGCCTTCAACGCCCCGTTCAAAACGCGCCTGAAAGGGAATTTCAGCTCGCGCACGCGCTACATGCTCGCGCCGCTGCAGATGGTCCCGGAGGATTACGGCGGCAACCACCGGCTGATCTACTTCAAGGGCCGCAACTCCGCCTACCACTCGTTTTACGAGCTGCTTCCGCCGGAGCGCTATTTCAAGGACCACCCCGAGTGGTACAGCGAGATCAAGGGCCAGCGACGCTTTAAGGACGCGCAGCTCTGCCTGACCAACGACGAGATGCGCGAAGAGCTGACGAAGAACGCGCTCGCGCTGCTGCGCGCGGACCCCGGCGCGGACATGATCCAGATCAGCCAGAACGACGGCTTCGGGCGCTGCGAATGCGCCGCCTGCCTCGCCGTCGAACAGGAGGAAGGCGGCATCGGCACCGGCTCAGGCCCGCTGCTGCGCTTCGTCAACCGCGTCGCGGAAGAGATCGGGCGGGAGTTCCCGCAGGTCTTCGTCGACACCTTCGCCTACCAGTACACGCGCAAAGCGCCGACGCGGACCACGCCGCGGCCCAATGTGCTGATCCGCCTCTGCGACATCGAGTGCTCGTTCCTGCAGCCGCTGGAAGGGAGCCCGGCCAATGAGGCCTTCCTCCGCGATCTCGCCGACTGGAGCCGCATCGCAGGCGGCAACCTCTTCGTCTGGGACTACGTCACCAGCTTCAGCTCCTACATGCTCCCCCACCCGAACCTGCGCGTGCTCGCGCCGAACATCCGCACGTTCGTGAAGCACGGCGCCGCCGGGCTTTTCGAGCAGGGCGACGCCCTGTGTTCCGCCGGCGATTTCGTGCGCCTCCGCCACTGGGTCATTTCGCACCTGCTCTGGAATCCCGATTTGGATGCGGACCAATTGATCGACACGTTTCTCACGGGCTATTACGGCGAACAGACCGGCGCCGCACTCAGGCGCTATCTGGATTTCCTCCACGACCGCGCGGAAAGGTCCGGCGTCTATCTCGGCTGCTACCAGACCAACGTGACGCACTGGCTGGACGCCGACGGCATCCTGGAGGCGACCCGCCTGATGGACGCCGCGCTGGCCGCGGCCCAAGCCGAAGAGGCCGCCAATCCGGCCGGCAAGAAGGGCCTGCGCGAAAAAGTCCTGCGCGAAACGCTTTCGCTCGACCACGTCTGGCTGCTCAACGCCCCGCTGCTGAAGCGCCATGCCCTGGCGACGGGAACCGCGCTGCCCCGCGCCTTCGACCCGGCGGCCGCCGCGCGCGCGTGGATCGCGGCCTGCGACCGGTTCCAGGTCAAGGCCTACAACGAGACCACCACCGAAAACACGTTCGTCCACTACAAGCAGGCCCTCCTCGACCGGTTCGGGCTCGCCTCGGTGCCGGCCGCGCCGCCCGACCTCTGCAAGGGCCTGCCGCCGCGCGCCTGGGACGACTGGCAGGAGTTCGAGTTCAACCCCCGCCCCGCCGGACAGGTCAGCCTGGTCAAAGACGCGGCCGCCTCCAACGCCCACGCCGCGCGCATGTCCGGCAGCCACAAGCTCTGGGCGGTCCAGTTCCCTCTGCTGCGCTTCTCCGCCTCCGCACGCGCGCCGGCCGCGCCGCAGGTCTGCCGCCTGGTCGCCTACGTCCGCGCGGACGCCGCGGCGCAGACCGGCGCCGGCCTCGCGCTCGGGGTCTACGATTTCGCCGAAAAGAAGCCGGTCGTTTCGCGGGTGGTGCCCGTCCAGGAGATCGCGGGCCCCGCATACCGCGCCGTCGACCTCGGCCGCGTCGAGATCCGGCCCGGCCGCTCTTTCTGGGCCGCGCCGCCGGCGCGCAAAGGCGAGGTGAAGGCGGTCTTCGTGGACCGCGTGGTGCTCATCAACGAGAACCCCTGAGGGAGACTGTCATGATCCGTTCGACCTTGTTTCTTTCCGCTTGCTGCACGATGGTGGTCTTGGCGGGAGCCCCCGCGCGGGCCCAGCAGGCCGCGCAGACGCCGCGCGAGCAGGCGCTGGCGTTCATCCGCAACGAGACGCAGTTCCATCTCGGTTACCTGCCGACCGAGCAGGCGCATCCCAAGACGCGCGGCCTTTCGCAAGCCCTGCAGCGCGATACGGCCAGCGGCATCCGCATGCTGCTGAGCGTGGACGACGATCTTCCGCCCATGGCCCGTCGTGTGGCAGCCTCGCCCGAATTCGCCAAGCTGCGGTTCGCGATCAAGACCGCGCTGGACAACAACAAGAAAGTATATTTCAGCGGCTGCGGCGCCACAGGCCGCTTGTCGATCCTGCTGGACGCGGCCAACCGGCGCTACTGGCGCGAGACGTCCGAGCGACATCCCGCGCTCAAAGCCGTCTGCGGCGACCTGGCCGAACGCACGCAGGCCGTCATGACCGGCGGCGACTTCGCGCTGATCCGTTCGGTGGAGATGTTCGAGGACTACATCACCTTCGGCTATCACCAGATGGAGCAGGCGGGCGCAGCCGAAGGCGACGTGATCGTGGCGATCTCCGAAGGCGGCGAAACCTCCTCCGTGATCGGCACGGTGCTGCGCGGCGTGGACGTCCAGGCGCAGGTCTTTTTCCTGTTCAACAACCCCGACTCCCTGCTGGCGGAGAAACTGGAGCGTTGCCGCCGGGTCATCCGCAACGAGGCGGTCACCAAACTCGTGCTCTGCACCGGGCCCATGGCCGTGGCGGGCTCCACGCGGATGCAGGCCACCACGATCGAGATGCTCGTCGCGGGGATGTCTTTCGAGGCGGGCCTGTGCGACCATTTGCGCGCCAAGCTCACGCCGGAACAATTCGCAGCCCTCAACCTGTACGGGCAAGCCTCAGCCGCCGGCCGCGCTCCCGAAACAACGCTGGACCAATTTGAAACGTTGCTGGCGCAGATCCGGTCCGCCGAGAATGTGGCCTCGCTGGCGCGCCTGGCGGACTACGAGGCGGCGCTTTACCTCCGCGGAGGCCGCCTCACCTACTTCGCGGACGGCTCGCTGCTGGACATCTTCACCGACACCACAGAGCGCTCGCCGACCTTCAAGATCCCGCCGTTCCGCCGGTGCGACGACACGCGCTCCCCGGCGCCCTGGGCCTTTGTTAAAGACCCCCTGCGCCCGACCCCCGAGGCGTGGCTGCGGGTGCTGGAACACGCGCCGCGCTGCCTGGACTGGACGCCAGACGTTTACATCCGGCTGGGCGCCTCCGACAGCATCCGCGCGAACCCGCCTCAGATCCATGCTGCGGTTCTGCAGCAGTACATGATCGGGAACGAGAAGGACGCCTCGCGGACCGAGGTCAAGCCCAACGCGGCCATGGCCGTGCTGATCGGCGACGAGGCCCGGCTGCTGAATTCGGAGGGGCCCTCGCCGTGGCGCAGCGCCTTCCTCGCGGCTGCGGAGACGTTCGACGAAAAGGCCGCGCTGATCATCGGAAGGGGCGCCCCCGCCGGCGAAACCGCCGGGCAGATCCGGGTGTCGGTCGACATTCCCGCCACGCCGCTTAACCTCTTCTCGCACCTGGCCGTCAAGCTGGTTTTCAACAACACCTCCTCGGCGACCATGGGCAAGCTGGGACGCCTCACCAGCAACTGGATGGCGCACGTCGACGCGTCCAACAAGAAGCTGATCGACCGCAGCACCCGGCTGGTCGTCGAATTGGCGGGGGTGGATTACGAGACGGCCTGCGTCGCCCTGTTTGAATCGATGGACGAGATGAAGGCCTGGGACGAGGCGCGGCGCAAGACCACCTCGCCGGCGGCCTATACGGTGGAGCGGCTTTTGGCGCAGCGCTCCGCCTCGCTGCAACCGGCGCTCGACTGGCAACTGGGCTTGGGCGACATGCAGGGCGGCCTCGCGTTCTTCGGGCCCGAGGCGATGCGCGAAAAGCAGGTCGAGCGCGCGGCCGACACCGTGACAGGCACCTGGCGGGGCCACGCCGAGTGCGGCGACGCCTTCACCGTCACGGTCAGGTGGCACAAGACGCCCGAGGGCCTGTGGAGCGGCGACCTGTCCTATGAGGGCTACAGCGGCAAGCGGTTCGTGGAGGAGATCCGCTTCCCGTCGCTCTCCTGCGGGTACGCGGCCGGCTCGTCCTTTGTTTTCGGCGGTCACGACAGCGGCGTCGTGAGCCAAGGCGCGTCGTTTTTCAAGCCCGGCGCCAAGCAGCAGCGCACCTATTGCGGCGGCGTCCAGTTCTCCGCCCTGATCAACACGAACGGCCCGTCTCTCTACATCGACCACCGGGACCCGTCGGTGGGGACCAAAGGCTGCGAGCTCGCGGTCGCGAAAGAGGGCGACCGCATCACCTACACGGGCATCCACCTCCCCGGCCTGCCCGACCAGCCGCCCGCCGCCTACCGCATTCCCTATCCGAGCTGCTTCACCGCCTTCAACGGGGATTGGTTCGAGGCCGGCCAGATCTACAAAAAATGGGGGACGGCCCAGCCGTGGCACGCCCGCCGCAAAGCGGCGAACCCGTTGCGCAGAATCGGCCTGTGGGTCTGGAACCGCGGTCTGATCAAGGACGCGCTGCCGCCGGTCGAGCGGCTGCAGCAAGAGCTGGGCGACATCCCCGTGGCCCTCGACTGGTACTGGTGGCACGGCAATCCCTACGACACCGACTATCCCGACTTCTGGCCGCCGCGCGAAGGCGTGGAGCCGTTCCGCGCGGCCGTCGCCCGGCTGACCGGCCAAGGCCTCTTCGCGCAGGTCTACATCAATGGCGTCTGCTGGGACATGGACGGACAGACGTGGCTGGAAGGCGGCGAAGAAGGGGTCTTCATCCAGCGCGATGGCCAGCCGCGCAACACGGCCTTCAACCGCTACAACCACCACCGCCTCGCCTACATGTGCGGCGAGGCGCCGCAGTTCCAAGACCGGATCGCGTCGGTGGTCGGCCACCTGCGCGCGAGCGGGCTGAGCGGCCAGTACCTCGACATGATCGGCAACTCGACCATGGCCGGCCGTTGCTACAGTCCGCGCCATCGCCACCCCAAGGGCGGAGGCTCGTTCGGCCCCGACGGCTACCGCGCGCTGCTGCAGCGCCTGAAGCGCGAAAACCCCGATTTTCCGCTGACCACGGAGGGCGCCAACGAAGCGTACATGGACCTCATGGACGGCTCGATCTGTTGCAACTCGACCTCTCTCGAGCGCCTGGACGCCATTCCCCTGTTCCAGTCCATCTACCACGGCAACTACGCCTTTTTCGGCAACTACGCCTACCCCGACGGAACACGGCCTTGGGACCCCCTGTGGCCGCCCGAAGACCGGTGGAAAGAGGAGAAACCGTGGCACCGGCTCTATCCCGACCAGTTCTATCTGGAGCTCGGACGCACGGTCGCGTGGGGCGTACAGCCCATGGTCTGCAACATCAAGGACAGCCTGTTCACGGACCCGGAACTCGATGCCGCGCGACGCTTCATGCTGGACACCGCGCGCTTCTACCACGCCAACCGCGCGTTCCTGTTCGACGGCCAGATGCTCTCGCCGGCCGGATTCGCCTGCCCGTCCGAGCCGGTCGACTTCCTGATCCGCAGCATCTTCACCAAGGAGCACGAGTGCAAGCCCCGCCACGCGGAGCAGCCCGCCGTCCTCCATTCCTGCTGGCAGGCCCCCGACGGGCAGAAGGCGCTGATCCTCGTCAACTGGACCCGGCGAGCGCAGCCATGGGCGTTCAACGGCCAGAACGGGGTTCTGCCGGCGCGGTCCTACGGCAAGACGATCCTGCCTTGAGCGCGGCTCAAACGCGCGGCGCCCGGGTCAAGCCGGCAGACGGATGGTGAAGGCGGCCCCGTTGCCCAGCTCGCTCTCGACGGAAACGGTCCCGTTGTGCAGCAGCACGATGTGTTTGACGATCGCCAGCCCGAGGCCGGTTCCGCCCAACTCGCGGCTGCGGCCTTTATCCACCCGGTAGAAACGCTCAAAGAGCCGGTCCAAGTGCTTGTGCTCGATCCCGGGGCCATAGTCGCGAACCGTGATGCGCACCACGGACGCGCCCTCTTTGACAGCCTCGATGTCGACGCGCGCCGACTCGGCGCCCCCGCCGTATTTGATCGCGTTGTCGATGAGGTTCACCACGGCCTGCTCCATCAGCCCGGCATGCATGACCGCCGTCAGCTCCGCGGCGCACGACAGGCACAGCTTGACGCCCCGGTCATCCGCCCGCGTCTGGCACAGCTCGATCGCGCTCTTCAGGACGCCCGCCACAGGCATCGGCTGGCGGTCCAGCGACTGCGAGGAGTTCTGCTCGAGGCGCGACAGCTCCAGCAAGTCGCGGATGATGAGCTCCAGCTGGTTCGCCTGCCGCACGATGATCTTCAAGAAGCGCTCCGCCGTCTCCGGGTCGCGCATCGCGCCGTCCAGCAGCGTCTCGGCGAACCCCTTGACCGACGTCACCGGCGTGCGCAGCTCGTGCGAGACGTTCGCCACGAAGTCTTGGCGGACCGTCTCCAGACGCCGCAGCAGGGTCACGTCGCTCAGCACCAGCAAGGTACCGACCCGGTTCCCGGCCACGTCCTTCAGCGCCGTGGCGCGCATGTTCAGCTGCACGTCGCGCGAGGTCCCCGCCGCCATCTCCTTCTCCACGGCCTCTTCACTCTTCTCGCTCGCCTCGATCAGCGTCAGCAGCTCCGGGTAACGCACCACCTCGCCGATCCGCGTCCCCTCCGGCATCCGGCCGCTCAGGGACAGCAGCCGCCGGGCCGACTCGTTGAGGTCGAGAATCACCTGGCCGTTGTCGAGCGCGATCACGCCGCGCGTCATGTTGGCGAGGATCAGCGTCCGCAGGTTGCGCTCCTCGTTGAGCGCCTGGATGTACTTCTGCAGTCGGTCAGCCGTCTGGTTGATCGAGCGCGCGAGGTCCGCGAGGTGCGGCACTGGCGGGATGGCCAGCCGATATGCCAGATCGCCTTCTCCGATGCGCGTCACGCCGTTCTGGAGATCGGAGACGGGGCCGATGATGCGCAGGGCCGCCAGATAGCTGATCGCCAGCGTCGCGCCGAGGACGACCACCACCAGAACCACCAGAATGCGTCCCGCCGCGTCCAGCTCGCGCGTCAGCGTCCGCATCGGGACTGAGACGCGGACCACCGCTTGAGCAGGCCCCTCCTGCGGCACGCGCTGCGCCAGATAGAGCATCTGCTTGCCCACGCTGGCGCTGTAGCGCTGGCTCATGCCGCGTCCGTTCTTGAAGGCTTCGACCACCTCGGGGCGGTCGTTGTGCAGCTCCATCCGCTCCGATTCGGCCGCGGTGTCGCCCAAGACCTTGCCGTCAGGCAGGATCATCGTGAAGCGGTGCTCGCCCGCATGGCCCAGCCGGGAAAAGAAACGCTCCACGTTCCCGGCCTCCACGCGCCCGTCGCCGTCCGGCAGCAGCGCCGCGGCCAGGCGGGCCTGCATGTCCAGCTCGCGGATCCACTGGCGCACAAAAGCCCCTTTGCTGGTGTGCCAGGCATAGAACGAAACCAGCCCGACCGCCAGGAACAGGATCAGGATATGCACGCCGAAGAACTGAAGGAACAGCGTCCTGTTTTTCACACCTTACTCCGCTCTCATCCGATAGCCCACGCCCCGGACCGTCTCGATCAGATCGCCGTGCTTGCCGAGCTTGCGCCGCAGCCCCACGATCTGCACATCGACCGAACGGTCGGTGACAGGATAGTCCTCGCCGTGCACCGCGTCAACGATCTGATACCGCGAAAAAACGACGCCCGGACGCCGGACGAAGAGGTCCAAGGTCTTGAACTCGCTCAGCGTCAGCGTGACCGGCTTGCCGTCGACCTTGATCGCGTGGTGCAGGCGGTCGACCTCGATGGGCCCGCGGACCAGCACGTCCTTCTCGTCGCCCGGCTCGACGGCGGCGCGCCGCAGCACCGCACGCACGCGGGCCGAGAGAATCCGCGCGCTGAACGGCTTGATCACATAGTCGTCGGCACCCACCTCCAAACCGGCCACAATGTCGGCGTCCTCGTCGCGCGCCGTAACCATGATCACGGGGACCTTCGACGTCTTCTCGTCCGCGCGCAGCGAGCGGCAGAAGGCGAACCCGTCCGTGCCGGGCAACATCAGATCGAGCAGCACCAGGTCGGGCACGCCCTTTTTCAGCCAGGCGACCGCCTCCTCCGCCGAACCGGCCTCGACGACCTTGAAGCCTTCGCGTTCCATGTTGTAGCGGATCAGCTCGCGGATGTCGGACTCGTCTTCGACAATCAGAATCGTTTCGTTTGCCATACGTGTCTCCTCAGCTCTGCTGCGGGTCGGCATGCTTATGCCGGACGATCGTGCCGTCCACCAGATAAGCAACATCCTCCGCGATATTGGTCGCGTGGTCGCCGATGCGCTCCAGGTCCCGCGCCACGCTGTGGATGAGAATCAGCGACTCCGTCATCGCGCCCGTGTTCGCCGGCGTCGCGCGGGCGATCACGCCTTCGATCACCTCGGTGTTGAGCCGGTCGACCTCGTCGTCGCGGCCGATCACCTCGGCCGCCTTGCGGACGTCCAGCGCGATCAGGGCGTCCAGGCTGTCCTTGAGCATCTCGCGGGCGATCCGGCCCATGCGCATGATCTTCTCCTGCAGCTCGGAAACAGGGAAGGCCGCCAGGCGCACGCCGCGGTCGGCGATGTTGACCACGATGTCGCCGATCCGTTCGAGGTCGTTGTTGATCTTGAGCACCGCGATCACAAACCGCAGGTCGCGCGCCACCGGCTGGTGCAGCGCCAGGATCTTGAGGCACTCCTCCTCGATCTGCACCTCGCGCTCGTCGATCTCGCAGTCCAGTTCCATCAGCGTCAGCAGCGTCTCTTTGTCGCGCTTCTCGACGGCCTTGAGCACATCGGACAGGCGCATCTCCACCTCGCCTGCGAGACGCAGGACCGATTCTTTCAACTTTTCGTTTTCGCGCGCGAAAATCATGTTCATCCGTTTCTCGCCTTTCGATGGTTCAGCCGAAGCGGCCGGTGATATAGTCCTCTGTCCGTTTCTCCCTGGGCCGCGTGAAGAGGTCTTTCGTCGCGTCGAATTCTACAAGATCGCCCTCATAAAAAAAAGCCGTCATGTCCGAAACGCGCGCGGCCTGCTGCATGTTGTGCGTCACGATCGCGATCGTGTAGCGTCCCTTCAGCTGAACGATCAGGTCCTCGATGCGGGCCGTGGCCTTCGGGTCCAGCGCCGACGTCGGCTCGTCCATCAGCAGCATTTCCGGCTTCACGGCCAAGGCGCGCGCGAGACATAGCCGCTGGGCCTGTCCGCCCGACAGCCCCAGGGCATTCTTGCCGAGCCGGTCCTTCACCTCATCCCACAGGGCCGCGCCCCGCAGGCTCTCCTCAACGAGGTCGTCGAGCGCCGTCTTGGACAGGCTGTTGTGCAGCCGAGGCCCGTACGCGACGTTGTCGTAGATCGACTTCGGGAAGGGGTTGGGCTTCTGGAAGACCATCCCGATGCGGCGCCGCAAGACCGCGGTGTCCACGTCGCCGCCGTAGACGTCCTGCCCGTCCAGCGTCAGCCGGCCCTCGGCGCGGCAGCCCGGAATCAGGTCGTTCATCCGGTTGATCGCCCGGAGAAAGGTGCTTTTGCCGCACCCGCTCGGCCCGATGATCGCCGTCACCAAGCCGGCGGGCACGGCCAAGTCGACCTTCCGGACGGCCTCGTGTTTGCCGTAGAAGACCGAGAACGCCTGGGCTTCGACGTGTGCGTTGCGGCTCTGGTTCACTGTTTCGCTCATGCTTCGTTCACCCCTTCAATCGCTTGGCGACACGCGCGCGGATCAGGATCGCCGCCAGGTTCAGCACCAGCACGATGAGCACCAGCGTGGCGGCCATGCCGTACTGCACATGCCGGATCTCGTCGACCGCCTCGTGCTCCGTGCAGAGGTTGTAGAGATTCCACGAGAGCGCCGGCGTGGGCTGCGACAGCAGCTCGGCAGGCCTGACCAGCTTGCCCACGCTCACCACCGCCGTGAAGATGATCGGCGCGGTCTCGCCCGCCGCCCGCCCCATGCTGATCACGATGCCCGTCAAGATGCCGGGCAGCGCCGCCGGCAGGATCACAGTCAGGATCGTCCGCCACTGTCCGGCGCCCAAGGCCAGGGCGCCCTCTTTGTAAGCCCGGGGCACGGCCGCGATCGCCTCTTCCGAAGAGCGGATCACCGTCGGCAGCACCAGGAGCGCGAGCGTCAGCGCGCCGGCCAGGACGCTCTTGCTCGGCGAGACATGGAGGGTGTTGATGAAAAACGCCAGGCCGAAGAGCCCGAACACCACGCTCGGGACGCCCGCCAGCGTGTTGACGCAAGACCGTAGGAAAGTCATCACCGGCCCGCCCTTGGCGTACTCTTGGAAATACACGGCCGCGATGATGCCCAGCGGCACGGCGATCAGCATGGCGCCCAGCGCCAGGTAGACCGTCCCCGCGACTTCGGGGCCGATGCCGCCGAAATAGTGCGCGTCCAGCGAGTTGTCGGTCAGGAACCGCGCATAGAAAGTCAGGCGGGGCCGCAGCAGCGACCGCAGCTCCTTCTCGAGCAACGGAAACACCGGCGCGAGCGCGGTGCCTTCGAAGAGCGGCTGGCGCGGCACCAGGACCTTCTTGCCGGAGCCCTCCGAGTAGTCCCACGTCTCTTCGAACAGCACGTCGGCCACCTTGGCCTGAGCCCGGTCCCAGCGGGTCTGCCCATAGATCATGCGCGTCAGCGCCGGCAGCGGCTCGCCCGGAGCCGGCCCGAGCAGCACGGCGAGCCCTTCGCGCACCGCCTTGTACGCCGGCCGGAGCTCTTTCCGCCGCGCGGCGGGCAGCGCCGGCAGCTCGCGCTCGAACGCGGCCAGCGCCGCGTATATCGGCTTGCGGCTCTCCTGGGCCGAGGCCCACTCCGCCTCGACGGCCGCCTCGTCCCCGCGGTTGAACTGGTTCAGCATCATGCGGCGGTGCTCGACCGTCCCCATGAACACATAGGCGCCCAGCCCCTTGCCGAAGATCGGCACGATCACCAGCAGCAGGAACACCGTCATCAACGCCACCGCGAACAAGGCGCTGGCCGTGAACGCGCGGTCCCATACTTTGCGGGCTGACAGCCTCATGAGATCAGCCTCCCCTCAGACGTTTCCGCTGGCGAGAGACGATCCACTCGCCCGCAAGATTGCACGCGAAGCTGAACAGCAACAGGCAAAGGCCCATCGCGAAAAGCACGTGGTAATGCGCGGAGCCGGTCATCTGGTCCGCTTCGCCCATGTCCCCGGCGATCGTCGCCGTGAGGGTCCGGACCGGCTGAAGCAGGTTGTACCAGGGCTTCGGGATCTGGGCCGCGTTGCCCGAGGCCATCCAGACCACCATGGTCTCGCCCAGCGCGCGCATCACGCCCAGCAGCACGGCCGAAAAAATGCCGCTGATCGAGGCCGGGAGCACCACTTTGACCAGCGTCTCGGCGCGCGTCGCGCCCAGCGCATAGCTTCCTTCGCGCAGCTCCCGGCCGGCCGCCTGCAGCGCGTCTTCCGAAACGCTCACGATCGTCGGCAGCGCCATCACGCCGAGGATGACCGAAGCCGTCAGCGCGTTCACGCCGCTGGCGATCTCGAAGGTGCCGGGCAACCAGGACCCGGCGTCCTGCAGAAAAGGGGCCACCACGGTCAGCGCGAAGAAACCGTACACGACCGACGGAATCGCCGCGAGCATCTCGATCACCGGCTTCAGCACCTGCCGCACGTTGAAGGGCAGGACATCGCTCATGCACAGCGCCGCGAGCACCCCGGGCGGAACGGCCAGCAGCACCGCCGCGCCCGTCACCAGGAAACTGCCCGCGAAGATGGCGGCCGCCCCGAACTGGGGCGGCTGGTGGGACGGATACCACGCTTTCGAGAAGAAGAACTCCGCGACACCCTTGTCCCTGAAGAACGGCCAGGCGTCCCGGGCGATGAAGAAGATGATCGCCAGCACGGCCAGCGCCGCGACCGATGTCACCGCGAACAGCAACAGCCGGCCTGCGGCTCCCAGAATCCTCCGGCGAGCCCGCTCGCCGGAGGTCAAGATCATGGTGTCTTGCGTATTCAAAACAGAGGTCCCGCCGCGCTTACTTCTGCTCCGGAACCGGAACGTAACCGATCTCTTCGATGATCTCGCGCCCCTTCTCCGACACACTCAGGCCGATGAATTTATCGGCCAGGCTGCCGGACGCGGGCTCGCCGTTCGTGAACATGAACAGCTCGCGGGAGATCGGATACTGCTTGGCGATCACCGTCTCCGCCGAGGGCGCCACGCCGTTGATCTCCAGCGCCTTGACGGAGCGGTCGACGAAGCCCAGCCCCGCGTAGCCGATCGCCCCCTTGGTCATCTGGACGCGCTGACGCACGCCGCCGTTGCTGCCGGTGTACTCGGCGCTGTCCACGATCTTGGCGTCTTTGCCCAGGACCAGCTCCTTGAAGGTCTCGAAGGTGCCGCTGTTCGTGTCGCGGCTGATCACCACGACGGCCAGATCGGAGCCGCCGACCTCTTTCCAGTTTGTCACCTTGCCGGTGTAGATGTCTCGCACCTGCTCAACCGTGAGCCCTTTGACCCTGTTCGAGGGATGAACGATCACCGGCAGCGCGTCAAACGCGACCACGTGGGCCACCGGCTTAACGCCTTTCTCCTCCATCGCCTTCTTCTCGGCATCCTTCAGATGACGGGACAGGTTGGCAATGTCGCAGGTGCCGTTCAGCAGCGCCTTGGCGCCGTTGCCGCTGCCCGACTCGCTCACCGTGATGTTGACGCCGGGGTTCTGCCGCATGTAGGTCTCGGCAAAGGCTTTGGCGATCGGCCCCACCGTCGTGGACCCGTCGAGCACCAGTTTGTCCTGCGCCTGGGCGACCGCGCAAACCGCCGCCAGTCCTGCCGCAATGAATGAAACTCTCATGGTTCTCCTCCTTGTGTTGGACGGACGCTCCGTCCGTTTGATGTGTATTGAATCAACGTTCCGTTAGGAACCCGCAATCCGCGTGTTAGGAGTCGGTTAGAATTTGCCGTTCAGCTCGAACCGCAGCCAGTAGGCGGCGTCTTCGTCCACCGAGGCGGTGTCGTGCCGGTAGTAATCGCCGTAATAGAGGGCCTCGCCGACCACGGCGCCGGTCAGGTCGCCGCGCTTGCCGAAGACCTTGCTGACGATCGGGAAGTCGTAGCGGAGCTGGGTGTAGAAGCCGCGGTAGTCGTCCGTGGCGCCGTTGTCCCGTTCGGCCGCGAACATCGGACCGGCCTGAAGCTTGACGATGTTCTTTTTGTACGGCTCGAGCGAGCCTTCGAGGTGCGGGTAGATCAGGTTGGACCAGCGGTACTGGTCGTACATGCCGGAGCAGAGCTCGCTGAACCAGGTGGTCCGGTTGAACACCGGGTTCCAGCCCGTATCCGTGCTGCCGTCCGTGGTCTTGTAATAGCTGTCCTCGTCGCCCGACAGGTAGAGCACCGCGCCGGTGAGCTTCGGCTTGCCGAACGCCTCCTTTTCGGCGTACGTCAACCCCGCATAGGACATCCACGCCGCGATCGTGCGGTCCTGCATGCCGTCCTGCGAGTCTGTGCGGCCCAGCTGCACGGCGGCCTCGACCTCCGCCGAGAGCTTGTCCGTCAGCTTGGGCATCAGGCGCGTGCCGAGCGTGTGGAAGTCGCGGCCCGGATACCGGCTTTGCTTGTCGTAGAAGCGCTCCTCCTGCTTCCAGATCCAGTAGAATTCCATGGGGAAGTCCGGCACCTCGTTGTAGTGGGCATAGGCCATCAGACCTTTCTCATCCATCTTGGAGTAGGGGTCGCCGCTCTTGATTTTGGTGTTGTCGTAGATGTCGTGGGGGTTGCCGAGGGTCCAGTCGTCCCGATACCGGTTCCACGTCGCCATCAGATCCACGTCGCTCTTCTCCAGCATCTTGACCTTGGCGAAGATCGCGTCGAAGTAGGCCGAGCGCGAGCCGTCTCCGGGCGTGCCGTCGCTGATCAGCCGGCCGGCGCCCTCTTTGATGTCCTGGCGGCCGACGCGCAGATCCACGCGGTCGCCGATATTGTTGAAGTCGAAATAGAGGTTGTCGATATACAGCTCGTCCGGAAACTCGTTCTTGTGCTCGTTGGCCTCGCTGTTGCGGTAGCCGCGGAACTCGTTGCCCAGCCGCATGAAGGCCGAGGCGTCCTCGTCGAACGTGGCCTTGCCCCACACGCGCGTGCGCATCCGGTAATAGTCCTCGTAGGCGGGGTTGACGGAGGTCTTGCCCTTGTCCATCCAGTTGTCCTTGTATTCGTAGCGGAAGCGGAAATCGCCGCCCGCATCGAAACCGACGCCCCCTTTCGTGCCAGCCCCTTCCACCACATTCTTGAGCGCGCTCGCCTCCGGCGCGCTCTTGGGAGCCGCGACGTCTGCCGCGTTCTGGGCAAACACCGCCGAGCTCACGGCCAACAGCGACACGCTAACAAACCGTATTCTCATATCTTCCACCAGGGTTCTGTTGTTGCACGCAAGACCGGCAGCCTTTGCCGCCTATCCGTCCTGCGAAGTGCGAGCATCATGCAAAATCCCTGTCAGGCGAACGTGAGCGGATTGTTAGAATCACATGAACCGAACACCGTGTGAACCGAACCGCAACATCCGGGACGGCCGGCTCGCCCCTGCTGCGCCGGCGGCTCACCGGCTGCTCATCGCTCGCGTGACCACCGTTCTCTGGGCATTGTCCAGAACACACAACCCCGACTCCTCGACCCGCGCCGGCACGTCCCAATCGGTCTGCGCCGGCAGCTCGTTGATCACTTCGATCTGCGCCCAGGGAATCGAACGGACCGCTTTTTCGCCCTCCACGACGCCGCCGACGCACAGGTTGGGCACGAGCACCGCGCGTTGCGCGCCGACGCCAGGCCCGAAGTGGTACGTCTTGCAGAGCAAGGTGAGATAGCGGTCTCCCTCATCAACCACATCGCCGATGGCCACGTGGGTGTGCGCAGACGGATACATCTTGACCCATCTGACACGAACAACTTTTCCAGTCAACATCGAACGGCTCTCCTTTCGGTATTGCGCCTGACTTTAGCACCGCATTGTCACCGGGGCATTCGCACCCCGTTAAATCTCTGTGCTGGGGAGCCTGCGTCCGCCTTTGCCGCCGGCCACAGGCTGCGCTTTAACCCATTTCAAACCGGAGGTTGATTCTACGCTCACACACTTCCCCTACTCTGCCCGGCGTTTTCACAAGGCCTTCGGATGACGCGACAGGACATGCTGCGGGCCGGGGAAAACAGGTCAGGGAAGAACGGCGTACGGCTTTTCCGCGCTGTTCGTTGCAGCCCAAGTGGGCCGCGATTCGGCGCGGCGTGATCCGCGCCGGTACGGAAGGCCAACCAAGGAGAAAACAACATGACATGCACGAAGAAACTGCTCGCAGGCTTGACGTCTGCGCTCGCAGTGATGGGAAGTGCGCAGGCGGCGCTGATCGAGGTCACCGGCACGCAGGTCGCGACCGCCGTCTTCCGCCAGAGCGGGACCATCCACTGGACGGCCGACAACGAGTATCTGCTCAAGGGCATCATCCTCATCGGCAACGGCGCCACGCTGACCATCGACGCCGGCACCGTCATCCGCGGCGCCAACGAGGTCACCACCAAAACGGCCTTCAACGCCGACTACCGCCCCGGCGCGCTGATCGTCGAGCGCGGCGGGAAAATTTTCGCCAACGGCACGTCGGCCAACCCGATCGTTTTCACCGACGAGTGGGACAACCACTTCCCGTGGAAGGGGGCCGGCCACACGGGCACCTCCGTGACGCGCACCTGGTGGTACCGCAACGGCAGCGGCACGCTGTCGACGAAAACCGCCGAGGCCTACGATTACGGCAAGCTGGGCAACCTCCACGGCGTGTGGGGCGGCGTGGCCCTCTGCGGCAAGGCCTTCACCAGCTGGGATACGGCGACCTCGCCCTCCGCGCTGGGCACCGCGCAAGTCGCCGTTGAGGGCATCGACACCGCGCTGGGCATTGCCGGCGGCGGCAACGACGACGACGACTCCAGCGGCGTTTTCAAGTATGTCCAGATCCGTTACGGCGGCTACCAGCTCGCCTCCGGCAAGGAGCTGAACGGCCTCACCTTTTATGCCGTCGGCCGCAACACGGAGGTCCATCACGTCGAGGTGTTCAACAATCAGGACGACGCCTTCGAGTGGTTCGGCGGCACCGTCTGCGCCAAGCACCTCGTCGCCTGGGGCGCGGGCGACGACATCTTCGACAGCGACTGCGGCTTCCGCGGCAAAAACCAGTTCCTGCTCGGCGTCCAGCGCGACTTGGGCGGCTCCAAGGTCGAGTCCGGCGCTTCGGACAAGGGCATGGAGATGGACGGCTACGAATCCGTCGCGGCCTCGGGCTCGCTGCTCTTTTCGGCGTCGCTGTGGGGCAACGTCACGCTGATCGGCACCGAGTACACGGGCAACGGCAAACGCAACATCGCGCTCTCGATGCGCGACAACGCCGCGCCGCAGATCTTCAACTCGATCTTCATGGACTTCGGCAGCGTCGCGACGATGATCGAGAACCGCACCGACAGCACGGGGAACGGGATCACGCTGAACGTGACCGAGCGCTTCGGCACCCCCTACACCAACTACCCGACGTGGACCGCGCTGAACGCCGCCGGCGACACGGTCGGAAAGGACGATTTCTACCAAGCCCAAGTGCCCAGCAAACAGGCCTGCATCCGCGGCTCGGCGTTCTGGAACATCCCCTCCGGACTGCATCCGACGCAGCAGGGCGGCTCGGCCCTCAAGACGGTCTACACCTGGATCGATTCGGCCGCCGGCAAAGGCCCCTGGTTCGACAGCACGGCCTACTCGTACTCCGACTGGCAGCTGCCGTCTGAAGGCAATGTCATCGACCTGTACAGCATGACCGCCGCGAGCACCAACGCCGTCGCCGACGAGAGCAACCTGATGCCGATCCGCCAGCGCCTGCGCGCCTCGGTCACGCGCACCGCCTCGGGCGCCTGCTACGACGTGAACCTGCTGGACCCCCGCGCGGCGAACGACGCGGTGTCCGGCGGCGTCTACGTGCCCGACAGCTGGATGACGCCGACCCCCTACCGCGGCGCTTTCGGCCCCGACAGCAACTGGGCCCAGGGCTGGACGACCGTCGCCAGTCTCGGCGTGTTCGGCGCCTTCACAAACGCGCCCGCGGACGAGGCCGCCGCAAGCGGCACGTTCAACGGCATGTCCTCGGTCAGTGGCACCTTTGTCGCAGCCACCGGCGCCGCGCTCGGCGGCTTGCAGCTCTCCTCTGTGCTCGCCTTCACCGGCGAAGCGGGCAAAGTCTATCAGCTGCAGGTCAAGAACAGCCTCGCCGACGCGAGCTGGCTGGAGGTCAAGACGTTCCGCTGTGACGTCGCCGGCCCCCAGAGCATCGTGGACATCCTGGGCTCGGCCCCCGACGCCTCGAAGTTCTACCAGATCGTCGAAGGCTCGGTGCAGTAAGCGGGAAAGGCCCTTGCGTTCCTGAAAGAACTCACGTCTTCCGTCGTCTGCGGTGGACACTCCGCAGGCGGCGGAAAACGCGCATAACAGGTGTGAGGTTTGGGTGAGAAAAACACGCGATTATCGTTGGCAAAAAGCGTGGATCGTATTAGCGGCGGGAGACCGCCTGATCGCGGAATGCCGCTTTGCGAACCTGGCGAAAGGCGCAGCCACCGCTTTCATGGCGATCTGCTTGGCGGCCCTCAGTCTCGCGCAAGACGCGCCCCCGGGCGCGCTGCGCATCCGCGTCATCGACCAAGACTGGGACGTGCCCCTGGAGGGCGCCACCGTTCAGATCGTGGAGACCGGCAAGAAGACGGTGGCCGGAGAGGACGGCAACGCCCTGTTCGAGACGCTTCCCGGCGGCGCCTACACCGTGGTGGTCAACGCCCCGGGCTTTGAACGCAAGGTGCTGAGCCAGATCGTCGTCGTGCCCGGCGACGCCCGCTCGGAGGAAGTCCGCCTCAACGGCGCGTTCACCGACATGGACGAGTTCGTGGTCAAGGACATCGACTTCGGCGGCGGGGCCTCGGATCTGAAACAGCTGGAGATCCGCTCGCAGCACAGCAGCCTGATGGATGCCGTGGGCGGCGACATGATGTCCAAAGCCGGCGCGGGAACCGCCGCGGCCGCGCTCCGCCTGGTCACGGGCGCCAGCATCCAGGACGGCAAGTACGCGGTGATCCGCGGCTTGGGCGACCGCTACACGGCGACGCTCGTCAACGGCGTGCGCATGCCGACGGCCGACAAGGACAAGCGGGCGATCCAGATGGACCAGTTCCCCTCTTCGATGATCGAAAGCATCCAGGTGACCAAGACGTTCATGCCCGACCAGCAGGGCGACGCCAGCGGCGGCATCAACATCGTCACCAAAAGCGTCCCGGACGGCCCCGTGCTCAAAGCCAGCGTCTCGTCCGAGTACGACACCAACGCCACCGGCGAAAAAGACTTCAAAAGCTACCGCAACGGCGGCAACGATTTCGGCGGCATGCGCATCGGCAGCCTGCGCTTCTGGGACGGCGGCAGCTCGGACAAGCCGCGCGGCACGCGGGAGGTCAGCGACCCCTGCGCGGGAACCACAAAAACCGTCCCGACCGAGCGCTACAGCTCCAAGATCGAATCCTCTTCGCCCCCGGCCAACTCCGGCGCCAAGTTCGCGGTGGGCGACTCCGTGACCCGGGGCGACTGGACCTTCGGAGCCCTGCTGACCGGCTCTTACAGCCAGAAATACAAATACCGCGACGGCATGAAGTACAGCCTCGAGCAGAACGCGGACGCCAAAAATGTGAAAGGCCTCGCAGGCGAAGGCGGCAAGACCTACGTCGAGACCTCCACGGACGAACAGCTGTGGAGCACGGGCCTCGCGCTCGGCGCCAAGAGCGAAAACCACGAGGTGAAGTTCACCACCCTCTATACGCACCAGTCCCGAGACGTGGTCGACCTGCGCCATGGCCCGAAAGGGGCGTCCAACGTCACCACCAACGACATCCGGAGCGGGCGGAACACGATCGGCAAGCGGATCACCGAAGAGCGCACCCGCACGCTCAGCTCCGTCATGCAGTACACCGAGAACGAGAACGGCAGCTTCCAGCTCGCCGGCAAGCATACGGTCCCGCAGACGAAAGACACCGAGATCGACTGGACCGCCGCCTACAACGTCGCCGAAAGCATCGAGCCCGACCGCCGCTCCATCAAAGGCGACTACACCTACAGGCGGGTCCAGGAGATCTACAACCCCGGCCGCCCCGAAACCCCCACCGACACGACGGAAAGCGCGACCAGCATCGACGAGTACGAGCGACGCTGGCAAGACACCCGCGAAGAGGCGTGGCAGGGACAGGTCAACGTCAAGCAGCCCTACTCCCTGCTCAGCAACGAAGGCTACTTCAAAACCGGCGTCTTCGGCGATTTCATGGACCGGACCTACCGCAACCGCGTCTACTCCATCGTCGTCCCGGAGTCGCTCGCGGCGGCGGACGAGTACGACTACAGCGGCTTCGGCGAGCTCGACCAGCTCGAACTCCCTGAGCTCGACCCCAAGAGCATCGAGTACGACGGCCGCCAAGAGCTGACCGCCTACTACGCGATGCTGAAGGCCCCGCTGCCGGAGTGGGTCGAGCTGACGGGCGGCGCCCGCTTCGAGAACACCCTGATGCGCTCCCTGATCAGCTCGCCGGTCTCGGACAAGATCACGCTCTACTACCTGATCACCGAGGAGAACGCGCAGAGCGACGAGGAGCGCGCCAATGCCGGGCGCATCGGCTTCCGCTCCAACGTCGACCCGAAAGAGGCCAACGCCGAGATCGACCAGCTCGACGTGCTGCCCGCAGCGGCGCTGAATTTCCGGCTGCCGGAGGACGTCAGCCTCCGCTTCGCGTACGGGCAAACCATCGCCCGGCCGACGTTCAAAGAGCTCACGCCGGTGCTCTATCAGGACTTCGACGCCTCGCGCGTCTTCCTCGGCAACCCCGACCTGCAGATGTCCAACCTGAACAACTACGACGCCCGCATCGAGTGGCGGCCGGGGCGCGGCGTCGACCTGATCGCGGCCAGCGTGTTCTATAAAACGATCACCGACCCGATCCAGTACTCGACCCGGCGCGACACGCAGGCCGGCGCCCTCGACTACATCTACCCCGAGAATTACGGCGACGCCGAGATCGAAGGCGTCGAGCTGGAGGCGCGCAAGGGGCTGGCGTTCATCTGGTCGGACCTCAAGGACTTCTCCGTGGGCGGGAACATGACGCTCCAGAACTCGGCGGTCGAGTACCCCGACGACATCCGCGAGAAACTGCTGAAAGCCCACGTCTACGACGACACGCGTCCGATGGACGGTCAAGCCGAGATCCTCGGCAACCTGAACCTGATGTACGAGAACGAGCCGAGCGGTTTCAGCGCGGGACTGTTCTACAACCTGAAGGGCGAGACCTACGTCTCAGGCGACACCGCGACCGACGACACCTATGTGCCCAGCATCATCGAAAAGCCGGTCGGCACACTGGACCTGATGATCGGGCTCAAGTTCGCCAAAGTGTGGCGCCTGGGCCTGGAGTTCAAGAACCTGCTCGACCCCGACATCGAAACGATCTATCGCACGCCTTACCGCGACATCCCGAACACCACCTACAAAATGGGGCGCATCTACGGCATGTCTCTGGGGTGCGAATGGTGAGGCCGGAACTTGAAAGAAAGGAAGAACGATGAGACACGTGATCGGAGTGATGCTGGTGCTGGCGGCGGGAGCCGCCGGCGCAGAGGAGGAGCTCGACAGGGCCAGGCAGGACTTGGAGAAGTGGCTGGAGACCCAGCGGCTCATTTCGAAAGAAGAGCAAGACTGGCGCGTCGGCCAGGAGCTGCTGCAAGAGCGCGTCGCGCTGGTCAGGCGCGAGACCGCCGCGCTGCAAGAGAAGCTCGCTCAAACCAAGAAGGAGTCGGCCGAGTCGGCCGCCAAAGTCGCCGAGCTGAAGGCGCAGAACGAGCTGATCAAGACCGGCATGAAGCCTCTGGCGGATGACCTCAAGAGCCTGGAGCTGCGCACGCTCGCGATTCTGCCGTGGACCCCCGAGCCCGTCCGGCTCCGGGTCGCGCCGCTGAGCCAGCGGATCCCGGCGAATCCGGCCGAGAGCAAGCTGAGCCTGTCGGAGCGGTACCAGAATGTGGTCGGCACGCTGAACGAGCTGAACAAGGCCTCGCGCGAGCTGTCGGTCTCGGGCGAAGTCCGCAAGCTCAACGACGGACGCCAAGTCGAGGCGACCGTCTTTTACATCGGGCTCTCGCAGGCCTATTACGTGAACGAGAAGAGCGGTGTGGCCGGCATCGGCCGGCTCGGACCGCTCGGCACGTGGGAGTGGCAGGAGCAGAACGGACTGGTGAGCCCCATCTCCCAGGTCCTGGGAATCTACCGAAGCGAAAAGCCGGCCGCCTACGTGGACCTGCCGGTCAGCGTCAAGTGAGGAACGCCCATGAAGTCAACATCGAGGGTATCGGAGAAAAGCATGAAGGTTTTCATGAGTGCCTGTGCGGCCGTGCTGCTGGCGACGGCGGCTGGCGCGCAGGAGGCAGTCCGGGCCGTGGTCGACGGCGCGGCGGCGGACAAGATGCGCGCGCGCCTGGAGGCGTCCAACCAAAGGCTGGCTGAGGTGCGCAAGCAGATCGCGGACGCCAAAATACCTTTGGCCCAATCGCTGTCGGCCGCCGAGCAGGCGTTGAGCGAGGTGCGCAAGGCCTATGACGCGGCCAAACGGCAGGCCGACGGCAGCACACTGGAGATCGCCTCGCTGCGCAGCGAGATCAAGCAGCGCGAGACGGAGCGCAACTACCTGTGCAGCCTGATCGGCGAGTACGCGCGGAATTTCGAGACGCGCCTGCACATCGCCGAGCTCGAGCTTTACAAAGAGCCGCTGGCCAGCGCCAAGAGCGCGCAGGAGCGCCTGTCAGACGATCCGGCAGCGGCGTTCTGCGACCAGCTCTGCCTGGTGCTGATGAGCCTCGCCCGTCTGGAGGAAATGGCCGGAGGGTTGACCTTCAAAGGGCGGGCTTCCGGCGAGGACGGGCTGGTCAAACAGGGCCAGTTCCTGCTCTTCGGCCCCGTCGCGTACTTCGCCTCGGAGGACGCCAAGCTGGTCGGCATCGCCAACCAGCGCGTGGGCTCGCTGTTCCCCGTCGTGGAGCCCTATGCGGACCCGCTGCTGACGGAGCGGGTGAAGACCGTGGTGACCCAAGGCGAGGGCCAGATCCCGTTCGACGCCTCGCTCGGAAACGCCCGCAAGATTGAGGAGCTGAAGGAGACGGCCGTCGAGCACTTCCTCAAGGGCGGCACCGTCATGTGGCCGATCCTGCTGCTGTTCTGCAGCGCCATGCTTGTCGTGGTCTTGAAATACCTCTCGCTGCTCTTCGTGAGCCTGCCCCGCGCGAAGCGCTTGGCAGAGCTGCTGGACGCGGTCCGGACGAGGGACCAGGCGCGAGCGAAAGCGCTGGCGGACAAGATGCGCGGCATGACGGGACGCATGCTGCAGGCCGGCGTCGAGTCATTGGATCAGCCACGCGAACTGGTGGAGGAGGCGATGTTTGAAAAAATGCTGGACGCCAAATCGAGCCTCAACCGGTTCATCCCCTTCGTGGCGGTGTCCGCGGCGTGCGCGCCCCTGCTCGGCCTGCTGGGCACGGTCACCGGCATCATCTCGACGTTCAACCTGATGACCGTCTTCGGCTCCGGCGACATCAAGATGCTCTCCTCGGGCATCTCCGAAGCGCTGATCACCACGGAGTACGGCCTGTACGTCGCGATCCCCTGTGTGCTGGCGCACTCCTTCCTCTCGCGCAAAGCCAAGAGCGTGGCCGACAAGATGGAGCAGATCGCCGTCCGGTTCATGTGCGAGGTCGGAAAAGTTTAGAACGGAGCCGCTGACACATGGACATGGAAGTTCTCAAGGTGATCGTCATGGGGCATCTGCCTGACGTGCTTAAACCCGGGTTTGAGCAGGCCTGGCCGATCTGGATCTCGGGTGGCTGGGCGATGGTTCCGCTGGCCCTGACGGGGCTGATCATGTACCCCCTGGGGCTCAGCACGATGCTGCAGCTCGTCCTGATGGGCGCCCGCACCGCGCCCCAGCGCGCGTGGCGGGGCTGGCTGAGCCATCCGGAGCGTCCGCGCGGCCCGGTCCAGCGCATGATCGCCGAGGCGATGCAGTGCCGGACCCTGCACGAGATGGAAGCCTACTTCGCCCTGTTCCAGTCGGCGGAGATCGGCCCCTTCACCCGCAACCTTCAGATCATGAAGGTCTGCGTGGCGACCGCCCCCCTGCTCGGCCTGCTGGGCACCGTCACCGGCATGCTCGTCACCTTCAACGGGCTGGCGCAGGGCGGCGGCGGCGACCAGACCATGGGCATCATCTCCAAAGGCATCTCGGAGGCGTTGATCACGACCGAGACGGGGCTGGTCCTGGCGCTCACGGGCGTGTTCATCCAGTTCTTCCTGACCCGGCAACACCAGCGCTTCGAAAAAGTCTTCACCCATGTCGAAACCCTGTGCATGCGCGAATTCCAGTCGCGCAGCCTTCAGTACGCAAAAGAGGAGAAACGAGCATGAGCAGATTCAGAAGTTCCGGCGGAGACGACGGCGACTCGGCAGGCATCGACATGTCGCCGCTGATCGACTGCGTGTTCATCCTGCTGATCTTCTTCATCGTCACGACCACCTTTGTGGACGAGACCGGCGTGGAGGTCGACAAGCCGCAGGCGGCGTCCTCGGTCAGCCTGGAGAAGAACAGCATCCTGCTGGCCATCACCGAAAAAGGCGCGGTGGTGTACGGCGGACAAGAGATCGGCGTCGGCGGCGTCCAGACCGTCGTCAAGCGCATGCTTGAGAAAGAGGAGCTGCCCGTCATCATCCAAGCCGACCAGAACGTGCCCTCCGGGCTGCTGGTGCGGGTGATCGACGAGGCGAAGTTGGGCGGCGCGGTGAAGGTGAGCTTGGCGACGCGCAAGGAGGCCTCGGCGTCATGACGCGGTTCGGCCCCGCCAAGCGGCCCGGAAACGGGCTTTTCGGCCAGCTCTTGGCCTCGGGCGCCACGCTGCTCCTGGGCGCCGCGCTGACCGTCGTGCTGTTTCTGCTGCTGCCGGTCCTGCAGGACATCGGCAAGCAGAAGGCCGCGGACGACCTTGCGCTCGTCAGCGTCGACACGGTCGAGGCGCCCCCGCCCCCGCCGGTTG